>Ga0247825_10000194_pt1 | contig 36043 bp, 25 predicted proteins | sample 13C_Vanillin_Day_FD_194413 | JGI IMG/M metagenome (GOLD analysis project Ga0247825, IMG submission 194413) | Soil microbial communities from agricultural site in Penn Yan, New York, United States - 13C_Vanillin_Day48 | ecosystem: Environmental > Terrestrial > Soil > Agricultural land | place... | reverse complement strand
GGCAGATCGTCTTCTCGGCCTCGGGCGAGAGGGCAAAGTCCGTGGGCTCGGCGGTGGCGGGCGTGACGATGTCGACGCGCGTCTCGAACGGCAATGGCGGCGGCGTTTCTCGCAGATGCCGCACCGCGGGAATGGCGAGCGCGATGGCAACAATCACGGCGGCGACGGCGAGTGCGGTCATCCCCACCAGCCGTCCGCGTGACGCCGCCGTCATGGCCGTCGCGGTCGTCTGCGGACCCACCGTCTCGAACGCGCCCTCCAGCGCCAGACGCACGTCGCGGATGTCACCGGCGCGCTGCTTCGGATCCTTCCGCAGGCACACGCGGAGCGCCTGACTGACGCGTGCGGGCACCGACGGCGGAAGCGCATCGAAGTCCGGCTCCCGCTGCAAGACCTTCGAGAGTGTCATCGACACGTCTTCATCCTCAAACGCTCGCCTGCCCGTGAGCATCTCGTACAGCACGGCACCGAAGGCCCAGATATCCGCGCGCTTGTCGACCGTCTTACCGCGCGCCTGCTCCGGCGACATATAGGCCGCCGTGCCGAGTATCATCCCGGCCTGGGTCATCGCCGGTGTCGTCAGCGTCGGCGACATCGACAGACTCGGCGACGAACCCGCCGCTGGTTCCATCGTCTTCGCGAGGCCGAAGTCGAGCACCTTCACCGTGCCGTCGGGCCGCACCTTGATATTCGCGGGCTTCAGATCGCGGTGAATGATCCCCTGCTCGTGCGCCGCTTCGAGGGCTTCGGCGATCTGCTTCGCGATCGGCAGCGCCTCATCGATCGGAATCGCGCCACGCGCAATCCGCTGCGAGAGATCGTCGCCCTCGACGAGTTCCATCACGAGCGCCGCAGTGCCCCCAATCTCTTCGAGCCCGTAGATGGCGGCGATGTGTGGATGATTCACCGAAGCAAGGACTTCTGCTTCGCGCTGCAAGCGGGCGAGCCGATCGTGATCAGCCGCGACCGATGGCGGCAGAGTCTTGATGGCGACCTGACGCTTCAGCTTGGTGTCCGTCGCCCGGTACACCTGGCCCATGCCCCCTTCGCCGATCTGGGCGCTGATTTCATAGACGCCGAGGCGGGCGCCGGGTGTGAGGGCCAACGCTGTTGCGTGAATTATACGGGCGGGGCCGCCGCGCGGATGGAATTACTCCGCGTACACACCGTGGTGTAGACCGATCCGCGGGGCGTGCCCTCCGGAAGCCCGCGCGAGGGGGCGCCGGAGAAATGGCCATCCGGTCAGGCGATCCTCAACGTCCTGCGCAGCGACTGCCAGCAAAGCAGCGCGCACCCGAGCGAGAGGAATGCCTCGTGGATGTCGGCCCGCTTGTCATACCGCACGCGCAGGCGGCGAAACTGACTCAGCCAGCCAAATGGCGCTCCACGACCCACCGCCACCGGCCCAAGCCACTCCCATGCTTGGTACGGCGCATGGCCAGCAAGGGCACAATGTGGCGAGTCCGGAGACCGCGCCGAATGGCGGCCGCGTCGTAGTCGCGATCCCCGACCACACGGTCCGGTCGCTGCCGCGGTCGCCCCCGTTGACCATGCAGCGGGGGAATCGCATCCACCCTGTGGCCGTCGTGGAGCACTTGGCAAGAACGGCTCGACAAGATCCCACAACGGATCTGGTAGCAGCGTAGCGGTCATTGCCTGTTCACACTACCTCGCCGAGAGAACAATGTTTCGCGGTCTTGTTACACGCTCTCTAAGGGAAACGTCCGAGCGCCTGCAACAAATCCAGACGCGCTCGCCGGAGGATGTGCTCCGCAGCCGCCACAGCCGTATCGGCGTCGCGAGCGCTGCGCTCCGCGTCGATCACCTCGATATTGGTGGCTGCCCCGGCTCCGAAGCTGATGTTGACGATGTTGACGACCTGCTGCGCCTCCTGCGCCGCGCGCTGCGCCGCAGCGAGGGCCCGGAGCCCGCTTGCAACCGACTCGCGGGCGGCCCGGACTTCCGATGACGCCTGCGTGATACCGCCTGCGAGATTCGCCGTCGCGACGTCGAGGGCGGCTTGCCGCTGTACACGCAGGCTCGATCGCATGCCGCCATCGAAGATCGGAATGCTCGATTGCAGCAGGAAGCGCCAGTTGTTCGGCGATGTGAAGAACTGCCCAGGGTACACGGATTGCGGCAGGAACAACGCGTTCAACGACGGCCAGCGATCCTTTGAACTGTCGCGCAAAACGCGGGCCGCGGCCTGCTCCTCCCCGGTGAAGAGCCGTAGATCGGGCCGGGCCTGCAGCAGGACAGGCGCCAGCTCTGCGCGGGTCGCTCCCGCCGCCGCCGGATCGGTCGGCACGTCGAACACAGGTTCTTCACCGGCATCGACCGGACCGTCGGCGACCACCAGTATCCCCAACGCCTCCTGCGCGCGGTACACGGCGAGATTCGCCACTTCGAGATTTCGTTCGAATGTCGACACCTGTTGCTGCGCCCGCAGGGCGTTCAGCCGGCTGCCCGTCCCCTGCTGCTCGAGCTGGGTGGCGAGATCGAAGTGCGCCCTGGCGTTGTCGCGCGCGCGAATGTCGCCCTCCACGAGCTGACGCAGCGCGATGATCGCCAGGTACGCGTCGGCCGTGGCGACAGCAATCTGCCGTCTCGTCTCGACCGCGCTCAGCACGGCGACGTCGCGATTGTCCTGCGCCTGTGCCCGCCTCGCCCAGTCGGCGGCCGCGACGATCGGCTGGTCGATCGTCAGCGACGCCGCAACCTGATTCCTGGGTGTCACGGTCGTGTCCTCGAACGACACGCCTCTGTTCAAGGTCGTCGTCGTGACGTTGCCTGTGACCTCCAGCAGCGTCGCCGACCGCGCCTGGCTCAGCAGACCCTCGGCCCGGAGTATGACGGCGGCGGCGACGGCCGACGAAGGGTTATTCGCGATCGCGCGGTCGACTGCCTGCCGAAACGTGAGTCGCTCGACCGGCTCCGGAGGCGCCTGGGCCGCTACGGAGTGAGGATAACTGGCGAGAAAGGCAAAGAACGCAAGAATGCACGAATGCAAGAAGGCTTCGCGGCCTCTACGCATGACGTCTCCACTCCGTGATGCTCTTCACGACCACGTAGAGCACGGGGATGAAGGCGAGATTGAGGAACGTCGAGGCGAGCATCCCGCCCGCGACGGCCGTGCCCACCGAGTGCCGCGCCTCCTGCCCTGCGCCGCTGGCGATGACCAGCGGCATGACGCCGAGAATGAAGGCGAGCGAGGTCATGAGAATCGGTCGGAGCCGGATACGCGCGGCTTCAACCGCGGCCTCGGCGATCGACAGCCCACGGTGCCGCAGCTGCTCGGCGAACTCGACGACCAAAATGCCGTTCTTCGCCGACAGCCCGATCAGCATCACGAGCCCAATCTGACAGTACACGTCGTTGATGAGCCCGCGCCCCCACTGCGCCGTCAAAGCCCCCAGGATGGCGAGCGGCACCGACAGCAGAATGATGAACGGCAAGGTCAGGCTCTCGTACTGAGCCGCGAGGGTGAGGTACACGAGCAACAGCCCGAGGGCGAAGATGACGACCGCCTGGTTGCCCGCCGCGATCTCTTCGCGCGAAAGACCCGCCCAGGCGAACGTCATGCCCTGCGGCAGGACGCGCGACGACAGCTGTTCCATCGCGGCGAGTGCCTGGCCCGAGCTGGAGCCCGGTGCGGCAGAGCCGTTGATGGAGACCGACCGGAACAGGTTGTAGTGGTTGATGTTCTGCGGCGCCGTACTCTCCCGGATCGAGACGACGTTGCTGAGCGGGAGCATCTGGCCGGCGCTGTTGCGGACCGAATAGCGCTCGATGTCCCCAGGATTCGACCGGAACTGGCTGTCGGCCTGGACGTAAACACGATAGGACCGGTTGTTGAAGTCGAAGTCGTTCACGTACGACGACCCGAGCAGGATCTGCATCGTCGCCGTGATGTCGTCGAGCGAAATCCCGAGGCTCTTCGCCTGCTCGCGGTCGATGGTCACGACGAGCTGCGGGTCGTCCGCCGTGAACTGCGTGAAGACGCCCGCGAGTCCGGGCGTCTGATTCGCCTGACCCACGAGGGCTCGCGCCGCGTTCGCGAGATCCTCGACCGGTCCGCCCGTCTGATCCAGCAGCTCGTACTGAAACCCTCCGAAGTTGCCCAGCCCGGGCACGGACGGTGGCAGGAATGGGATGACCAGCGCGCCGGTAATCTCGCTGAACATGCCGAACAGCTGGCCGACGACCGCCTGGGCTGAATTCTGGGGACCGGGGCGCTCCGGGTAGTCCTTGAGCATGCAGAACACAATGCCCTGGTTGGGCCCGGATCCGGCGAAGCCGAAGCCACCCACGCCGAACACGTGCTCTATCTGCGGCATCTTCGCGAGGATCTGCTCGACCTGCCGCTCGATGCTCATCGTGTACTCGAGCGACGCGCCCTGCGGCGCCTGCATCAGGATGAAGATGTACCCCTGGTCCTCGTCGGGCGCGAAGCCGGTCGGCACCCGCATATACACCCAGTACGTCACGCCGAGCAGCGCGACGAACGCGAGCACGACGGCAGCTCGCATCCGAACGAGACGCCGCAGTCCGTGCACCATCGCGGCGGTGCCGCCGTCGATCACCCGGTTCACGCCGCGAAAGAACAGCCCCTTCGGCTTGTCGGTCTTCGCCAGCAGGAGGGCGGCGAGCGCAGGCGTCAGCGTCAGCGCATTGAAGGCGGAAATCGCCATCGAAAACGCGATGGTCAGCGCGAACTGCTGATACAGACGGCCCGTCGTGCCCGGAAAGAACGCCACCGGGACGAACACCGCGCTCAGCACGAGCGCCGTCGCGATCACGGCGCCGGTCACCTCGCCCATCGCGGCCGACGCCGCCTCGCGAGCGCTCCGATGGTATTCGTGTATGTGCCGTTCGATGTTCTCGATGACGACGATGGCGTCGTCGACAACGAGGCCCGTCGCCAGCGTGATTCCGAAAAGCGTCAAGGTATTGATCGAGAAGTCGAACAACTTGACGAACGCAAAGGTGCCAATCAGCGAGACAGGGATCGTGATCGCCGGGATGAGCGTGGTCCGCCAGTTCTGGAGGAAGAGGAACATCACGAGAATGACGAGCGCGATTGCTTCGAGCAATGTCGTGACGACCTCGCGGATCGATTCGGAGACGACGCGCGTGGTGTCGAACGCGAGCTCGATACGCAGCCCAGGAGGGAAGTTTGCCGACAGTCGCTCGATCGCGGCGCTGACGTCGTTGTACACCTGAAGAGCGTTGGCCGTCGGCAGCTGCGTCACGCCGATGCCGACCGCGTCGCGCCCTTTGTAGCGCAGGAACGTCGTATAGTTCTCGGCGCCCAGCTCGGTCCGGCCGATGTCTCTCAGGCGAACGAGGGTCCCGTCCGGCGTGCGCTTGAGGATGATGTCGTCGAACTCCGATGGCTCGACGAGCCGGCCGACGGCGCGAACGCTGATCTGATAGGTCTGGCCGGGACGCGCCGGCTGCGCACCGATCTGGCCGGCCGCAACCTGCACGTTCTGCTCGCGCAACGCGTTGACGACCTCTCCCGCCGTGAGGCCGCGACCCGCCAGCCGATCCGGATCCAGCCACAACCGCATCGCGTACTTGCGCTCGCCGAAGATGACGATGCTCCCCACGCCCGGGACGCGCTGCAGCTCGTCCCGGACGAAGCGGTCGAGGTAATTGCTGATGAAGAGCGGATCGTACTGCTCGTTCTCCGCGTAGACCCCCGCCGCCAGCACGAAGTTCTGGCCCGACTTGGTGACGGAAATGCCGACCTGCTTCACCTCGTTGGGAAGACGACCCTCGACCGACGAGACGCGGTTCTGGACGTCGACGGCGGCGACATCGATGTCGCGGTCCACGTCGAATGTCACGATGACAGTGGACGTGCCATTGCTCCCGCTCGACGATGTCATGTACTGCATGCCCTCGACGCCGTTGATCGCCTGCTCGATCGGAAGCGTGACGGCCGTTTCGACCACCTCGGCGCTCGCGCCCTGGTAGAACGCGTTGACCGTCACCGTCGGCGGCGCCAGTTCGGGAAACTGGGCGATCGGCAGCGTCGGAATCGCCAACGCGCCCGCCAGGATGATGACCAGCGAGCACACGCTCGCGAGAATGGGACGTCTGATGAATGTGTCAACGACCATGGGTGGTGTCCGCTGGCGTTACGACGCCTGCTGGGGAGCGGCGACGATGGGCGCGCCCTCACGTAGTTTCTGAGAACCCGAGACGACAACCCGCTCGCCTGGCTTGATGCCCTCGAGCACGGGATAGGTGTCGCCGACGATCGGGCCGACCCGAATGAGCCGCTGGCGGGCCACGAGCTTCCCGTCCGCTTCGTCGGCGACGAAGACGAAGTATTGTCCGTTGACGCGCGCGACCGATGTCACCGGCACCACGAGACCCGAGGCCGTTTTCCACACAATCCGCGCGCGGACGAACTGGGATGAGCGAAGCACGCCGCCGGGATTCTGCACCGTCCCCTTGACCAGAATCGACTGCGTCTCTTCGTCCACGCTCGGCGAGATGAAGGTGACGGTGGTCATGGCGAGCGTTTCGCGACCATCGCTGCTCATCACGCGGAGCGGCAGCCCCGGCTTCAGATCGCCGGACCGTTCCACCGGCACCGACACGTACACCTCGAGCGTCGTGTTCTGCTCGATCGTCGTCAACAACGTCTGCGACGAGACCTGCATGCCGACGCGGGCGGGAACGTCGGCGACAATGCCCGCCGTCGGCGCCGTAATCGTGAAGTAGCGAAGCTGCACCTGCTGCTGCTGCACCTGGGCCTGCAGCGCCGCGAGGCTCGCCTCGGCGGTCGTGAGCGCCGTCTGCGCCTGTTCGAGCTCCTGCTTGCTGATGGCGCCCGCCGCGAACAATCCCGACGCGCGCTCGTGCTGCTGGCGCGCATAGGCTACGTTCGCCTCCCTCGCGGCGCGTTCGGCTTCCTGGCTCGACACGGCGGCCTGCTGGCGTTGCGGGTCGATCTGCATGAGCTGCTCGCCCTGACGAACCCGCTGGCCGGATCTCACGAAGATCTGGGTGATCTGCCCGTCGATCTGCGGGTTGATCGCCGTCGATCTGAGCGACTTGAGCGTCGCGACGTACTCGGTGGAATCCTCGAGTGGTGTTGCCTGCGCCTCAGCGATTTGAACCGGCGTCGGCGGGAATGCGGGAGGCTGGGCCTGGCCCCCCGGGCCGCTGCAGGCGACGACCCCCAAGGTTGACAATGCTGCGGCTATCGCCGGCCAGTAGATGTGCATGCGAATGTGTCTCATGTGACGAAGACAGGGGACTGCGACTTCTGACTCCCGCGGCAGACGCGTAGTGTATCTCACACGGATCAGATTTGTTAGACGCTCACAACAGTGTAAGCGTTCGGCGGCGTCTCACACTTCACAAGTCCCGGAATTCCTGAGCATTTTCCGGGCTCGATGGACAACTGGCTGGCATCAAGGTTGCCGATGAGGCGGCCGTGGTGTCCTCCATCCTGGCGCGCTTGTCACACGATCTCGCTATCGACCTTGGCACAGCCAACACATGCATCTATGCGCGGGGCAAGGGCATAGTGGTGAGCGAGCCGTCGATCGTCGCCTTCAACACCGTTCACGGCCGGATCGAAGCCGTGGGGCTCGAGGCGAAGGAAATGCTCGGCCGCACGCCGGGCAACATGACCGCCATCCGTCCCATGAAAGACGGCGTGATCGCCGATTTCGAGGCCGCCGAGAAGATGCTGACCCACTTCATCCGCAAGGCGCACCGGCGCAGCGGCTGGCTGCGCCCGCGGGTCGTCATCGGCGTGCCGTCGGAGATTACGCAGGTCGAACGGCGCGCGGTCCGTGACAGCGCCATGCGCGCCAAGGCGAGCGAAGTGCACCTGATCGAGGAGCCGATGGCCGCAGCGATCGGGGCCGGCATGCCGATCACCGAAGCAGCCGGCAACATGGTCATCGACGTCGGCGGCGGGACGACCGACATCGCCGTGATCTCCCTGGCAGGAGTCGTCTACGGCAAGTCGGTGCGCATCGCCGGCAACGAGCTCGACGAAGCGATCATCCTGCACGCCCGCAAGGCGCACAACCTGCTCATCGGCGAGCGGACAGCAGAACAGATCAAGATGGAGATCGGCTCCGCGTACCCCCTCGAGCAGCGCATGACGATGGAAGTCAAGGGCCGCCACCTCGGCGAGGGCAAGCCGAAGACGATCACGATGGACGACGAGGAAGTCCGCCGGGCGTTGTCCGACCCGATTCGCGCGATCATCCAGGCGGTCCACGACGCGCTCGAGCGGATTCCGCCTGAGCTTTCCTCGGATATTCTCGATCGCGGCGTCATCCTGACCGGTGGCGGTTCCCTTCTGAAGAACCTCGACCGGCGGCTCCGTGAAGAAACGGGGCTGCCCGTCCAGCTCGCCGAGGATCCGCTGTCTTCGGTGGTGCTCGGCGCCGGCAAGATGCTGTCGGACTTCAATCTCCTTCGCCGGATCTCACTCGACTAGTCCGGCGCGCGCACGAAACGCGCGCAACCTCCCTCGCGCCCGCCCCACGGGTGATATGATCTCCGCTTTCGCGCTGTCTTTCTGTTCAGGGAGGGGCCCATGCTGAGAACGAAGTTCGTTGCGATTCCGGCGCTCGCGATCGCGCTGGCGGCGTTTGTCAACGCCCAGGCTCCGCAGGGCCAGGCGCCTGCGGGGGGACAGGCCGGGCAGGGCGGGGGCGGCGGAGCGCCCGCGCAGCCCATGGCCACCAAGCAGGTCAAGCCGAATCTCTATATGGTCACGGGGAACGGCGGCAACACCACCATCCGCGTCACCGACCAGGGCCTCATCGTCGTCGACACGAAGAATCTCGGCGAGAAGTTCTATGAGGAGCTGATGGCCCAGATTCGCACGGTCTCGAAGGCGCCGGTGCGTTACGTCTTCGTGACCCACGTGCATCAGGACCATTCCGGCAACATCGGGCCCTTCATCAAGGCCGGCGCGCAGGTCATCGCCAATGAAGGACTCAAGCGGAATCTGGAAACGGGTGGTCCCAAAGGGACCGGCTACGAATCTCCGGCAGGAAAGCCGGCGACGCCGAACATGACGTACACGAAGACGCACAAGGTGTCGGTGGGTAACGCCACTGCCGTCGCCTACAACTTCGGCCCCGGTCATACCGGCGGCGACACGGTCGTTCATTTCCCGGACCTTCGCGTGATCTCGCTCGGCGACCACTTCGTCGCCGCGCAGCCGAACTCCGATTACCCGATGGGTGGAAGCGTGATCAATTGGGCCAAGTCGCTCAGCGAGATTTTGAAGCTCGACTTCGACACCGCCATTCCCGGACACGGCAACGACCCGCTGACCAGAGCCGATGTGCAGGCGTTTCAGCAGAAGATGCAGCTCATCGCTGACCGCGGCATCGCCCTGGTCAAGAAGGGCGTCGCGAAGGAAGAGATTCGGCAGCAGATCCAGTCGCCCGAGCTGGGCACCTGGCAGATGACGGGAGTGATCAACGACGCGCGCCTCGACGCCTTCTACGCCGACCTCACCGCCGCCGCGAAATAATTGCAGAATTGCAGGATTGCAGGAAGTGTACAAGAACTTCCTGCAATCCTTCCTGCAATCCTTTCTGCAATCCTTTCTGCAATCCTGCAATCCTGCAATCCTGCAATGTTCTAGTCTGTGCCCAGAAACGCTGAAATCATCCGCCAGTGGACGATTCTGCGCGAGATCGAGCGCGCCCGCACCAGCGGAGTGACGATCGACGAGCTCGCTTCGCTCTGCGGGGTGACGACACGCACCATCCGCCGCGATCTCCAGGCGCTCGAAGAGGCGGGGTTTCCGTTGTTCGACGATCGGTCGGGCGACGACGGGCGCACACGGTGGCAGATCAACGGCCAGGCCTTCAAGGGCCTGGCGACCGGCCTGACGATCTCCGAGCTGTGCGCGCTGTACTTCAGCCGCACGCTGCTCGAATCGCTTTCAGGTACGCCTTTCAGGGACGAGGTCGAGCGGGCGTTCGAGAAGCTGGCGTCCGCGCTGACGCCCCATATGCGGCAATTCCTGGATCAGCTGCCGCGCGTCATCGCGATGAAAGCTGACCCCGGCCGTCAGCCCGCGAACGCCGCGCCGCGCCAGCCGATCGTGGCGCGCGCACTCGAGGCCACGCTGCATCTGCGGCAGGCCACCATCGTCTACTACTCGAAGTCGAGCGAACGGACAAAGAGCTATCTCGTGCACCCATATCGCCTCGCGTACGCGCAGGGCGCCCTCTATTTGCTGGCGTATGTGCCCGAGTACGGCGAGGTCCGGACGTTTGCCGCCGATCGCATTCACGACATCTCTCTGCTGGAGGACCACTTCACGCCCCTCCAGGAATTGCCCGATACTGCCTTTCCCCATTCGCTCGGGGTCCATTCGGGCCCGCCCGAGCCGGTCGAGATCGACTTCCAGCCCTCCGTCGCCGACTACGTGAGGGCCCGACAGTGGCACCCTTCCCAACGGGTCTCTGATGTTGACGGCGGTGGCGTACGTCTCGCGTTGGAGGTGTGCATCGACCGCGCGCTCCAGGGCTGGATTCTGAGCTTTGGTCCCCTTGCCCGCGTGGTCTCGCCACCACGCCTCGCAAAAGAGATAGCGTCGCAGATCGAGGAAGCGAGAGCGCAATACCTGTGAACAAAAAAGGCTTCAGGTGCCTCGAAACCGTGCAGAGCTTGTTGCGGAGTGCGGAAACTTCAACCTTCGGCGGGGCCTTTGCTGGCCCATGGTTTGCTGCGCCACCACGCGGTCGGAGCCACGCCCGGGCGCGACGCGTGGCGCGGCTGCACGCGAAGCGCCGTGAAGAAACGACGGGGGTTTCTAGAGCCCCGGCCTCTCATGGCCGCGCGACGCGGGTCCTGACGCCGCCTTCCGCGCACGGAAACGCGCTCCGACCACTTCAGGGCTGCGGCTGAGGTGAGCCTCACTCTGAAGGCTTAAGGCTCAGCCTGGCGGCGAGCCCGTGTCGTAGACGATCTTCCAGGTTCCATCGGATTGTTTCCTCCAGACTGTCACATCTTGTTCGCTCGCAATCGTGGGCTGTCCATCGGCTGACACGCCCCGACGCGGACCTCCGCAGCGGTGCCGCCCTAAAGATGGCAGCCAGATCGGATAATAGAGGTCGTTTAAGGCCCCTCCTCAATCGTGAATCGTGGCTGCAATTTGCACCTGCACTTCTGCAGTTTGACTTTCTGCAATTTGACCTTTCTGCAATTTGACCTTTCTGCAATCTAACTTCCTGCAATTCTGCAATTCTGCAATCTGCAATTCGATCTGCCATATCATCGTTCCGTGCCCCATCCCGAGCGAATCCCGCGGAGCTCGTACCCAAGAGGAACCCTCGAAGAACCGAAGCCGAAGGCCAAGATGACCGCCGGCGCCTGGGAAGAGGCGCGGGCGCTCATCCGCAAGCATCGGACACGCCTGGCGATAGGCCTGGGGTTGATGCTCGTCAGCCGGGCGGCCGGGCTCGTGGCGCCGCTGTCGACGAAGTTCTTCATGGACAACGTGATTGGCCAGCAGCAATGGGATCTCCTGCCGCGGCTCGGCCTGGCCGTCGGGCTGGCCTCGATCATCGATGCGGGGTGCTCGTTCGCCAACTCGCAGGTGCTGGGCGTAGCCGGACAGCGCGCGATCACGGAAATGCGAAAAGACATCGAAGCGCATGTGATGCGGCTGCCGATCCGGTATTTCGATTCCACGAAAACCGGAATCCTCATCTCGCGCATCATGACCGACGCCGAAGGGATCCGAAACCTCGTCGGCACCGGCATCGTCCAGCTCACCGGGTCGATTGTTTCGGCCCTGCTGGCCCTCGTGATCCTGCTCTACCTCAACTGGAAGCTGACGCTCGTGACGCTCATCATCCTCGGGGCGTTCGGCGGCGGCATGGCGATGGCCTTCAAGCGACTGCGCCCGCTTTTCCGCGAGCGCGGCAAAATCAACGCCGAGGTGACCGGTCGGCTGGCAGAATCGCTCGGCGGCGTGCGGATCGTCAAAGCCTATACGGCCGAAAAACGCGAGGAGGTGGTGTTCGCCAAAGGGGCGCATCGCCTGTTCAGAAACGTCGCAAAGTCGATGACTGGCGTCTCGGCGGTTGGCGCCTCCTCGTCGCTCGTCCTCGGCTTCAGCCTCATCGCGATGATGCTCATTGGCGGAGCGTCGATCCGGTCAGGAGCGATGACCATCGGCGATTTCGTCATGTACCTCTCCTTCACGGCGCTGATGGCCCTCCCGGTCGTCCAGCTCGCGAACATCGGCACCCAGATCAGCGAGGCCTTTGCGGGGCTCGATCGAATCCGCGAGATCCGTCGCATGGCGACCGAAGATCAGGAAGACGCCGGTTTGATGCCGCTCGCGGACGTGCGAGGCGAGGTGGAATTCGACGACGTCACCTTCGAGTACAACGCGGGGGTTCCCGTGCTGAAGCACGTGTCGTTCCGGGCGCCTGCCGGTTCCACGACCGCCCTGGTGGGATCGAGCGGGTCCGGGAAGAGCACGCTCATCAGCCTCGTGATGGCCTTCAATCGGCCGCAGCAGGGACGGGTGCTCATCGACGGCCGCGACCTGAGGGCAATTCCGTTGCACGATTACCGGGGGCATCTGGGCGTGGTGCTGCAGGACAACTTTCTGTTCGACGGCACGATTGCCGAAAACATCGCGTACGCCCGCCCGCACGCCAGCCGCGAAGAGATCCGGGGCGTCAGCCGCATCGCGCATTGCGATGAGTTCGTCGAAGCCTTCGAGCGCCAGTACGACACGATTGTCGGCGAGCGGGGGGTGCGACTCTCGGGAGGTCAACGTCAGCGTGTCGCGATCGCGCGCGCGATTCTGGCGAACCCGCGGCTCCTCATCCTCGACGAAGCGACTTCCAGCCTCGACAGCGAGAGCGAAGCGCTCATTCAAGACGGTCTTCGTTCACTCCGCGCCGGACGGACGACGTTCGTCATCGCCCATCGCCTCTCGACGATTCGAAGCGCCGATCAGATTCTGGTCCTCGAGGCTGGCGAGATCGTGGAACGCGGCACCCACGACGAGCTGCTGGCCGTGAATGGGCGGTACCGTCAGCTGTACGACAAGCAGTACCGCTTCGAGCGCGACCGCTTCATCAATCCAGGTGAGGACTTCACGCCGGAGCCCGAGGTCGTGACGGCGCCGGCCGCGCGGCCGAATAACTCGCTGTAGTCGATCCGCGTTAGGTTGGCGACCTGTGCGTTTGCGTGCAATCGGAGCGAACCCTCGACTCGAAAACGCAGACGGTCGCTGGCGCGGCTTTTCGCTATCATAGAGTCATGCTTACTCGAAATCGCACGGCCTCAACCGTCGTCGGCAGCGCGGTCGTGGTGCTGCTCGCGGGATGCGCGTCGTCCTCCGCCCAGCAGGCGAGGACGCAGGCGCCAACCGAGGTCGTCGCCACCGTCGGATCGACGTCGTTCACGCTCGAGCAGGTGGATCAACGCGCGCTGCAGCAGCCGACGGGCAACTTCGGAGGCATGAAGCTGGCGCAGGCGCTGTACGAGGCGCGGCGATTGGCGATTGACGAGCTCGTGGACGATGCGCTGCTCGTTCAGGATGCGACAGCGCGAAAGCTCGAGCCGGAGCAGCTCATCGAGCAGGAGATCACGTCGAAGGTGGCGGCCCCGACAGACGACGAAGTGGCAGTGTGGTACGGGCAGAATCAGGCGCGGTTGCAGGGGGCGACGCTCGATCAGGCGCGCGAGCCGATCCGCGGCTACCTGCTCCAGCAACGGACATTGGCCGCACGCCAACAGTATCTGGACGGGCTCAGGCTCAAGACAACCGTCCGCGTGACGCTGGAGCCGGTACGGCAACTCATCGCGAAGGTGAATCGGCCGGCGAAGGGCCCCACCAACGCACCGGTCGAGATCATCGAGTTCTCCGACTTCCAGTGCCCGTTTTGTCTGAACGCATTCCCGACCGTGAACCAGGTGGTTGCCACGTACGGCGATCGCGTGCGCGTCGTCTACCGACACTATCCGCTGCCCATCCATCCGAGGGCGCGGCCTGCGGCGGAAGCATCGCAGTGCGCGGATGAGCAGGGAAAATTCTGGGCCTTTCACGACAGACTCTTTGGCGATCAGGCCCGCTTGAGCGACGCCGATTTCAAGCAGCACGCGGCCGAGCTGGGCCTCGACACCGGCCAGTTCAACAGCTGCTTCGACTCGCAGAAATACAGGGCCGACGTCGAGGCCGACATCGAGGCTGGGAATGAGGCCGGGGTGTCGGGGACTCCGGCCTTCTACATCAACGGCCGCATGCTGAGCGGGGCGCAGCCGTTCGAGGCGTTCAAGCGGATCATCGACGAGGAGCTCGCGTTGAAGAAATGACACTCACCGTCTGCAGCGTCCCGGCTCTTCACTGAAGGAACAGCGGAATCGACTTGTAAAGCTGGTAGGCGAACGCGAGGAGCGTCGCCGCTACGCAGATTGCGGCGCCGATGAGATGGTCGCCGCGCTCGCGCGTGCCGGGCTTGAGAAGGGCCGACGCCAGGTAGCCGCCGACGAACCCGCCCCCGTGGGCGTAGTTGTCCACGCCCGGCATGATCAGACCGAAGATGAACAGGATGACGGCGTAGCGCATCGCCGTCGAGTAGACGAACGAACTGCCTGCCCCGCTCCTCCCGTAATGCACCATCGCTCCCAGCAAGCCAAATATCGCCGCCGATGCTCCGACCGTATTCGGCACGCCGGCAATCGAGCTCAGCAGAAAGCCGGTCACCCCTGAGACGGTGTAGATGATCACGGTGCGGGCAGGGCCGAAAAACTCCACCATCGCGCCGCCCAGATCGCGGACCCACATCATGTTGAACACGATATGCAGCAGGTTGCCGTGCAGCCACGACGCGGTCAGCACCGTCCACCACCAACCGATGCCGAACACCGGGACGGCGCCGGACATGCCGAAAAGAAACAGCGCGGTGTTACTGGGCGACAGGAACGAGAAGGCGCCGCCCGCCAGCTGAAGGCCTCGTCCCGACATCAACAGCGTCAGCGCATACAGAATCGACGACGCGCCGACGACGACCGGCACGAACCCGAAGTCGGCGCTAAGCCGGCGGAGCATCGGGCCGTACCCCCACAGACCGGGATTCGATCGGCCGCAGTTGTAGCACGTGTCGTCGCGGACACCCACGAGGGAGCCGCACGAAGGACAGACGACCGAACCGGTAGTTTTTCGCTCGAAGAAGCTCACAGGATGTCGCGGTCCGCTCCCTTGACCTTCGGCCGCATATTGGCCGCCAGAATCTTCTTGCGGAGCCTGATGCTCGAGGGGGTGATTTCCACCAGCTCGTCGTCGTTGATGAACTCGATGGCCACCTCGAGACCGAGCTTGCGGGGCGGAATGAGGCGAATGGCCTCATCGGCCGTCGACGCCCGCATGTTGGTCTGTTTCTTCTCTTTGGTGACGTTGACGTCCATGTCGGCGGGACGGGAGTTCTCTCCAATCAACATCCCTTCGTAGACCTGCGTTCCGGGCTCGATGAAGATTTCGCCTCGCTCCTGCAGGTTGAAGATCGCGTACGACGTGGCCGCACCGACCCGATCGGCCACGAGCGCGCCGTTGGCGCGCGCGGGAATCGCGCCGTGCCATGGCTCCCAGCTCGAGAACAAATGGTTCATGATGCCGGTGCCTTTCGTGTCGGTCATGAACTGCGAGCGAAATCCGATCAGGCCGCGGGCGGGGATCCGGAACTCGAGCCTCACCCGCCCGCTGCCGTTGTTGACCATCTTCGTCATGACGCCTTTCCGCTCGCCGACCTGCGCGATGACAATCCCCTGATGATCCTCGGGGACATCGATGATCAGCTCCTCGACCGGCTCCACTACCTGGCAGCCGATCTCTTTCGTGACGATGTCGGGGCGGGAGACCTGCAGCTCGAACCCCTCACGCCGCATCATCTCGATGAGAATCGACAGCTGCAGCTCTCCGCGCCCGACGACCTTCATCTGTTCGGGCGTGTCGGTCGGCTCGACCCGGATCGACACGTTGCCGAGCAGCTCGCGGTCGAGGCGATCCTTGATCTGGCGCGATGTCACGAACTGCCCTTCCCGGCCGGCCATCGGCGAGGTATTGACGCCGAAGATCATCGACACGGTCGGCTCGTCGATCGCAATCGGCGGCAAGGCGACCTGGTGTTCGACGTCCGCGATGGTTTCCCCGATCGTGATGTCGTCGATGCCGGCGAGGCAGACGATATCGCCCGCCGCCGCGCTGTCGATGTCCACACGCTTGAGGCCCTCGAACGCGAACAGCTTCGTCACCCGCGTCGGCTGGACCGACCCGTCCAGCTTGCAGACGGCGACGGCGTCGCCGATCTTCACCCGTCCGTTGAAGATGCGGCCGATCGCGATGCGTCCGAGATAGTCGCTCGAGTCGAGGTTCGCCACGAGGAGCTGGAGGGGAGCATCGACAATGCCCCGCGGAGGCGGCACGTGCTCGACAACCGCGTCGAAGAGCGGGCGGAGATCCTGCCCGCTGCCGTCGGCCCTGGTGCTCGCTGTACCACTGCGCGCGTTCGTGTACAACACCGGAAAGTCGAGCTGATCCTCGGCAGCGTCCAGATCGATGAACAGATCGTAGACTTCGTTGAGCACTTCCTGGACGCGCGCGTCGGGCCTGTCGATCTTGTTGATCACGACGATCGGCGTGAGCCGGCGCTCGAGCGCTTTGCGGAGCACGAACCGCGTTTGAGGCAGCGGCCCCTCGGACGCGTCGACCAGCAGCATGACCCCGTCGACCATCGACAGCGTGCGCTCGACCTCTCCGCCAAAGTCGGCGTGACCCGGCGTGTCGACGATGTTGATGAGGATGTCGCCGTAGTGGACTGCCGTGTTTTTCGCGAGAATCGTGATGCCGCGCTCGCGTTCGAGGTCGGTGTTGTCCATCGCGCGCTCGGCGACCCGTTCGTTCGCGCGGAAGGTGCCGCTCTGGCGCAGCAGCGCATCGACCAGCGTCGTCTTGCCATGATCCACGTGAGCGATGATCGCCACGTTCCGCCGCAGCGGGTTGGCGACGTCAGGGGTCGTCGATCGAGAGGCTGTCAGAGCCTTCTCTGGAGGTGAAAGCATCCATCCAGTATACCGGCACCTAGCGCGCCACGGACGGCAGTCGGGACAGTAGAAGGCGCGCCCGCTCCCCGAACTGTTCATCGTCGGTCAGGCGTTCGGCGTACGCTTTCGCCTCCCCGTAGCGCGACACGTTGAACAGGGCCACGGCTGCATTGAACCGGGCGGTGGCTCTCATGCGGCCTTCCATCGTGATTCGCTGTTCACGTCTGGCGATCTGTCGCGCCTGACGGTCGGGCGCCTGCGGGGAGGCCCGGATGCGCGCGATGTCCGCTTCGAGTCCGGCCTGTGACCGATCGAAACAGTCGGCCGCATCGGCAAGCGCATCGACCGAGTCACGCCACTCTTGCTGCTCGACGAGCACCGCTCCGAGGAAGTACGGCGTTTCGCAATCGGAGCGGTTCCGTTCGCGGGCTTCCTCGAACTTCGGTCGGGCCACCGACAACTGCCGCCTTTGGACCGCAATGATTCCCGCCAGTTTTGGAACGTCCGCATTCGTCAGCAGCTTCGCGGCGCGCTCGACGCTGTTCCACGCATCGTCGTACCGTTCGAGGTGCTGTTCGGCCATCGCCCTCCAGTAGTACGCGTCGCCGATGTAGGCCTGCTCGAGCGCGAGCAAACTGTCGGCGGCGATCAGCGCATCGGTGTACCGGCCGACGTAGACCAGCGAGCGGAGCCTCCCGAACAGCGCCTCGACGTCATCGGGGATCAGCGCGAGGGTCTGACCGTACAGATCCGCGGCGCGTTCGAAGTCCTCCGCGGTCATGAAGGCGCCGGCACGCAGGCTCGTCACGGGAGGCCAGCGCGGTCGCCAGGTGTTGGCGCGCGCCAGGTGGGCTTCCGCCGTCTCGAGATCGCCGAGGATGAGCGCCTGAAGGCCGGAGTAGTAGCCGACCTCGATGAAACGAGAGTCGTCAGCGAACAGGCCCTCAAGAGCGGGAAACCGCACGCTGGTGCAGCTCGCCAGCCTGAATCTGATCAGCGGTGTGTCTTTCCACCTCGGCACGGCACTGGCGACAGCTTCGGCCTGGTCGGTCGTCGGATTGCCGTAGCTGCAGGAGAAAGCCACCCACAGGTATGCTGTCAGCTCGTCGTCATCGGCTCGTTCCTCAAGCCGCGCAGTCCAGGCCTCGAGGTTGCGCGACGCGCTGGCAGCCGCCCGGAGCTGCGCGTCGCTGGCGCTGGGACCGCTGGCGACCGGGCCTCTCCCGCCGAGGGTTTCGGCGATCTCGAACAGCGGCGCCACGGACCCCGCCAACGCAGGCGACGACTCGGCGAGCCTGCGAGCTTCGGCAAGCCAGCCCCCGTCGACCATGCCGAGCTCGCGTTCGCGGACGGCAATCAGAGCCGCGGCACGGACCGCCCGCTCGTTGGCTTCCTTTCCTGCTCCAGGCACATTCAGGAGATCGACGTATGTTTGGTGGGCCGCGATCAGACAATCCAGGCACCCCGCACGTATCAGGTCCGAAGCTTCGAGTATTCGCTCGGCCGGCGTGGCTGCGTCGGGAGAACGCTGGGCGGGAACGAGCTGCGGAGGCTGCCGGGTGCAGGCCGCAAGCGACAGGGCCGCGAAGAGCCACCAACCGCGCACACTGGTTTGACACCGCAAAACGCCCGAGGGTTCGGCTAAAGTAGAGGTATGCCGCTTTATGAGTACGAATGCCGCGGGTGCGGCCATCGATTTGAATTCCTGACGCGACAGGGACAATCGCCATCCTGCCCCGATTGCAGCGGGAGCGACCTTCAGAAGTTGCTGTCGGTCTTCGCGGTCAGCGCACCAGGCCCGAGCCGGACGCTTTCCCCGGCGAGCGGGCCATGCGGCGCCTGTGGCGATCCTCGAGGACCCGGCGCCTGCTCGATCAACTAGACGGGGCTCTGCCCCGAACCGGGTTCCCATGCGCGGCTGCCGCGCATGGGACCCGAACCCCGGCTCGGTCGCTCGCGGGGGCCCCATGCCCCGCTCTCCTCGCGGGCGCGCCGCCTACCTGCAGCGCGGTAAGCGTCTACTTCACCTCAGCCAGCAACTGGTCGGCCGTCGTGAACCGCGGCTCGATGTCCACGGGAACGGCGGTCAGCTTGTCGAGTGCCGCCTGCACGGCCGGGCGGACCACGCCAAGGCGATCGCGAAGCTCCACGGCACCGGCGTAATCGCCTTCGGCCTGAATCGTCATAATCTGCCGCGTCAACGCCGTGACGGCGTCCTTCGCCTTCGCGGCGTCCACGGTGAACGTCCCTCCGTCCCGCACCGAAACCGCTCCGCTGTCCATCAGGTGATTCAGCTGGATGGCGACGCCGCGTCCGTGCGCTTCGTTGAGGCCGAAACGGATCGAGCGGAACGCAGAGGCCAGGAACGTGGTGTACAGCTGGCGCTCCAACGTCTTCGGCAGCACGCCCTTGTCGATCAGGAACTGGATCGCGAACAGGGCCGAGATATCCGCTTTGGCTTCTTCGATGGTGCTGAAGGTGTCCTTCAGCTCCTGGCGGACGGTGGTGTTCCGGCCGCTGGCGGTGATGTTGTGCGGTCCGAGGCCGTGCATCAGCTCGTGCACCAGGATATGCGTGAAGAACGAGTCGAACGCCACGTCCGCCTGATCGGCCGCCGAGAGGACCACCTTGGAGATGGGCATCAGAATCTTCGAGAACTTCGCGTCCTGCACGTTCTTGAGCATCACGCGTTTGCTCCCCTTCTGGCTGATGACGCGCTCGTCGTTCGGCAGATTGAACGCCGCCGTCTGCACGCCGTGATTCGCATCGCCCGCCGCGAAGATCTCGTTGACGACCACGATGGGCGCAGAGCTTCCCAGCGCGGGATTGCGGTGCCGGGCATCAATCGGCAGGTGGTTCTCGATGTCCTGCAGTTCGCCGGCGAACCGCTGCAGCTTTGCCGTCTCCGTTTCGTCCTGAACGGTGATGAACGATTCGAATGCCGCCTTGTAGTTGAACCACTCGTCCTCGTACACCTCGTAGGGGCCAATGGTTGGCTCGATCGCGCCCTTCAGATCCATCCACGCCACGTCGCTGTCGAAGTAGTCGTTCGACATGAACGCATCGGCGCGCTTCGTCAGATATGCTTTCAACGTCGGCTCAGAAGCCAGCGTGGCCGCGTCGCGCAGAAGGGCCGCAGCCAGGGCCAGCTCGCTCTGGTACTCCTGGTTGTAGGGAACGGCGGCGAACGTCTGCCCTGCACGCCGGATCACCGTGAAGAACCCGGTGGCTCTCGCGCGTTCCCCTTCGGGGAGCGATGCCAGCCATCGTTCGATGTCGCTCTTGCTCGCGTCGAGAGGGTAGAAGTTCGCCGCCGCTGGCTTCGGCGGTGCACCAGACACGAATCGCTCGTTGTCGTCGAGCCGCGACCAGGGGCCTTTGTTGATCAAGAAATAGTGCAGTCGTGCGCGTCCCTCGGACGACTGGTCCCGCATCAGGTCGAGCAGCATCGCCTCGTTCCCCGCCCAGACTTGTCGCAGGTACAGGGCGTCCATGATCTTGGAGGCCTGCACCAGCTTCGCCAGCACCTGCCGATCGTTGGCGGAGAGGCGCGACAGATCGGATCCGATTTCGGTGGGCGCGAACCGCGCCGTCATGGCTTCGAGCTTCGCGACTTCGGATCGCGGCGGCGTCTCGGTCTGCGTCTCGGTTGCGGTCTGGGACACGGCACCCTCCTGAGCCGGTGCGCAGGCGCCGAGCTGCAGACATCCTGCAGCGGCGAGTGCGGCGATGACCGGCTTCATGCAAAGTAGTCTACTACTGGGGGTGAAGGTCAGAGGCTGGAGGCTGGAGGTTGGCTAGAGGCTGGAGGTTAGGGGTTAGGCACACGGGCAGGGACGCGAAAAAACTGCCACCCGCATCGATACCTCAATTGTGAAAAACCTGTCGCGCGAATTTTTTCGCTCCCGGTTTTGTCTGAAACCTTCGTTGGCAATCTGAATGCTTGGGGTACTGAACAATGTTCACGTACCAAGATCTGGACGTATGGAAGCAGGGTATGGATCTTGCGGAAGAGTGTTATCGGACGACCGCGCAGTTCCCCAGTGCTGAGTTGTACGGTTTGACAACTCAGATTCGTCGCGCTGCGGTTTCTATCCCCGCCAACATTGCGGAGGGACATTGCCGGCGGACAACGAGAGCCTATGCCCACCACATCAGCATCGCGCTGGGGTCACACGGCGAGCTTGAGACGTACATTGAACTCTGCACTCGTATCGGGTTCCTGAAGCAACCCGAAAAGGCACGCCTGCTCGCATCATCGCACTCGGTTGGGCGTCTGCTGAACGGCTTGTATCGATCGCTTGAGGCCAGACAGGCTTCCTCCTCCAGCCCCAACCTCTAACCTCTAGCCTCTAACCCCCAGCCTCTAACCTCCAGCCCCTCCCCTCCTCAATGCACCCCTCTCGACATGGTCAACGCCGCAGGATCGGCGCCAAGTCGCCGGATGGCGGTCTCCCACATCTGATCCGCGGGTGTGTCGAAGATCAGGTCGCGTTCCACATCGCCGATCAGCCAGGCCGACGCGTTCAGCTCTGCCTCGAGCTGGCCAGGGCCCCAGCCCGCGTAGCCGACGATGAGCCGGGTATTTTTCGGGGGATGCGGTTCGAGCAGTCGTCGCAGCAGGTCGGGAGACGTCGAAAGCGAGAGTCCCTTGCCCACGTGCATGACCGGGACATCATCGAGTTCCTCGCCCCCGACGAGAATCCAGCTCCGCTCCGGCTCGACGGGACCGCCGACGAACACATCGAGGTCCGAGTCGGTGGTGAGCAGCGGACGGTTGACGATCAGGCCGAACGCCCCCTCGTGGTTGTGTCGGCACAACAGCACCACGCTGCGGCTGAAGTGGGGATCGAGCAGCTGTGGCATCGAGAGGAGCAGCGAGGGAGCGAAGGATCGATCCATAGCCTCTATAGTTTGATCGCGCGCCGCATCCGGCGCAAGTCACCCGAGCGCCAGGCGTTCAGCCCTGCTCGCGCCCGGCATTTGCCAGCGCCACCCCCAGATTGCGTCGCATCCCGACAAGCCTCGTGCGCGTCATGGCGGTGCCCCGCACCGCGTCGCGCAGGGCATCGTCGGTCATTGCGGCGAGGGTCGACAGCTTCGCATTCGCCCAGACACCCCGCGGCTGCCACGCAGGATCGTCGGAGCGCGCCGGCATCTGGTTCCAGGGGCACACTTCCTGGCAGATGTCGCATCCGTACACGTGAGAGCCGATCGCGGACGAGAACTGTTCCGGAATCGGGCCGCGCTGTTCGATCGTCAGGTACGAAACGCAGCGCGTCGAATCGAGTACGCCTGCGCCGACAAGGGCCTGCGTGGGGCAGGCCTCGATGCACAGCGTACACTCCCCGCACTGATCCATCGACGGCTCATCCACGTCGAGAGGCAGGCTGCAGATGATTTCCGCCAGAAAGATCCAGGAGCCGATCACAGGATTGATGACGCAGGTGTTCTTGCCGATCCAGCCGAGCCCCGCGTGCCGTGCATAGACCCGTTCCTGCACCGGCCCGGTGTCGACGTACGCGCGCGCCTCGAAGGGCCGAACGCTGACCTGCTGCATCCACTCGAGGAGCGTCTCGAGTCGTCGGCCAATCACGTGGTGGTAGTCCTCGCCCCACGCATAGCGGGCGATGTGCGCGCGGTCGGGATCGGCTTCTTCGGTGGAGTACGGAACGTCGGTGTTGTAGACAGTCCCGGTGACGATCACCGAGCGGGCCGACGGAAGGACCGAACGCACATCGGCTCGTCGGTCGGCGGAGCGCTGCAGATATGCCATCTCACCCGCGTAGCCCCGTGCGAGCCAGGTTCGAAAGAAAGCCAGCTCGGGCAGATCGGCTGCGGGCGCGATCCCGCACAGGTCGAAACCGATTTCGCGCGCCTTCCGCTTGACGTCGGACGACGTCAGACACTCCCTCAACGGGCTACGGCTTCCCCACGAGCTGACGCAGGACGTAGGGCAGGATGCCGCCGTGTTTGAACGCGACGAGTTCCTCCGGTGTGTCGATCCTCACGAGCGCGCTGAATTCGATGGCTTTCCCGTCGTCTCCGACGGCCCGAACGGTGACCGTGCCGGCCGGTCGCAACCCGTCCGCGATCCCCTGGACGGCGTAGCTCTCGCGTCCCGTCAGACCGAGCGACTGCGCGGTCTGCCCCGCTTCGTATTGCAGCGGCAGCACCCCCATGTTGACCAGGTTGCTGCGATGGATCCGCTCGAAGCTCTCGGTGATGACGACCTTCACGCCGAGGAGGAGTGTGCCCTTGGCGGCCCAGTCGCGCGACGAGCCCGATCCGTATTCCTTGCCGGCCAGCACCACCAGCGGAACGCCGGCCTCCTTGTATTTCATCGCGGCGTCGTAGATGGTCATCACGTCGCCGCCGGGCTGATACGTGGTCCATCCGCCCTCGGTGCCTGGCGCCAGCTGGTTGCGCAGCCGGACGTTGGCGAATGTCCCGCGCATCATCACTTCGTGATTGCCGCGGCGGGCTCCGTACGAATTGAAATCGTGAGGCTCGACGCCACGCGCCATCAGGTACTTCCCCGCCGGGCTGTCTTTCTTGATGGCGCCTGCCGGCGAGATATGGTCCGTCGTGATGCTGTCACCCAGATGCGCCAGCACGCGGGCACCCATGACGTCGGTGAGCGGCGTCGTCTCCAGCGTGAGCCCGTCGAAGAACGGGGGGTTCCTGATGTAGGTCGAATCGGGATCCCACACGAAACGGTTGCCGGTCGGCACGGCCAGATTCCTCCAGCGGTCGTCGCCGCTGAATACGTCTGCGTATTGCGTCCGAAACATCTCGGACGTGACCGCGCTGAGCAGCGTCTCCTGAATCTCGCGTTCGGTCGGCCAGATGTCGCGAAGGTAAACGGGGTCCCCGCTGCGATCGGCGCCGATCGGCTCGGTTGTCAGGTCGATCGTCATCCGCCCCGCCAGCGCGTAGGCGACGACGAGCGGCGGAGACGCCAGATAGTTCGCGCGCACCTGCTGCTGGATGCGCCCTTCGAAGTTGCGGTTGCCGCTGAGCACCGCGGCGACGACCAGCCCGCGCGACTCGACCTCGGCGGCGACTTCGTCCGGCAGCGGTCCGCTGTTGCCGATGCACGTCGTGCACCCGTAGCCGACAAGGTTGAACCCGAGTTGGTCGAGGTACACCTGCAGGCCGGCCTTCCGGAGATACTCGGTGACGACCTTCGACCCCGGGGCCAGGCTCGTCTTCACCCAGGGCTTCGACGACAAGCCGCGCTCGACGGCCTTTTTGGCCACCAACCCGGCACCGATCATGACGCTGGGATTCGACGTGTTCGTACAGCTCGTGATCGCCGCAATGACGACCGAGCCGTGATCGAGCTGCGCCGCCACCGACGGCGCATCGACGACCGCGACGCCCGCCCCGCTCACGGCTGCCACTTGCGCCGCCCCCGCGTCCGCCGTCTTGCGAGGCGCCGACGCCATCATCGACCCGACAACCGCCTGGAATCCGCTCTTGGCCTGTTTCAGCGACACGCGATCCTGCGGCCGCCTGGGTCCCGCGAGACTCGGCTCGACGGACGCGAGGTCGATCTCGATGGTTTCCGAATACCTGGGATCGGGATCGCCAGCCATTCGGAACAATCCCTGTGCCTTGGCGTAGGCCTCGACGAGGGCGACGCGCGCTGGCTCGCGCGCCGTCAGTCGCAGGTAGTCGAGCGTCATCGCGTCGATCGGAAAGATCGCGATCGTCGCCCCGTACTCGGGACACATGTTCCCGAGCGTCGCGCGGTCGGCGATGGTAAGGTGGTCCAGACCAGGCCCGAAGAACTCCACGAACTTTCCAACCACGCCCTGCTTCCGGAGTCTCTCGGTGACCGTCAACACAAGGTCGGTCGCCGTCGCCCCCTCGAGCATCTGCCCCTGCAGGCGTACGCCGAGCACGCGAGGAATCAGCATTGAGATCGGCTGACCGAGCATCGCGGCTTCAGCCTCGATGCCGCCCACACCCCAACCGACGACCCCCAGGCCATTGACCATCGTCGTGTGCGAGTCGGTGCCGACGAGCGTGTCGGGATAGGCAAGCGGGCCGGCGGCCGTTTCGTCGATCACGACGACGCGGGCCAGGTATTCGATGTTGACCTGGTGGACGATTCCTGTGTCGGGCGGAACGACACGGAAGTTGCGAAAGGCGTTCTGGCCCCATCGCAGAAAGGCATAACGTTCCTTGTTGCGTGAAAACTCGAGCTCGGCGTTCAGCTGAAACGCGTCCGGCCGGCCGAAGTAATCGACCTGCACGGAGTGATCGATGACGAGTTCGACCGGCTGCAGCGGGTTGACCCGGTCCGGGTCGCCACCGAGACGCTTGATGCCGTCGCGCATCGCGGCCAGATCGACTACCGCCGGGACCCCGGTAAAGTCCTGAAGCAGCACGCGCGCGGGGGCGAACGACATCTCGCGCTGCTCCGCGCCCGTCGGGTTCCAGCGTGCGAGCGCCTCGATGTCAGCCTTGCCGACGAATCGGCCGTCCTCGTGGCGCAACAGGTTCTCCAGGAGGATCTTCATGGAATACGGCAGGCTGGCGACCTCGGGGAAACCAGCGGCCTGTAAGGCTGGCAGGCTGTAGACCTCGACACTCCGGCCGCCGGCTTGAATCGCCTTCCGAGTGCCGTAGCTGTTCACCATCGACATGTGGAAATCCTTAGAGAAAACGCCATCGTACCACGTAGAGTCGCTCTGGAGGTTGGAGGTTAGAGGTTGGAGGCTAGGGGGGTTAGAGGCTGACTCGCCCTGACCTCTAACGGTCCGGTGCGCTTGATATTGGTGGCGCCGGACGACGATACTCGCTCCATGCTTCAGAGGGCGGGGCTGTCACAGCCCACGGCCAGGCTTCTGTGGGCGCTGCCTTTCATCGCGCTTTCGCTTGATAGCGCCGGCGCACAGGCGCGCATCGGCCCGACGCTTGTGAGCCATGATTTTACGGCTTCGGCCCAGGGCTGGCGCATCAGCGGGGACTCGGCAGCGGCTGACCCGGTCTTCAGCGCGATCGGCGGTCACCCGGGCGGTTGCATTACCGGAGTCGATGAAGCCCTGGGCGAGACCTGGTACTTTCACGCGCCGATCGCCGTGGTGCAGCAATTGGCCTCCGCCGTCAACGGCACGATCAGCTTCAGCTTCAAACAGTCAGGGACAGCCGTGAGCCTCATCGACGACGACGTCGTCATTCTGGGGCCGGCGGGGCGTCTCAGCTACCGGTTCCCGACGGGTCCGGGGACCGATTGGCGGAATTTTGCTGTCCGGCTGTCCGCCAGCGAGGGATGGACGTGGAACTGGAATGCCCGGGCGACCGAGGCGCAGCTCGAAAGCGTCCTGGCGGCGGCCACACGCCTGGAAATACGCGGGGAATATGTGACGGGCGATGATGAGGGTTCGCTGGACAATTTCATATTGACGGCAGCCCCGAGATAGGCGACGCTTGCCCGTTGGGGTCGGGCTCCTGCGTCCGCCACAATTTGCTTGGCCGGATTCGAGCTCGACCCAGTAGTCACCGGCGGCTTTCACCAGCCTTGTCACTGACGTTCCTGCGGGAGGAATAGCATTATGGCTTACTCGTTAGTCGTGAACGGACAGATGCATACGGTGGATACCCCGTCCGAAATGCCGCTGCTCTGGGTCCTCCGGGACAGCCTCCACATGAAGGGGACGAAGTTCGGCTGCGGCATCGGCCAGTGCGGTGCCTGCACCGTGCAGCTGGACGGCGCGGCTGTCCGCTCATGCCAGACGCCGATGTCGACGGTTGGCGCGAAGAAGGTCGTCACGATCGAGGGTCTGTCCGCCGACGGATCGCATCCGCTGCAGCGCGCATGGCAGGAACTCGACGTTCCGCAGTGCGGCTATTGTCAGGCGGGTCAGCTCCTGACCGCTGCGGCGCTCCTGGTCAAGATCGCGAATCCGACCGATGCGCAAATCGACACCGCGATGAACGGCAACGTCTGTCGCTGCGGAACCTACTTGAGGATTAAGGAAGCCATTCACCTCGCGGCCAACGGCGGGCGGAGGGCATAACCATGAAAGTTGCAAAGACGGCACAGCTCGATCGTCGCTCGTTCCTTCAGGTGACCGCTCTCGCCGGTGGCGGCGTGGTAATCGGCATGTACGTGCCCGCACTCGCCCAGCAGGGCGGTGGCCCCCCAGCACAGTCAGAGTGGTCGCTGGCGCCCAGCACGTACATTACCGTCCACCCCGACAACACCTTCACGATCATCGCCAAGAACCCGGAGACGGGGCAGGGCATCAGAGCCGCCCTGCCGCAGATCATCGCCGACGAGTTCGACGTCGATTGGAGCCAGGTCAAGATCCAGCAGGCCGATCTGCATCCGAAGTACGGGCCGCAGTCCGAAGGCGGCAGCCGCGCCATTCCAGTCAACTACGATCCGATGCGGCAGATCGGCGCCGGCGGCCGGTTGATGATGCTCACTGCGGCGGCGCAGACGTGGAACGTGCCGGCTGGTGAACTGACGACGGGAAGCGGCGTCGTCACGCATGCGTCCTCCGGGCGTACGGCCACGTATGCGTCCCTCTCGGCGCGCGTCGCGGCGATGCCGGCGCCCACGGTCGAGGCCGTCAAGGCCACGTACAAGGATCCAAAGAACTTCAAGATCATCGGCAAGCCGATCAAGGGCGTCGACAACGCCGCCATCGTGACCGGCAAGCCGGCGTTCAGCATCGACGTCGAGCCGCCGGGCACGCTCTTCGCGGTGTTTGAAAAATGTCCGGTGTTTGGCGGCAAGGCAGTCAGCGCCAACCTCGACGAGGTGAAGCGGCTGCCGGGTGTCAAACACGCGTTCATCGTCGACGCGGTGGCGGGGCGGGGCAACAACTTCCTGACTTCCGGCGTCGCGATCGTGGCCGACGGCTGGTGGCAGGCCAACAATGCCCGCCGGACGCTGAAGGTCACGTGGGACGAAGGGCCGGTGGCGACGCAGAGCAGCGTCGGATACGCGGCGCAAGCGAAGCAGCTCTCGGCGCAGGCGTCTCAGCCGCCGGTGGCTGGAGCCCCCGGCACAGCGCTCATTGGCGACGCGGAGGCCGCATTCAAGTCCGCGGCCAAAGTTGTCGAGGCGGAGTACGTCTTTCCGCTCCTCTCACATGCGCCACTCGAGCCGCAGAATTCCACGGCGCATTACACCACCGACGGGAAACTGGAAATCTGGTCGTGCAGCCAGATTCCGGCTCTTCAGAATCCGGCGCTCGGCGCCGGCATCGACCCCAGTCAAGTGACCATGCACCTGGTGCGGGCCGGAGGCGGATTCGGTCGGCGTCTGACGAGCGATTACGACATCGAGGTCGGGAAGATTGCCCGCGTCGTCACCGAGGAGCGGACGAAGGCCGGGCTGCCGAGCGTGCCCGTGAAGCTGCTCTGGTCGAGGGAAGACGACCTCGCCCACGACCAGTATCGACCGAGCGGCTTCCACTTCTTCAAGGCCGGCCTCGACGCGTCGGGCAAGCTGGTCGCGTTCCGCGATTTCGTGGCCAGCGCGAACTCGGTCGTTCCCGCCAACGAGTTCCCGCGAGGATTCGTGGCGAACTTCTCGGTGAGCTCCGCCCCGATCACGCCGTTCGACATCCCGACCGGCGCGCTGAGGGCGCCAGGCACGAACGGTGTGTCTTTCGTGATGCAGTCGTTCATCGACGAAATCGCCGTCGCGGCCGGGAAGGATCCGCTCCAGTACCGGCTCGATCTGCTGGCAAGTCCTGTGGGCGAGGCCGCCGCCGCGTTCAACGCATCGCGGGCGCGCGGCGTCCTCGAGGCGGTGCGGGACATGTCAGGTTGGAACACCCGAAGTAGCCTGCCGAAAGGCACCGGCAAGGGCGTCGCCTTCCAATATGCCCATGCGGGCTACGTCGCTTATGTTGTCGAGGCGGCTGTGGGCGCCGACAAGCGAATCAACATCAATAAAGCGTGGGTGGCCATCGACATCGGGCGCCAGATCGTCAACCCCAGCGAGTCGACGAATCTGGTCCAGGGGGCGTTCGTCGAGGCGATGAGCCACATGATGGCGTGGGAGATCACGATCGACAAGGGTCGCGTGGTGCAGCGCAATTTCAACAACTATCAGCCCACGCGGATGGCTCAAGTACCGTCGTCAATCGAGGTGAAGTTCCTTCAGACGGACTTCGACCCGACCGGGCTCGGCGAGCCGGCCCTGCCGCCGGCCATCCCAGCCATCACCAACGCTATCTTCGCCGCCACCGGCGTTCGAATCCGGTCCGTGCCGCTCAATACGGCAGGGTACGGCTGGGTCTGACGTCAGATCTTGACGGGCGCGGGCCGGATGTTCGAATCCGGCTCGCGCGACTCCCCTACCCGCGTTGCGGTGTACGCCTGTTCAAAGGGTGACTGTGACGCGCGGACCCCGCCGACCGGGCGATCATCACCTGCGTCATCGAGTTGCGAGATCACCCGGTCAACAGGCGCGGACGGCCGCATCAGGAAACCGATCGAACGTGCCGACCAGTGACCGGCTGATGGGCCGGTTGGGGGGATAGCGACCGGCTTCTGGCGCAATTCTCGACGCCAGGAGGCCGGTCGAGCGAGTCGGCGTCCCGCTCTGCGTGACGGATGTAATCAGCCCACCGCCGCAACCGCTGGCGCTGTGTCCGATCGCGCGGCAGCAACTCGAGCGGTGATCGCATCGGCGACGCGCTCGGCGTCGCGCGCCACCCCGTGGATCATCGTGGACGACGCGGAGTAGAGGAACGTCAGCCCCACGAAGTAGAGTCCTGGCTCGCCCGGAACGACTCCGCGGACCTGTTCAGGCTCGCCTGCTGCCAGCCCGCGGATCGGCAGGTCCACCCACGAAAGGCCCGGATGAAAACCGGTGCACCAGATCACGTTGGCCACGTCGAGCACGCGACCGTCGGCCAGCTGCGGCTTGCCGTCCACGACACCGGTGACTCTCGGTGCACGCTCCACGCCCGCCGCGGTCAGATCTGCCGGCTTGACGCGAATGAGGGGCATGCCCTTCGACAGCATGGCCGGTTTGATGCGCCGGCCGATTGGCGTGTCCACGGTCAGAATCTGGTGAAAGACCACGCGAAAGAGGAACGGCAGGAGTGCGCGGGCCGGCGGCCCTTCGATGCGAAACGGGATGTTGCCGGGATGTCGCCCCGCCAGATACGTCCGATGCGACCGCACGACATCGAGCGCGATGTCCGCGCCAGAGTTCGCGGCGCCTACGACGAGAACGTCTCCCGGTAGCAGCTGACTCGGGTTGCGGTACGCGCCTGAATGCATCTGACGGATGTGAGGGCTGAGCGAGCCGGCGAACTCGGGAGCCCGAGGCGCCTGAAAACTCGCCATCGCGATGACAACGTGATCCGCCTCGAACTGGCCCTCGCCGGCTTCGACGATGTACCGCGATCCGACACGCGAGAGGCGCTCGACCTTCATATTGGTCCGGACAGGCAGGCCGAGCCGCGTGGCGTACTGCTCGAGGTAATCGGCCATCTCGTCCTTCGTCGGAAAACTGAACCTGGCCGCCGGAAACGGCATGCCGACGAGTCCGTCGTATTTCGCTGGCGTGAACAACCGCATCGAGTCCCATCGTTGGCGCCAGGCGTCGCCCACTCGCGCGTTCGCATCGAGAATGACGAACGAGAGCCCGCGGCGGGCGAGAAAATAGCCGACGGACAGCCCGGCCTGTCCTGCACCGATGACGATTACCTGGAAGCGCTCGCTGGTGCGACTGGTATGCATGGTGTACCTCGCGCCTGTCTCTCCAATCTAATCCGTTTGGCGTCTTTCTGCGCGGAACCTCTGCCGAACTCGCTGAGGATCGCCTGAGCACCGGCAGCATCATTCCCGCCCGCTTACCGCGTGTCGTCTGTCGCACGGGCTCACGGTCGGCGTTCGTAATCCGACCTTCCGCTGCAGTCCGCTGTATAGCACGGTTCCCGGGTACGGTGTGAGAACGTGGAACGTCGCCGTCTCGATGCCGTGCTCCACGGCCCAATCGACGGTCAGCGCCAAAACGGATGAGTCGTCGAATCTCGTGGCCACGCTCTTACAGCGAGCAGTAGCCAGCGGCGCGTTCATGGCAGCGCGAACGCGACGAGCGTGTCCGTTGCGACGACCGCCACGTACTGCTTCCCGTTCCTCCCCCGATAGGTCATAGGGTTGGCGTTCACCTGGGCATCGAGTCTGGTCGCCCACAGCTCCTTCCCCGTCTTTGCGTCGAACGCGCGGAACCGGCGATCGGTGGTCGCGCCCACGAACACGAGGCCGCCCGCGGTCACGATGGGGCCAGCGCTGCCGCTTCCGCCCGTGAGCTGCTTGCCCTCGGGCAGCGCGTCGGTCAGGCCCAGCGTGCTCTGCCAGGCGATCTCGCCGGTGTTGGCGTCCACCGCGATGAGGCGTGCCCAGGGCGGACGCTGGCACGGCAGGTTCAAGAGGGTGCGTCCGCTCGCGTCTCTCAGGGAAGCCGCGAAGCCGAAATAGGGTCCCGGCCCGTTCACGCTTGCGCGATCGTAAGGTTGCGTGGTGCCATCGGCGCCGCGCCCGTAGTTCAGTCCGGGCTTCCGCTTCTCGATCCATCCGACCAGCGACGTGTCGTGCGCGTTGACGAATATGTAGCCGCTTACGGGATCCGCGGCTGGACCGCCCCAGTTCACCCCGCCGGTGCCGCCCGGAAACTGGATGGTGCTCACGGGCGGCGTATCGTCCTCGTGAAACAGGAACGGCGTGAACGGGCCCGCGTTGTAGAAGCCGCCGCTCTTGTCCCAGAGCGCCTGACATTCGGACACGTGCTGAGCCGACGTGTCCTCCGGGCGCACCATATCCCGTTCCCTGTTGAAATCCACGCGCACGAGCGGCTGCGCCGGCTTCACCGGGAACGGTTGTGTGGGGGCGTACCATTCGCCCGGCGCGTTGCCCTTCGGCACCGCTCGCTCCTCGACGCCGAAGACGGGCTTGCCCGTGACGCGATCGAGGATGAACATGTAGCCGGTCTTGCCGATCGACGCCAGCGCGGGAACCTTCTGGCCGTTCTGCACGAGATCCACGAGCACCGGCGGCGACGGCATGTCGGAATCCCAGATGTCGTGATGCACAGTCTGGAAATGCCACCGGTACTTGCCGGTTTCGGCGTCGACCGCGACGATCGAGTTGGCGAACAGGTTGTTGCCGGGTCGGTCGCCGCCCCAGTAGTTCGCTGCCGGGCCGGCGACCGGCATATAGAGGATTCCGCGCTCCTCGTCGACGGTCATGTACCACGCCCAGACGTTCGCTCCCGACCGGCCCCTCCATCCATCGTCCAGCCACGAGTCGTGGCCGATCTCGCCAGGGAGCGGCACGGTGTGGAACTGCCAGAGTTTGGCGCCCGTTCGCACGTCGAACGCCCGCGTGTCGCCCGGAAACCCCAACGGCACCTCGCCCGTCGTCGCGCCGAGGATGGCGACGTTCCTGTAGACGACCGGCACGCCGTTCCAGGGCACGAGGATCTCGACGATGCCGTTTCGTCCGAATCCCGTCGCCGGCCGGCCTGTTGCCGCATCGAGCGCGACGAGTCGCGCTCCAGCGGTCAGGAGAATGCGGGGAGCGATCGACCCATCGCCCGGCCAGTAGGCCACACCGCGAGCAGTCGTCGTGACGCCTTGGGGCATCCGGTAGCGCCACACCTCTCTCCCTGTGTCGGCGTCCAGCGCGAGCACCTGATTCCCGCTCGCGGGGAGGTACATGACGCCGTCAACGACGATCGGCGTGGCCTCCGGGTTGCTGCAGCCGCCTCCGAACGGGTCGTCGCCGCAACGTGCCGGACCTGCCGCTGGATTGCCGGCGGGAGCCGGCGCACCCTGTCCGCCTGCAGGCGGAACGAGCCGCACCGACCACGCCGGCGCGAGCCGCGCGACGTTGGCGGCATTGACGTCGGTCAACGGTGAGAACCGCGTGCCCGCATGATTGAGGCTGTACATCGGCCAATCACCGCCGGCGGGCTGGCTCGGATTCGTCTGGCCGGCGACCATCACGCCGACCGTGATAACCGCGGCGGCCGATGCCAGGAGCGAGGTCCGTTTCATCACGCTGGATTATGCATCCGGATTGCCGGATCTGTCGCGGAGGGCGAGGCACCGTCCGATAAGGTAGGCCGGTCGAGGCGTTGCGCGTCGAGTGATGCGGCCAGCCGCAGCTACTTCCTTCGCGCCAGCAAGCTGCCCGCTAGCAACAGGAAGAGCGTAGACAGCGCCATATCGCACGCGCTCGCTGCAGAAGCGGCTCGGGCACGTACGGCGTCGGTCGCCATCCGTTGAATTGCTGCCGCCCGCAATGGATGCAACACACCGGTGCTGAACGACAGCGCGATGGTCGCCGGAACCAGCGCTCCGCGGATCGTGAGCGCGGCAGCCACCAGAACCAATCCGAGTACCGCAACCGCCAACTGCGATCGTACGCCCACAGCCGGTAGCCTCGCCGCCAGCACTGAGCCAGCCGCGTCTGCCAGCGTGATGAGCGCGATGAGCAGCGTCACGTGCATGGGACTTCGGTCGCCGGTCGTCTGCAGCAGAAACGAGCCTGCCGATCCGGCCGCGTCCAGGAACGCCAATGGAAGGATGACGAGAGCCACCATCGTCCACGGGACCTTCGCGCGCGGCGTTGGGGTGTCGTCGACTTCCCCGTCACACGCCGGCGGCTCGCTCATCGCGAAGGCGATCGCACCGCCCAACGCGCACAGCAGTGTTTCCGCGAGCCAGCCCGCAGCGAAGCCCCACCTCGCGACGACAGCTCCGCCGGCGACGATCAACAGGGCGAGCGCGACGACTTGCACGGCGCGCGAGCGCGCCTCGATTCGCTGGAACTCCGGTTCGCGGCCCAGCGTCACACACGTGCGATAGAGCAGCGCCTGATCCGCGCCCGACCGGAAGGCGTCGGCAACAGCCACCAGCAGGCACGCGCCGACCAGCCCAGGAATGCCCTCGGCCAGCCAGCAGCAGATCATGCCGGCGACTTGAAGAAGAGAACCGAGAACGAGGCTGCGACGGTTGCCGAATCGATCGGCACACCATCCGGTGGGCACCTCGAGTGCCATCAGCGCGAGGTCGCCGGCGGCCATCGTGGTCGCGACGAGCGCAGGCGACATCTGTTTCTCCTGGACCCACCACAGGAGATACAGCCCGTCCATGACGCCTTCGAGCGTGGCGATCTGGTACGGCAGGTAGAGCCAGAGGTTTCGGCGGTAGCGGGATCAGATGTTGGGTGGCCGTGGCATACCTAATAGCGTAACAGACAGCGTCGGCAGGAAAAACTGGTCGGCCTCACGATACGGAAACGGACCGTCTGCATCGTCGTCCGGGACTCGGCGGGTCCGTCCCGATGGCGGCGGATTGCGTCGACCGCAGGAGGCAGGAGGTTATCTCTTCATGATGTCGACGTCGATCCGCGGCTGCAACGGTCAGGCGTCGGCCGTCAGCTCAGCGGGCCACTTGCGGGCCGTTGCTTTCGCCCGCTGAGTCAGTCCGGCTGTTGCCGCTCGAAACATCCTGAAGTATCGTCATCCGGCGTCCATTGCTGCGAAATCCCGCGGAGCCACCGCGGCAGGAAACTCTCTCTTCAGGAGACAATCATGCGACACACCGCTCGGTTTCTGGCTGCTTCACTTGTACTTATCGTCACGCTGCTTGCGGCAAGACCTGCCAATGCTCAAGGCTTTGGTCTTCAGGGCGGCTTCACTTACGACACCGTCTCAGGGGACGACGACGTGCTGGCCGACATTCAGGGCAAGAGCGGGTGGCTGGTCGGGCTCTGGTACGGCGGGAGTGCACCTGTCACGTTCATGGGCGAAATGAGTTACGTCACCAGAGAAACCCAGAACGAGTCTGGCGGAAAGCTCAAACGCACCTTCCTCGAATTCCCGACGCTCCTACGGATCAACCTGGGCTCGAGCAACTACCGGGTCTATCCGATGGGGGGGCCCGTTTTCGACATTCAGCTCACGGCAGAGGACGCGGACGGCAATAGCGTCGACGATTCCGTCAACAACTACGACATCGGGATTCTCGGTGGCCTCGGGCTCCAGATTGCAAGGTTTGCCATCGAAGGTCGTTATGTCTGGGGCATGACGGACATCCTGAAAAGCAATGTCGACTTCCTTGAGGATCTGGGCCTGAACGAAACCAAAAACCGTTCGTTCCAGCTCGTCTTCAAGCTTCGGCTGAACTAGCGTCGCGAATCGAGCGCGTCCCAGCGTTCGTACAGCGCCGAGAGCTCGCGAGGAGTCGCGGTACCCCTTCGGCCTTTTTTCTGGCAGTATGGCGCGGAGCTTTGGAGGATCAATATGCGCCCCAATCGACTCCTGCCGGCAGCATTCATGCTGTTTGTGTCGGGGCCTGCCTTCGCCCAGGACTGGATCGAATATACGAGTACCGCCGACTTCTTCACTGTCAATTTCCCGAGTGAACCGAAGGTGGAGGAGACCACCTATCGCTCGGAATATGGCTACGACCTGCCGGCCCGCGTCTATCGCGCCGAGGCTGGCCAGAGCCGCTACTCCGCCACGATCGTCTGTACGGTCAAGGAAGTGCAGTTGATCAACCCGCATTCCTGGATCTATCTCGAGGTCAAGGACGGCAAAGGTGAGACGGCGATCTGGGCTCTCGAAGCCACCGCTCCCGCCGGCCTCGCAAGGGCCGGAGTCAAGAAGGGAGACCTTAGACCAGGCGACACCATCAAAGTGCGGTGCAATCAGCTGAGAGATGGCAGCAATGGCTGTCTTCTCGGCTTTGTGACGCCGACACATGGTGACAAGGCGCGAGGCGACGGGGTCGAGAGAGACTGGGACGGTCCTCGTGCCGGCGCCGATCCGCGCGACGCGCTCGCGAAATAAGAGGACGACGGCCCTGTTTATCGGGCGCTGGGTTGGCGCGGCCGTCAAGCTGATCGGCATCGATCACGTCGGCATCTCGTCTGACTTAGTGGGGCGACGTGGAGAGGATTGCCAAAGACATTCAGG
>Ga0247825_10000193_pt1 | contig 36088 bp, 32 predicted proteins | sample 13C_Vanillin_Day_FD_194413 | JGI IMG/M metagenome (GOLD analysis project Ga0247825, IMG submission 194413) | Soil microbial communities from agricultural site in Penn Yan, New York, United States - 13C_Vanillin_Day48 | ecosystem: Environmental > Terrestrial > Soil > Agricultural land | place... | reverse complement strand
GGAGCAGCGGCTCCAGCGATCCGCGCTCACGCTCCCCGGCCATGGCGTCGATGGCCACGTTCATCCCGCCCATGAAGGCGGCGAACACGAGGAAGATGGGGATGATGTTGAGGACGTTGGCGGCCATACGCTCGGGGGTGGCCAGATCCACTTCCTCGACGCGGACGGGAGTGGCCAGCTCCGGCGCCACACCTCGGGCGAAGAGGCGCTGGGAGCCCAGCATGCCCGAGTAGCCCGCCAGCAGCGTGCTGAGCCGCCGGATGGTGGAGCGGGCCTGGTTGCGCGAGTTGTCCACCACCAGCTGCACCGTGGCGGTGCGCCCTGCGGAGAACTCCTCACCGTAGTCCGCGGGGACAATGACCACCGCGTCCAGCTTGCCCGCCTGGATGAGGGCCTCGTAGTCCTTGGGTGCATCGGTGAGGGTGGCGCCCTGGCGCTGGAGAAAGGCCATCAGGGTGGGAGCGTGCTCGCGGCCGAGGACAGCCACCTCCAACGGCTTGCCCTCTCGGAACCACGAGGCCATCACCGTGAACATCACCGTGAAGACCAGCGGTCCGATCAGCGGGCCGGCCAGCGCGCCCATCACCGAGCGCCGGTCCCGGAGGTGATCCTTCACTTCCTTACGGAAGACGATCGCGATGAGCCTCCTCATTGCATCAACCCCTGATCACTGCCGATGACGGACACGAACGCCTCCTCGAGGCTCTCCTTGGCGGTGCGGGCGCGCAGCTCGCCTGGAGTGCCGTCGGCCACCACGCGGCCCCGGGCGACGACGACGATGCGATCACACAGCGCGGCCACCTCCTGCATCACATGGCTAGAGAAGAGGATGCAGTGCCCCCGCTCCTTGAGCCCCCAGATGAGGTTGCGCACGGCGCGGGTGCTCATGACGTCCAGGCCGTTGGTGGGCTCGTCCAGCAGCACGTTGCGCGGGCTGTGCACCAGCGCTCGCGCCAGGGACACCTTCATGCGCTCGCCCTGGCTGAAGCCCTCGGCGCGCCGGTTGGCGATGTCCTTCATGTCCAGCAGCTCGATCAGCTCGTCCACGCGCTTGTCCAGGGTGGCGCCAGACAAGCCGTGCAGCTCTCCGGCATAGCGCGCGTGCTCGCGGGCCGTGAGGCGCGGATAGAGGCCGCGAGCGTCCGGCAGCACGCCCATGGCGCGGCGCACCTCCAGGGGGCGCTCCGCCACGTCCAGGCCGTCAATGCGGGCCGAGCCCCGATCGGGCTTGATGAGCGTGTAGAGCATCCGCAGCGTCGTCGTCTTCCCAGCGCCGTTGGGGCCAAGCAGGCCCGTGACGACGCCATCCGCCGCGGAGAAGGACACGTCCTCCACCGCCGTCACCGCGCCGAAGCGCTTGTGCAGGTTGCGCACTTCAATCATGGAGTGTGTGCTCCCATCACGGCACGGGGCCCGCGAATGAGGTGAAGAAGGGCGGGCGCATAAGGTCCGAGCTACACGCTGACTTCAACCCCTCCAAGCTGCCCTGCTTCACGAAGTCCGCCATCAGCGCCTGGACACAGCCCAGCACCACCGTGTTGTGCCCCACTCCCGGCACCACCACGTGCAGGCTGTTGCTCAGCGTCTTCTTCGCCTCCTCACCCCACGAGGGCGGCGTGACCGGATCCAGTTCACCAGACAGCAACAGCGTGGGCACCGAGGACGTCACCGGCTCGCGATAACCCTCTGGCACCGTGCCCTGGGGCCACACCTTGCACGGCTCGAGCATGTTGCGAATCATCGACTCGCCGAACCATGTCCCCTTCGACTCGCGGGCGATGGCCTCACCCGTGATGAAGGGCGCGTCCTCCGCGCAGACAATCGAGAAGAACATGCCGTGGCTGATCGTGTCGCTCATCCCTCCCGAGACGCCCTGGCTCAGCGCGACGAACGGCGCCCAGTCTCCCTTCGTCGCCCGGTCCAGCATCAGCGGCACCAGCATCGCGATCTCGGGGACGTAGAGCTGGCCGAACAGCATCATCAGGAACGCGTTCCGGGAGAGGGTGAACTCCTCGGGTACGCCCGTGAGCGGGTGAGCGATGCTCGCCTTCACCGGCGCCTGCGCCATCTGCTCCAGCATGGCCTCCACCCGCTTGCGCAGCTCGGGGAACGCCTTGCCACAGTTCGCGTCCTTCTCGCAGTGCTCGAAGAGCAGATCCAGCGCCCGCTGCCCATCCCGTGGCATGTAGAGCGGCAGGTACAGGCTCATGGGCGCCACTCCATCCAACACCACCGTGCGCACGCGCTCCGGGTGCTGGCGCAGGTACACCAGCGCCGCCCTCGTCCCGTACGAGACGCCCCACAGGTTCAGCTTCTCGTAGCCCAGCGCACCGCGCACTTCATCCAGGTCCTCCATGGCGATGGGCGTGGTGTAGAGGCGCGGGTCCGCGTCGTAGCCCGCCAGGCACTTCCTGAACTCCTCCTCACGGTAGGCATCGTCGAACTTCGCGGCGAGCCCTCCTTCCTCCGGGTCCGCCTTACAGTCCAGCGGCCCCGAGGCGCCCGTGCCCCGCTGATCCACCAGCACGATGTCCCGGTTGCGCTGGATGCGATCCACCGTCTTCAGGATCTTCACCTCCGTGGCCGCCTGCCCGGGCCCTCCCGCCAGCAGCACCAGCGGATCCGGCTCCGGGGTGGCCGCCAGCGCTGGCACCACCACCACCCGCAGGGAGATCTTCCGCCCCTGCTTCGCTACCCGATCCTCGAAGACCTCGTACGTGCCACAGAGGGTCTGGTACTCGATCCCCTCGACACGGCAGGAGCTCAGCGCCATCCTGGGCCCGGCCTGCTGCCCGCTGCCCCGGCTGCATGCCACCGCGAGCACTCCCACGGCCACCAGGAGCACGGCGTGCACCGAGGCCCTCACACCCCGATACCGGGAGAGAGGGTCAAGCTTGGGGGTTTCACCAGCCACTCGCATCCTCCATCATCCTCCGAGCGCACCCGGACTTACCACCCCGGAGCGCCTGGCGCACCTCTGGCTCTCTCCAGGGGACTTTGAATCTCATCCCGTCCGCTCCGTCCACTGCTAAGCCCTATGCTCATGAAACGATCGCTCTTCGTCCTCCTGGCCCTGTCTGTCGTCACCCTCTCCGGCTGCGCCACGCTCAAGAAGCTCTTCAAGAAGCCGACCATCACCTTCAAGACCGCGCGCCTGTCGAGCGCCTCCCTCTCCGACGCCACCGTGGACGTCGTCTACGAGGTGCGCAACCCCAACACCTTCGGCCTGTCTCTCGCCAAGGTGGACTACGCCTTCTTCGTCGAGGGCAAGCAGGTGGTGGCGGGCTCCCCGCGCAAGGGCCTGACGCTCAAGGCGAAGGACAGCAACGAGCTCGTCTTCCCCGCCAACGTGAAGTTCGCGGACATCGTCCCGGTGGTGGAGACGTTCCTCAACAAGGATCAGGCCGCCTTCCGGGTCCAGGGCAGCGTGGGCATCGAGACCCCCATCGGCGTCCTCCCCTTCTCGCTGGACCATGAGGGCACCTTCCCAGTCCCCAAGGTCCCCAACGTCCAGTTCGAGTCCCCGCGCATCGCCAACCTCACCCTCTCCGGCGCCACGGTGGAGTTCCCCCTCACCATCACCAACCGCAACAGCTTCCCGCTGCCCATCGCCGGCCTCGCCGGAGACCTCAAGGTGGCTGGCGCCAACGTGGGCACCCTCTCCACGGGAGACCTCGGGATGCTCGAGGGCGGCGCCACCCGGCAGGTGACGCTCCCCCTGCAGATCAACTTCGCCCGCGCCGCCTCCGCCGCCACCGCGCTGCGCTCGGGCAATGCCCAGGTCAGCCTCAGTGGCCGCCTGACCTCTGGCAACGGGAACGTGCCGCTCAACATCGGTCAGCTCCTCCAATTCCGGCGCTGATCCCCTGGATCCACGGCCTGTGCGCTTTACCCTCTGGCGCCCGCTCTGCCATGCTCGGGCCTCCCTCAAGTCAGGTGGGGCACGAGCTCGGAGGAGCGACACGATGAAGCGGATGTGGGTGGTGAGCGGCCTGGTGCTCGCGCTGGTGGGCTGCTCTCGCATCGAGACCCGGCCCAACCCTCAAGACGAGGACACGCTCTTTGGCACCCAGGTGCCCCTCGTCAAGACTCCCCGGGTGGACCGCTGCGTCACCCATAAGGACGCCTCGGCCAAGTCCTCCTGTGCGGACGCACGCTACGTGGGCACCGAGTACACCCGGCGCCTGTCCGTGGGCGACGAGGTGTGCATCGAGGGCGGCTACGGGGATGACGTGGGCCCTGCCTGCAAGGCTCGCGCGGCCGTCATCGACGTGGGGCCCAACGGGGTGAAGCTGGAGATCCGCAGCGCCAAGCCGGACTCACGCTGGTTCAACGCGGAGATGCGCCACGCCTGGTACGAGGAGGGCGCATTGGTGGACCTGTACCTCGCCGAGCGGGGTTATTAGAGGACCATGGCTTTCTACGATCCTTTCGTCGAGAAGCTCTCGGAGTTCAAGCGGCTGTCCCCGGCCGAGCTGAAGAAGCTGGCCAACGCCAAGCTGTCCGATCTCGTGTTGCAGGAGATCGCCCGCTCGCGCACCCGGGTGGTGGAGCTGGAGAAGCGCTTTCCCTCGGCCAAGCAGAAGGAGCTGGCCCAGCACCTCATCGAGGGGAAGAAGGCGCTGGCCAGCATGGCGGGCGGGGTGAGCGGGGTGTTTGGGCTCATCTCCGTGCCAGCCGATATGGTCTTCATGTCCTGGCTGCAGATCATCCTCCTGGTGGACGTGGCCACGCTCTACAAGGCGAACCTCAAGAGCGAGCGCGCGCGGGGTGAGTTGCTGGATCTATTCGGCTACGCCAACGGGCTGGGGCCGATGAAGCGCTCCAGCCCGAAGGTGCTGGGAGGCCTGGCGGCGAAGCTGCTGGCCAAGGGCGGGCTGCCCATGCTGGGCCGGGCCATGCCGCTGGTGGCCGCTCCCATCACCGCCTACCTCAACAATCAGCACATCCAGTCGGTGGGCGATCAGGCCGTGCGCTTCTACGAGGGCTTTGACAAGGCCCACGCCAAGTCCCGAGGCAGTCGCGAGAGGAAGACAGGCTGAGCCATCGCACGGCTTTCCTCTCCGCTCTACCTCTGGGCGGCCTCGCACTCCCTGCTCTCCTCGTGCGAGAGGCCGGCCCGGCTCTGCTCCTGTGGGAGCACCACGTGAAAGGTGCTGCCCTCACCCGCGCGTCCGGTGGACTCTGCCCAGATGCGTCCGCCATGGCGCTCGACGATGCCGCGGGCGATGGTCAGCCCCAGCCCCAGCCCTCCGTACGAGACGCCGTGCGCCCGGCTGAAGCGCTCGAAGATGGTGCGCAGCATCTCGGTGGGGATGCCCAGCCCGCGGTCCTTCACCATCAGGTGGAGCTGCCCGCTCTCCTCGCGCGCCTCCACGGTGATCTTCCCCCCGTCCGGGGAGTAGCGCATGGCGTTGGTGAGGAGGTTGGTGAACACCTGGTGCAGCCGCTCGCGATCCGCCGCGAGCCTCAGCCCTCGGGGGACCCGCACCTCGATGCGCTGCTCCTTGTCGAGGAGCTGGACGGACTCAGCCACCTCGGAGAGCAGCTCGTAGAGCTCCACCATGCCGGGCTCCAGGGACAGCTCGCCCCGCTGGAGCCTGCTCACATCCAGCAGGTTCTCCACCAGCTTCGCCATCCGATCCACGCTGCGCGCCAGCCCCTGCAGCGCCCGCTCCCCCCCCGCGCCCAACCCCTCTTCGCGCTTCATCCGCGCCAGGTAGATGTAGCTCCGCGCCGCCTGCAGCGGCGTGCGCAGCTCGTGCGCGGCCATGGTGAGGAAGACATCCTTGGCCTCGCCCGCGGCCCGCAGCGCCTCGATGGCGCGCCGGCTGTCGTCGATGTCCGTAGCGGTGACGACCCACCCCGTCAGCACGCCTCCCTCCAGCTCCGGGAGCATGCGGCCCAGGAACCAACGGTAGCTGCCGTCAAGGTTCCGCCGGAGCCGGTACTCCACCTCCGAGGACTGTCCCGTCTCGTGCGAGCGGGCCCAGGCGGCCCGGGCGCGGGGGAGATCCTCCGGGTGGAGGGTGTAGTCGATCGCGTCCCAGCTCCGCCCCTGCTCGGGGGTGAGCCCCGCGTACTCCAGCCAGCACCGGTTGGTGTACGTGATGGCGCCATCGGGCAGCATCGCCCAGACGAACAGCGGCAGCGCATCCACCAGCGAACGGAAGCGCAGCTCGCTCTGCCGGGCCAGCATCCGGCGCTCCAGCTCCCACAGCGTGGCCTCCTGGCGCTGGAGGCGCTGCTGCTGGAGGTAGAGCGCCACGAACGCCTCCACCTTCCAGCGCAGCACGTCCGGGTTGAAGGGCTTCACTACATAGTCCGACGCGCCGTGCTCATAGCCGTGGATCAGGTCCGCCTCCTCGCGGCTGTGCGCGGTGAGGAAGATGATGGGCGTGTAGCGAGAGCGCTGCCGCTGGCGGATGAGGCGCGCCGTCTCGAAGCCATCCACGCCCGGCATCTGCACATCCAGGAGGATGACGGCGAAGTCCTCACGAAGCAGGTGGCGCAGGGCCTCCTGGCCTGAAGACGCCCGGACGAGCCGCTGGCCCAGCGTCTCCAGGATCGCCTCCAAGGCGAGCAGGTTCGACGGGTGATCGTCCACGATCAGGATACTGGTCGTCAGTGGCTCGGCCTGGGGAGAGTGCTGGGACGTGTTGGTAGAACCTTCCACGGCCATCCGCCTCCTTCGGTTTTATCCGTATCGTCCTGCGGTCCAATTGGGTAACGCTGAGCATCCCCTGGATTTCCAACGCGCCCCTGCTTGCCTCACAGGCGGACATCCATGATACCCCTCTGCATGTCACTCCAGGAAGACGCACGAACCGATGAGAAAGTTCGCCTCGCGGTGTACTGGCACTTCGTCTCGACAGGCGCAGCGCCAGACCTTCCGGCGCTGGCCGCTCCGCTCGCGTTGACTGCGGAACAGATCGAGTCCTCCCTAGCGTAGACTCGGCATTCCCGCCATGCGCTCTGATCAACCTCTCCCAGGAGCCGCGAGGTGCGCCAGCAGCTCGCCCAGACGTTCGATCCGTGCATCCCCGTCGAGGCCCAGCCCCACGAAGCGCACGCCCGCGGCGCCCGCGGCGCCCCGGTCGTAGCGCGAGTCCCCCACCATCAGCGCCTCCCCCGCCGCCACGCCCAGCTTCTCCAGGGCATAGAGGACCAGGTCCGGCGCCGGCTTCGAGCGCGGCACCAGGTTCGCGCACGCCACACACTCGAAGCAGTCCGACAGGCCCGCCGCGCCCAGCAGCGTCGCGGCCAGCGGTGACACCGTGTTCGTCACCACCGCGCGCCCCAGGCCCCGAGCGCCCAGCGTCTCCAGCAACCCCCGCGCTTCCGGGTTCACCCAGACGTGCTCCACATAGCGCGGGAAGTGCTCGATGTAGAAGCGGTCCAGCTCGGCCGGCGTGCACTTCAGCCCGAACACGCTGACGTCCGCCTCTGTGCCCTGACCGAAGGTGGGCTGGAACTCCTCGAGCGTCACCGGGCTGCCGCGGAAGCGCTCTCCCGCGGCGGCCACCACGTGGGCCCACGCCTCCTCGCTCTTGAGGAGGACGCCGTCCATGTCGAAGAGGATCGCCCTTAGCACGCGGCTCAAGCCTTGGGCGGCTCGGACGCGGCGCGCTGCGCCTCCACCTGCTTGCGCACGTCATCCATGTCCAGCGCGCGCACCTTCGTGATCAACTCCTCCAGCACCGCCGCCGGCAGCGCACCCGGCTGCTCGAACAGGAGGATGCCGTCCCGGAAGATCATCAGCGTGGGGATGGAGCGGATCTCGAACGCCCCGGACAGCTCGGGCTGCGCGTCCGTGTCGATCTTCCCGAAGGTGATGTCCGCGTGCTTGGTGGAGGCCTGCTCGAAGATGGGGGCAAATGCCCGGCACGGTCCACACCACGAAGCCCACCAATCCAGCAGGACAATGCCCTGCTTGCCCACCGCGTCCTTGAAGTTCTCCTTGCTGATCTCGACCGTCGCCATGTGAGGCCTCACTCTCGAATGGGCAGGAGCCCAAGGGTCATGACTGCTACTTCACGTCCAGCAGCTCCACCTCGAAGACGAGCGTGGAGTTGGGGGGGATGACCGGCGGAAAGCCGCGCGCGCCGTACCCCATGTCCGGGGGGATGGTGAGCTTGCGCATGCCCCCTACCTTCATTCCCGCCACGCCCTTGTCCCAGCCCTGGATGACCTGACCGGCCCCGAGCCGGAAGGTGAACCCCTGACCGCGATCCCGGCTGCTGTCGAACTTGGAGCCGTTGGTGAGCGTACCCACGTAATGCACCGTCACCGTCTTGCCAGCCACGGCCTCGGCGCCGGTGCCCACCTTCATGTCATCCACCTGCAAGCTCATCCACGGGTCTCCTGGGAAGAGGAAGAAACTCCACTCTAACGCGCCCTGGCCGCGCGCGCTGCTCCAGAAAACAGGGCAGCGCGGCACCCTGTGTACTGCTGGGGGTGCCGCGCTGCGTGCTCATGTCCTGTACCGCACGGTGGCTAGAACGTGCCGCCGATGTTCAGCGTCCCGGAGTACCGGCCGTTCTCGTTGAAGTCGGAGTCAACACCCGAGAAGTCCTGGTCGAACAAGAAGTTGTAGTTCGCCCGCAGGTCCGCGGTGAAGCTGCCGATGTGAGTCCGAAGACCGACGCCCACCGGCACGTTGCCCACCGTGTCGTCACTGAAGTTACCGACCGAGGACCCCGCACCCCGGAAGTTGTAGTCGCTGAAGCCGATGCCGCCCAGCAGGTACGGCTGCACCGGGGCAGCCGTCAGACCGACGGTCACTGCCGCCTGGCCACCGTTGCGGACCAGGTCCGGGCCGTCCGTGCCGCCGAGGGGCGCCACGCGCTCATCCAGCTCGTTCACCGCGCCGCTGTAACCCAGCTCGAGGCCGAGCACCTTCGACGGCCTGATCTCCGCCTGCACGCCGTAGGCAGGGCCGGGGTTGATCTCGGGAGCCAGCCCGCCCGTGTAGCCCTCCACGCCGCCGCCCACCGTCACGGTGAGGCCGCGCATGTTGGCTTTGGACTCCTTCTTCATCTCCTGCTCCTGCTCGATCGGAGCGAAGGCCCCGCTGGGAGGCGGCACCGGCTCGACCTGCGGCGTCACAGGCTCGGCGGGCGGCGTCAGCTGCGGCTCACGCAGGGGCTCGCTCTGGAAGCCGCTTCCACCCTCGCCCACGTCCGAGGAGCCGGAGCCCTGGCTCTCGCCGTAGTTCTGATCGATAGCGCCGCTGCCGCCCGTGCCGGTGTTGGGACGCACTGGCTGGCAGCGCAGGAGCATGTCGCCCTGGCCCACATTCCCGCTACCACCGACTCCCTCGTTGAACTGCTCGTCCGTGGTGAGGTCCTGGTCCATTCCCTCCTGACCAGCGCCGCCGATGGTTTCATCCACGGGCTCGGTCTCGATGACGTCCAGGCTCTCATCACCGACCTGTGCGTCCAAGCTCGCCTGCGAGTCCTTCATGTCGTAACCGGGGGGGCAGTCCTTGTCTTCAGCAAGAGCTACGCCGCCGTACAGGAGCGCCGCAACAGCGCCCACCAGAAGCTTCGTTTTCATCCAACCCTCCATTGTCGGTTGACCGACATGAAGGTTGTTTCCCGCCGCACATCCGGCAAGGACTTGACCCGTGATCAGGATTTGCCAGAGCCCTCGCTCGTGGAGCAGCCGGGCGAACACCCTCAGGCCCCCATGGTTGCTTCTGCCTGGTGTTCCGCGCCCACCGCGTCGGCGCTCCCCACTCAAAGCCCGTTGCACTCAAGATGGCGGCCTTCGCCTACGACCTCCGCTTCTTGCGCGAGGGAGATGTGCTCTCTCGCTTCCGCCACCCGTCCATTCCTCAGCTGCTGTACCGCGGCTGGTGGATCGCCGGCCCACACGCGGCACACCCCTAATTTGAGCCTCTTCAAGGGGTCGCGGCGGGTGCCCACTTCCGAGGATCAACAGTAACGGAACATCAGGGCCCACAGTGCACGGTGGGTGTTCTTCCAAAGTGGTACAGCTATTCACAGCCATCCTGCGTATGGCTCCTCTACTCAACGGTCTTCAGAAATTCTGAGGATCCGCGAGCAGGGAGATGATCCATGAGCATGGGATGGAGAACTCTGAGTGCGGTGCTGCTCGTGTCGCTCGGATGTAGCCGGGGCCCACAGGGTGAGCAGGGACCGCAAGGGGAGCCAGGGCCGCCCGGTCCTCAAGGGGTACAGGGCGAGCAAGGCCCACAGGGCGAGCAAGGACCTCCAGGGCTCGCGGGTCAACCAGGGCAGCCAGGGCCAGCGGGGCGTGACGGGGAAGAAGAGTTCTTTCCTGACCCGTACTTCGAGCAGGGTATGGACTTCTGGCAGCTGAACGGTAGCGGCTCGCTCATCTTATCAACCTCAGCCATCGCGGGGACAAAGGTCTTCACCAATAGCGCCAGCTCGATAGCGCAGCTCTCTTCGAAGAAGCTGGTTCCAGTGAATCCTCATCACACCTACGAGGTGAGAGGCTCTTTCCGGCGGCCGACGACTACGGGCTCTGCTGGCGGCATCTACCTGGCAGTGCTGCTCTACGACGGCGCCAAGGCCAACATCACTGGCGACGGCTCTTGGTGGTTCTACCCGGTGGCTGGCGCCTCACTGGAGGACACGAACTGGCACACCTACAGCGCACGATTCGGTGCTGGAACGCAACGCCCACTTCCCGCTGCAGCACGCTACATGAGCGTGGGAGCTATCTTGAACAATGACAACGATGCGCCTGGGAACCGAAACTATGAAGTGGCGGGCCTTGGCATCCGCTCAGTTCCGCTGCGCCCCAGCGAGACGACAGACGACGGCGGGATGCTGCTCCAGACAGGCACGGCGAACGCGCTCTACACTGCCTACCGCACGTTCCAGCAGGGGACCTACCTCGTCTTTCACTACAGCTGCTTGAGCGCTGCATCGCAGAACTACTACGTCCAGGCTACGGCCGAGGCCAGCACCGGCACCCTCTTGGCTGGCTTCACCAATCGCAACTTCAGCCAGTTGGAGGACTTCCATCAGGTCCCCTTCGTCATGAAGGTGCGCTCAGCGACAGCCAACGTGCGTTTCAAGGTCTACAACCCAGCTTCACCCTCCATGACGATTACGCACCCGGCCGGATCCTGCGGGCAGTTCTACTGGTCACAGATCGGGCTATGACCGTGCAAGGAAGGAACGGAGCTACCCCTTCGTCCACTCCGAGCCGGTGACGACCGGCAGTTGCATGGCGCGCTCGCGGTCCAGGTCCAGGTTGCCGATGTGCAGCGACAGCGGCGACTGCACCCACTTGTAGATGGACTGGAGGAAGAGCCGGACGAACTTCTCCACGTAGACCTTCAGCCGCGCCTGCTCCACCTCGGGGAACATGGCGGTGAGGGCCTGCACCAGCTCGGAGGGCACCAGCTTCTCACCCGCGAACAGGTAGAAGCATGCGTCCAGGATGGGGAAGGGCATCAGCTCCTCCTCGCCCACCTGGTTGTGCGCCAGCTCCGGGCCTGCGGGCTTGGCCAGCACCTTCTTGATGCCCTCGTAGCCCATCTTCTCCTGCAGGTAGTCCAGCAGGTACATCACCACCGTCTTGGGCACGTTGGCGATGACCGCCAGCGCTCCCATCAGGTCGCCGCCGATGGTGGTGTACCCCACCGCCTTCTCGCTCATGTTCCCCGTCTGGAGGAACAGGCCGCCGGCTGAGTTGGACCAGTTCCACATGCGCTGCGCGCGCAGGCGGGCCTGGATGTTCTGCTCGGTGATGGGAGTGACGGCTTGATCCCCGAGCATCTGCCGCGTGACGGCCAGCTCGCGATCAAAGGCCTCCTCGATGGGGATGACCTGGAACGGAACACCCAGCTCACGGGTGATGGTCTCCGCAGCCTCACGTGTGGCATCGCTGGAGTAGCGGCTGGGCATGTAGAAGGCCCGCAGCAGCGAGCCCGGGTTCTCCGGCCGCACCCGCTTCGCATACCGGTGGGCAATGAGCAGCGTCAGCAGCGAGTCTCGGCCTCCCGATAGCGCGATGCCGATCACCTTGAAAGCGCGCGTCTTCTCGAAGTAGTCGCCCACGCCCTGCGCCAGCGCGTCGAGCACGTCCTCACACAGGGCCTCTCGAGCAGAGCGGCGCTGGTCCGGCCCCGGCAGGAAGAAGCTGCGGTGCGGCGGCACCGGATAGGTGAGCTTCTCGCGCTGGCTCTTGAAGACACCCGTGCAGTCCACCGCAGGCACCTGCTTGCCGCCGCGAGACATCCACGACTCATAGTCGCTGCGCCACGTGGTGTTCTCCGTGCGCAGGCGCATGGTGCGATCCAGATCCACCACCGCCGCCGAGTAGCCCTCCTGGAAGCGCGGCGTCTCCATGATGTGGCGCCCGTTCTGGTTCAGGAAGCCACCCCCATCGAAGATGATGCCGTCATTGCTGCCCAGCGCGTTGGCGTAGGCGATGGTGCACTGGTGATCCGCGGCGCGCGTCGCGATCAGCTCCCGCCGCGTGTCCACGAAGCCGATGCGGAAGGGCGAGGCCGACAGGTTTACCACCAGCTCGCCGCCTGAGTACGTGCGCCGGCGCTGCGGACCGTCCGCGCTCCAGATGTCCTCGCACACCTCCGGGGCCACGGTGCCGAAGTCGAAGCGGAACAGGTAATCCCCCAGCGGCACGCCGCGGTGCTGCTCCTCCATTCCCGGCGAGCCGCGAGACCAGGTGCGCGCCTCGTAGAAGATGCTGTACGTGGGCAGCTTCTCCTTCGGCACCAGCCCCAGCACCCTGCCGCCCGCCACCATGGCCGCGCAGTTGAGCCGCAGGCCCTGGTGGGCCACCGCCACCCCCAGCACAAAGACGGTGGGCAGGCTGGCCGTCTCCCGCGCGAAGCGCTCCAGCTCTGGCCACTGGTGATCGATGAAGCCCTGCCACTGGATCAGGTCCTCCGCCGGATAGCCGCCGATGAGCTGCTCCTGGAAGAGCCCCACGGTGACGTCATCCGCCGCCATCTTCCGCGCCAGCGTGAGCGCCCGATCCACGTTGCGCGAGAAGGCGCCCACGGTGGTGTTGACGCTGGCCAGCCCTACCTTGACGAGCCGCATGGATGCGAATCCCCTTCGAGTGTCCTCCCTCAGCAGATGCCTGGGAGGGGCGGGGACGCAAGCTCTTCGGCGCCCGCTCGCTCAGTTCAGGGGGCCCGAGGGCCTCAGGGGCTGGAGCCGTCCGAGCAGCTCCCCCACCTCATCAATGACGGCCTGGAGGCGCTGGGGCACGTCCAGCTCCATCAACAGCTCCTGGCGCCGCTCGGGCTCGGGGATGATGGCGGCCGCCACCACGTCCGCCAGCGTGCCTCCGCTGGCCCGTACCACCGCCGGTATCAGTCCCTCCGAGAACGAGGGAGGAACCCGCCCGGACAGCTCAAGGACCGCCTGCCGAAGCTGCTCCTCCTCCGGCCCATGGTAGGGGGGGTCAGGCAGCAGCTCGACGCGCGCCTGACGGTAGAGACGCTCCGAGCTCAGCTCGGAGAGCAGCCGCGCGCGGCACACTCCCTGGAGGAGAATGTTGTAGCGCCCACCCTCCAACTCCTCGTTCCACACGATGAGCCCGGCGCACATCATCCGCTGCATGGTCGGCCGCCCTCCGTAGTCCGCCTCCCAACCCGGCTCGAGCTGCGCCAGCGCCATGACCCGGTCTCCTGCCAGCGCATCCCGCACCAGCTCGCGGTAGCGCGGCTCGAAGATGTGCAGCGGGATGACGGAGTGAGGGAAGAGAACCGCCGAGGGCAGTGGGAACACCTTCAGCGCCTCCGCGGACTGAATCACTCGTTCCTGGACCGACATGGGCTCACCCTCACTCTTCCTTCTGTTCATAAGTATGGAGTGCTCCGGTCGCATCCCAATCAGGCATGCGCTCACCGGCCCGCAAGGGCGGTGGAAACCGGCCGCGGTTCCGCTAGGGTGCGCGACCACATGTCGGATATGTCCCCCACTCCTGTTGCTGCCCCAGCCCAGCCCGAGAAGCAGTCCTGGTACCGCCGACTCTACCGGTGGGTCGAGGCGCTGTCGTCCTCGCCGCATGCCCTGGCGGCCATGTTGGTGGTCGCGGTCATCGATGGCTCGGTGTTCCCCATCCCCCCGTTCGCGTTGCTGGTCCCCATGGTGCTGGCCCAGCCGCACAAGTGGGTGAGGTACGCAGTGCTGGGCACGGTGGCCAGCCTCTTCGGCGGGCTCATCGGCTACTGGCTGGGCACCCTCATCAGCGCCGGGGCCGTCAGCTTCCTGGACATTGATCTGAACGTGCGGGTGCAGCGCTTCGGCCTGGACGCCACCGTGGGAGAGCTGCTGGGGAAGAACTTCTGGGTGCTGTCTCTGCTGTGCTCGGTGCTGCCAACGCCGTTCAAGGTGGTGGCCATCGGCAGCGGCATTGTGTCCGTGCCGCTGGACCGCTTCCTGCTGGCGGCCCTCATCGGGCGGACGGTGCGCTTCTTCGCGGTGGGTGGGGTGATGCGCTTCGTCGGGCCCCCTGCGCGGAAGTGGCTGCGCGTCTGAGCCCTGGCCCCAGGGCCCAATGGGAGCCTCACGGGCCCGGTGCGGAAGCCCTTGGCGCCAGCGCGGCGTCGATGGTGGCCAGGAGGACCTCCGGGCGCACCGGCTTCTCCAGCACGCGGTTGGGCACGCTGCGGATGAAGGCGCTCGCATCCGGCGTATAGGCCCCCCCGGACATGAACACCAGCCGCTGCGCCAGCTCCGGCGCCTGCTGTCTGAGCTGGGCGTAGACGTCCATCCCCGTGGTGCCCGGCATCTGCAGATCGCACACGACCAGATCGAAGCGCTGTCCGGAGGACACCATCTCCAGCGCCTCGCTGCCGCGCGTGGTCGCCACCACCTCATGGGCCGGCTCCAGCAGCATGCGCAGGGACTGGGCCATCCGGGGCTCGTCATCCACGATGAGGATGCGCCCTCGGCGCGCCTGGCTGCCGTGAGCGGCGGGCTCGTCCTTGCTCTGGAGTGAAGGCTCGGCGCAGGCCACTTCCTCGGGCGCCACGGGGAGCAGGACGGTGAAGACAGTTCCCTGGCCAGGCTCGCTGCGCACGAGGATCTCTCCCCCATGAGCCTGGATGATCTGCTGGCAGATGGAGAGCCCCAGCCCGGTGCCCTCCTCGAGAGGCTTGGTGGTGAAGAAGGGCTTGAAGACGTGCGGGAGCACCTCGGGGAGGATGCCTTGGCCTGTGTCGGAGATCTCCACCTGGGCCCGGCCATCCGGCGCCGTGCGGGTGCTGATCCGCACCATGTTCCGCTCGGGCTCTCCCGGAGGGATGGCCTGCACGGCGTTGACGAGGAGGTTGAGCAGCACCTGCCCCAGCCTCGCCCCGCTGCCCATCACTCGGGGAATGGTGCCATGGTCCTCCACCAGCCGCGCCCGGTTCTGGAGCACGTGCCGCACCATCCGAAGCGCGGGTGCCGCCACCTCGCGCAGGTCCAGGGGTTTACGCTCGTCACCGCCCTCGCGGCTGAAGGTCCGCAGATCCTGAACGATGAGCCGAATGCGCTCGGCACCCTCGCGTGCATCCCGGAGGTGGTCCAGCACCTCCTCCGCCGGAGCATCTCCCCGTCGCAGGCCTCGCTCAGCGGCGTCCAGGTTCAGCGCCAGGTATCCCAGCGGGTTCTGGATCTCGTGCCCCACTCCAGCGGCGAGCATTCCTACCGCGGCAACACGCTCGGTGGCCAGCAGGCGCGAGCGCAGCTCCTGGGTAGCGGTGACGTCCCGGTAGCTGCAGACGAAGTGCGTCACCACCCCCTTCGCATCCCGCATGGGGGACAGCTGCAGCTCGCCGTGCACGCGCGTGCCATCCCGGTGCTTCAGCAGCGCCTGGCCGCGGAAGGGCTCTCCCTCGCGCATGGCGGTGTCCAGACGCTGGCGCGTCTCAGGATCCAGCTCGCCTGCGAAGTCGCGAGGAGAGCACCCCAGCAGCTCCACCATCCCCAGGCCTACCATCGCGCAGAAGGCGTCATTGGCGAAGACGACCCGTGGGCCCGTGGGGCTGAGCTCGCTGATGACGACCCCCTCGCTCAGGCCGCGTACGGCCGTGGCCAGCAGCTCGAGCCGCTGAGTGGCCACCCGCCGCCCGGCGCTGACGGCCGCGAGCAGCAGGCCCGTGATGGCGTTGATGGCAATGAAGAGCTGCACGAGCAGCAAACCTCGATCGAGCGGCTCGGCGGCAAATGGCCCCCGCCCCGAGACCGTCGCCCATACGGAGATCACAGTGATGAGCAGCGTGGTGAACGCCGCGCCGCGGGCTCCGAAACGCAGTGCCGCCCAGACCGCCAGGGGGAAGAAGAGGAAGCTCTCGATGTAGGGGATGGGCGAGCCCAGGAGCCCCTCGCTGAAGACCTCCGCACTGACCAGCAGGACCCAGCCCCCGAGCGCTACCGCCTCCATCCGCCGCTCAATGGGGCGCAACCGCTGGAGGAACAGGAGCACGGGCGTCACCACCACGATCCCCATCGCATCCCCGCCCCACCACACCCACGCCGTCTCCACGAAGAGGGATGCTGGCAACGCCCCTGCCATCACGAGGCCGGCCGTCCCCGGCAGGGCACTCACCAGCGCGCCCCCCATGCCCGCTCCCACGACGAGCGCGACGACGTCCTCCACACGCTCCAGCTCCTCCGAGAAGCGCAGCCGCCGCAGCAGCAGCACCGCCAGCACAGCCTCCAGCGTGTTGCCTATGGAGAACCCCAGCGAGGCGAGAGGGGTTGCCCCAGAGAACAGGTTGACCAGATAAGCCCCCAGCAAGAGGCCTGGCCAACGGGAGACTCCCAGCATCCAGAGCGCCGCCACCCCCAGGCCCGAGGCGGGCCAGACGGGACTGACAACCTTGTGGACGATGGCGAACTCCACTCCCAGCCGGCCAGCCCCCAGGAACACGACCGCCAGCGCAAGCATCGCGAGGATGCTCCGCAAGCCGTACGCCCGGGCGATGCGCTCACGCATCCGGATGGTGCTTCCCCCCATGGCCCCTCCCGCAGGGGCAGACAAGAAGGCATCGTACCCGGATGGTGGGTCAACTCAACCCCGGGTCCTCAACATTCACTTCACTCGTTGTACCAGAGACCTGCATTGCCAGTGCAGGGAAAGCAATCGTGGCGCGGCCTCTGCGTAGGAAGGGAGACAAGGAGGAATCAAAGACGATGTCCAGACCTGGTGCAGCAGCCCTGCTGTCGTTCCTCATCCCCGGTGTGGGTCAGATTTACAACGGGGACATTCTGCGCGGCGTCTTCTGGCTCATCATCACGCCGGGGTTCTGGATTGGCACCGGCGGCCTGCTGGGCTGGGTGTGCCACATCATCTCCGCTGCCACCGCGCACAGCCGCGCGGAGGACAAGGAGCGGGGCCGGCTCCCCGCTTACTCCTAGCGCCTCATGCCCCCGAGGCCCGCGCCGCGCGCAGCGCAGCCAGCAGCTCGTCCGCTGTGGTGGCGAGAGAGCGCGCGCCGTGGGCCCGCAGCTCCTCGGGGCTCCGGAAGCCCCACGTGACGCCGATGCCGTACATGGCGGCGTTGCGTGCGGTGTCCATGTCCACGGGCGTGTCGCCCACGAAGGCGCAGTCCGCGGGTGTCACGCCGAGCTCCGCGGCCACACCGAGCGCGGCGGTGGGATCCGGCTTGCGCGGCACACCTGGCCGCTCTCCATAGACAGCCGTGAAGGGCACCCCTGGCAGCAATCCCTCCACCAGCCGCTTGGTGAAGGTATCCGACTTGTTGCTCAGCACCGCCAGCCGCACACCCTCGGCCGCGAGCTGCGCGAGCATGGCGGGGATGCCAGGAAACGCCCGGGTCTGATCGAAGAGGTGATCCGCGTAGTAGGCCCGGTAGGCGGCCAGCACGGAGGCCTGCAGCTTCTCGTCACCCGCGGGCGTGGCCTTGCGGACGAGCACCCTCACTCCCTCGCCCACGAAGTGGCGATAGTCGGCCACGGGATGGGCCGGCAGTCCGTGCAGGGTGAGCGAGTGGTTCATCGCGGTGGCGATGTCCGCCAGCGAGTCCACCAGCGTCCCGTCGAGATCGAAGATGGCGGCGTGCAGGTGCATGGGCCTTCCTCAAACACGAACGCCCCAGCCAGACAAGGCCGAGGCGCTCAGGAAGCTCCGTGAGTCTTCGGAGGAAGGGTCAGTGCGGCGCGGCACCGGCGCTGGCCGGCGCGGCCCCGTCACCGCCCTTGGTCAGCACCGCGAAGTTGATGTTGTTGTAGCCCGCCGTGGCGCAGCTGAACATCACCCGCTTGATGATCTTGAACTCCACTTCCTTGTTGGCCTGGATGTTCACATCACCCTTGAAGCCGCCGTCGGCGTTACCCGCCATGGCGTGAAGGTCCTCGTACTGCTTCTTCATGTCCCGCAGCTTCTCCTCCAGCGCGGGGATGTTGAGGTACTCGTCCTTCACCAGGTCCTCCACCCGGCCCACGATGGTGCCGGAGATGGTGACCTGCTCGTTGGAGACCATCACCACCGGGTGCATCTCCACTTCCTTGACGTTGACGGCCTCGGGCAGCTGGATGTCCTTGGTCATCATCAGCACCTCGCCCGTCGCGGAGAAGTTCGCGATGAGGAAGAGCACGATGATGATGAACATGTCCACCAGCGGGGTGATGAGCAGATCGGCGAACCCGCTCTTCTTGCCGTGGCCGCCGTGACCGAACACCTTCGAGTGCTCGAGCCGCTTGCCATACCGCTTGCCAGGAACCTTGATGGCCATTGCCTGAGTCTTTCCTTGGAGTCCTTGCCGTGCGTCCCGCTCAGCCCGTCGCCATGACCGACACCTGCGGGAGCGCATTGCCCAGACACTCGTCGATGATGCGCACCAGCACGTCGTAGCGGACCTTGTCGTCCGTCTGCAGCGTGATGGCGGACTGATCCGGGAACTGCTCCTTGATCTGCTTCAGGCGCTCCGTCAGCTTGACGAGCTCCAGCTTGCCGTTGGCGTCCCGCGTGAGCGGGATCGGATCAAAGGTGCTCTGATCGGCGGTGAGCACCAGCTGCTCCGGGGTGATGGCCAGGGTGAGCTGCACCGTCTTGGTCTCCTCGGGCGGTGTCTCCTCCGTGGAGGGACCTCCCGCCTGGGACACCTGGAGACGGCCAATCTGCGTCCACACCGCCGTCATGATCAGGAAGCTGATGGTCACCGCCATCAGGTCGATGAAGGGGACCAAGTTGATGGCGGCATCAAGCGGCTTCTTGCCGCCCTTCCCGCCGTTTCCCAGGTCCATTCCGCCGGCCATGGCAACCTCCTCGAAGCGCTACTGGAATCGTTCAACGTGACAGACAACGGGCGCGAGCCCAGGTTCCGGACTACTCCTCGCTGTGCCCGTGGCCGGAGGACGCCGGGATGTTCAGGTTCTTGAACTTGTCCCGGTTGGTGACGATGAGGTTGAGCACGGAGACGCTCGTCTCGTTGATGTCGTTGATGAGCCCCTGGGTGCGGCCCATCAGCACGGAGAAGGCGATCAGCGCCGGGATGGCCGTCAGCAGCCCGAAGCCCGTGCAGTTCATGGCCTCGGAGATACCGTTGGCCAGAATCGTCGCCTTGTCGGCCGGGTTCACGTTGGCCACCGCCTCGAAGCAGGAGATGAGGCCGGACACCGTGCCGAGCAGACCCGCGAGCATTGCCGCGTTGCCGAGCATGGCCAGGTAGCCGGTGCGCGCCTCCAGCTTGGGCGTCTCGCGCAGCGAGGCCTCGTCCAGGGCGGCCTGCACTTCCTCCTGGCCCTTGGGCACGTTCATCAGCCCCGCCTTGATGACGTTCGTCAGCGGCGTGGACTTCTGGCCGGCCACGTAGTTGATCGCCTTGTCCAGATCACCCGCGTAGATGTGCTTCTTCAGCCCGCGCAGGAAGCCTTCCTTGTTGATGGCGGCCTTGCCAAACAACACGATGCTCCGCTCCACCATGATGGCCAGGGCGATGACACCGCACACCGCGATGGGGTACATACCCCACTGGCCTGCCTCCCAGCGCATCGCGACTTCCTCGAAGAAGGTGCGCTGCGGCCCGCCGGTGCTGGCAAGGACGGTCAGATTCGTCAGAAACCCCAGGTTCATCGCGTGTTGCCTCCGATAGGCGGCCCAGGTTTTGCGGGCCTTCCATGGCTGCGATCCCAATCGGGTGCTTGTTGGCCCGGCTGAAACCCAGTCTTGGATGTTGAAAACGTGGGCCGGACTTTAGGAACGCCCCTCTGGAGTGTCAAGGTAAGCACCCGGCGTTAGCCTTTGAAATCCCACGGGAAATTTGCGGCCTGCCCAGGGATCGGCGCTCTGCAACGTGGGCAGGTGAGCACCAGATGTGGTGCCTGGTCGGGTGCTTGGGTCCCCTCGGAGGTCATGGTAAGCGCGCTTGCATGGCAAGGAAGCGGATAGGCGAGATCCTCATGGAGCGGGGAGCGATCACGCCCGAACAGCTGGAGGCGGGACTGAAGGCGCAGCGGCAGACCCAGCAGCGGCTGGGGGTGACGCTGGTGAGCCAGGGCCTCATCACGGAGCCCATGCTGGTGCAGGCGCTGAGCGAGGCGCTGGGCATCCCCGTGGTGGACTTGAGGACAGTGAATCCGGACTGGGCGGCGGTGCACCTGGTGCGCGCCCGCTTCTGCGAGCAGCACGAGCTGTTCCCCTATGCCCTGGAGAGCGTAGGAGGGCGCCGGCGGCTGGTGGTGGCGATGACGGACCCGCTCAACCAGCCCGCGATTGAAGAGGTGGAGTTCACCACGGGACTGCAGGTGAGCCCGCGCATGGCGCCGCTGTCCGCGGTGCGTGCGGCCATCCTCCGCTACTACCACAAGGTCAACCCCAACCCGGCTCCGAGTGCCAGCGCTCAGGCACGCACTCCGCCGGAGAGCGAGGCCCGAGCCGCCCAGAAGCGCCCGGCGTCCCCGGCCCCACCGTCTCGCGCGGCACCGCCTCCCGATGACGAGGAGGTCATCATCGGCGAGGAGGTGCCTCCTCTCGAGAAGACGGACCGCACCGCCCTGGCGGATCTGATCAAGGAGCGCGAGGAGAGGAAGCGCAAGAAGCAGAAGGCCGAGAGCAAGAGCCGCTCGGCGGGGAGCCTGGGGGTGCTGGACGATCTGGAGTACCTCATCGGCGGGAACCTGCGCGAGGAGCCGGATCGGGTGGAGGAACTGGAGCGCAAGTTCTGGGCGCTCATGCGCATCATGGCGCGCAAGGGGCTCCTCTCGAAGGAGGAGTTCATGAGCGAGCTGGACGACTCGGACGGCTCGGACAAGAAGAAGGGCTGAGCCGGCGCGAGCGGCTCAGGGCGCGGCCAGCGGCAGGCGCAGGGTGAACGTCGTGCCCCGGCCGGGTGTGCTGTCCACGGTAATGCGGCCCCCGTGGCTCTCGACGATGCTCTGGACGATGGAGAGCCCCAGCCCGGTGCCCTTCCCCTCCTCCTTGGTGGTGAAGAAGGGATCGAAGACACGGCTCAGGTTCTTCGGGTCGATGCCCATCCCCGTGTCACGCACCTCGGCCACGGCCTCGTGTCCCTCACGCCAGGTGGCGAGCGTCACCTCGCCGCCGGGGGACATGGCGTGGCAGGCGTTGGTGACGAGGTTGACGAAGACCTGCGCCAGGTTGGCGCGCACCGCGGAGATGGGCGGCAGCTCGCCGTACTCGCGGCGCACGCTCACCTTGGCGTGCGTCACCACGTGCTCGCAGTAGCCCACCGCCTGATCCATCACCGCGCTGAGGTGCACCTTCTCCGGCTTGTCCTTGGCCGGCCGCGCATAGGACACGAGATCGCGGGTGAAGCGGAGGATGCGCTGGCTGCTCTCCTGGATCTTCCGCAGCTTCTCCAGGTCCGAGGGGTGCGTGTCCGGGCGCATCCGCGCGTTCATCAGCAGCGACTCGCTGTAGGCGGCCACCGCCGTCATCGGGTTGTTGATCTCGTGCACCACGCTGGCGGCCAGCTGCCCGATGGAGGCCAGCTTCTCGGCGTGAACGATGCGCCGCTCCAGCTCCTTCAGGACGGTGATGTCCTTCCCGATGGCGATGACGCCCTCCACCTCGCCCTGGGGCGTGAGCACGGTGGAGGTGGCGAAGGCCACACGCACCTCGTCCTTGCGCGAGCGCAGCCGCGTCTCGAAGGTGTTCGCTGACTCTCCCTGCATGGCCGCGGCGATGATGGAGCCGACCCGCAGGTGCTCGCTCTCAGGGATGAAGGAGAGCAGGTCTTTGCCCAGCACCTCCTCCTTGGTGTAGCCCGTGAGCGCGGTGAGGGCCTGGTTGAAGACCACGATCTTCTTGTCCCGGTTGGCCACCAGGATGAGGGCGTTGGCCTTCTCCAGCAGATCCTCCAGGTACTTGCGCACGAACGTCAGCTCGTCAATGAGCTTCGCGTTGCGCACCGCCACGGACACCTGGTTGGCCAACTGGAGGAGCACCCGCTCGTCATGGGGCACGTCCGCCTCGATCCCCTCGGGGTACTCCATGTTGATAGCGCCGAAGAGCTGGCCGCTGGCCACCAGCGGGCAGCTCACCCCATGGACGCTGCCGTGGAAGAGCAGCGGCACCTCGCGGCTCACCACCACCCGGTCCGGGGGCAGCCCGGACACGTCCAGGTGCGTCTTGGTCACCGCGCTCTGCTTGAGCACGAGCGGCTCGTGCGCCCCTTCCTTGAACCGTCCCTCCGCGTAGAGCGAGGTGAGGCCGCCAGTGCGCGCGTCGACGATACGGATGCAGAACGAGCGGCTGGGGAACAGCTCCTTCACCCCCTGCGCCACGGCGGCCACCAGCTCCTCCTCGCCCGTCGCCTCCGCCACGCTGCGGCTCAGGTCCAGCAGCACGCCCTCCGTGCGGGCCTGCTCCAGCAGCGCGCGCTCGGCCACCATCAAGCTGGGCCCCTGGCGGCCGCGCACCATCAGGGTGGCCCCACGCCGGGCCAGTGTCAGGGCGACGCTGGTCTGGCCTGGCAGCATCACCTCCACGCTCGAGCTGTCACCATCCTCGGGCACCCGCCGCCGCAGCTGGGCCAGCGACTCCGCCACCCCAGCCACCATCGCCTCCGGAGTGACGCCCTGGGAGAGGCAGAAGCGCATGAAGCTGGGGTTGGCCACCTGCAGTCGCAGCGCTGGGTCACACAGGGCGATCGGCTCGTCCAGCAGCTCGAAGAGATCTTGATAGGCCCCCGGCGAGGGGCCGCCGGAGAGGCGCGGCACGCTCGAGTCAATCTTCATGGGAGGTTGCCTTGTCCAGATCGAGGATGCGCTGCGTCCCCATGTACGCCTTGGTCTCGTAGCGGGTGATCTTCCCGATCTTCCGGACGATCTCCGCCATGCGCTCGGCCTCGCGGTAGATGATGTCCACGGGCTTGAACGCGAAGTCCTCGGGCTTGAGCTTGCGCTTGAGCAGCTCCGCGTAGCCCATCACCGAGGTGAGCGGCTGGTTGAGCTCGTGGGCGGCGGTGCCGGCCAGCGCGACGATGACGGCGCTCTTCTCGCTCTCCTCCAGACGCGTCTCTACGTCCGACAGCTTGCGCTCCAGCTGCATCCTGTCCCGCAGGTCCGTGAAGATGCCGACGGTGGCCACCTCTCGGCCGCCCTCGTAGAGGATGGAGGCCGTCATGTTCACGGGCACCTTCTCACCCGTGCGGGCGAGCAGCTCCTGCCGCGTCACCGACAGCCGGCCGCGGCCACCGAAGTCCGGGCTGCGCAGCTGGGCCATGATGCGCTCGGGCACACCGGGCGGATAGAGCTTGCGGGTTGTCATGCCCGCAAGAGCTTCATGGGAGGAGTAGCCCAGGATGGACTCGGCGCCCTTGTTGAAGAGGATGATGTTCCCGTTCATGTCCGCCGCGATGATGGCATCCACGGACGAGTCGATCAGGCGCTCCAGGAAGTCCTTGGTGTGGCGCAGCTCATCGGCCAGCTTGCGCGCCTGCGTCACGTCTCGGAAGGAGAGGATGGTGGCGGCGCTGCCGTCCTTCAGCGGCGCGGCGGACAGCGAGAGCGTCAGGTCCCGCTTGCCCAGCGTCCGCACCTGCACGTCCACGTTGGTGCGGGCCTCGCCGCGGCCGGCGGCCGTGACCATCTCCATCAGCACGGCCTCATCCACCGTGTGAGCCAGCTGGAGCAGGTGGCGCCCGCGCGCCTGCTCGGCGGAGGACTCCAGCAACGCCTCGGCGGAGGGGTTGAGGCTGAGCACACCGGCCTTGTCGTCGAGGATGGCCACGCCCTCGCCCACGTTGGCGAAGAAGAGGCGGTAGGTGCGCAGCGCGGCGGCCTGCTCCTCGGCGGCGATGCGGGCGGACTTCTCGCGCTCCGTCTGCCCGCGGATCGTCTCCAGCACGGAGGCGTTGCGCAGCGCGATGGCGGTGGCGTGCGCGACGGTGGTGAGGAAGTCGATCTCGCGGGCCGCGAAGGTGCGCCTGCGCCCCGAGGCGCGCAGCAGCAGCACTCCACTCACCTGGCCGCGGATGGGCAGGGGCAGCGCGGCGATCGCGTGGATGCCCTGGGCCGCCACCGCGCTGTGGACTCCCTCCAGCAGCGGGTGGTTGGGGGCATTCTCCACCACCACCGGGCGGGCGGTGCGCACGACCTCACGGATCTCCGGGTAGCGGGCCAGCTCGATGCGGTGATTTTTCAGCCCCGCATCATCGCTGGAGGCGACGATGACTCCCTCTTGCAGGTCCGTGTCCAGCATCACCAGCGAGGCGCGGGAGATGTCCATCTGGAGGGCCAAGCGCCGCGTCACGTCGTGCAGCAGGGCCTCCACGTCCAGGCTCTCGGCGTAGTCCGCCGTGAGCTCCAGCAGCAGCGACAGGTCCTTCTGGAGCTGGGCCTGCTCCTCCCGCTCGCGGTAGCGCTCGGCCAGGCGCTGGAGCCGGTAGGCCATCTCATGGGGCACGGCGCTGGTGAGCACGTCCGCCGGCTTGAGCGGCTCCAGCGAGGCGAAGGCATCCTCGCCGGGGTCTACCAGGGCCAGCAGGAGGGCGCGGCTCGACTCTCCTGTGTCGAGCAGCGTGGCGAGCGCCGGACCACTGCCGGCGGCGGTGAGATCCACCACGACGATGGCTGCTCCCTGGGCCTTATCGACCACCCGCAACCCCACCCGGACCGCCGCGCGGACGAGGGGCTCACGGGCGGAAGAGTCCGCGGGAACCAAGGCGACAGCGAGAGCGGTATCGGGTGACGACACGAAGTGGCGAACTCCGGACGGCAGGCGCGAAGCCCGAGTCTACACTCGGCCGTGCCTCAGGTGCATCCAGAGTGCCTTCCATTCCCGTGCATACCCGGATCCATGCCTACCAGGCCCCTGGGAGAGGGGGCAGCCCAGGCGATTCCTGGGGCGCCCTCCTCAAGATAGAAGCACTGCTGATAAGGGCCTCCTGGCGCATGCAGGAAAATGGATGCGCCTTGCGTGGTCATGTGTAAGAGCAGAGACCCGCGCGTCGCGGCGGCTTCACCAGGAGTGCTCGTGGAGATCTTCAAGGAGTTCACCTTCGAGGCGGCCCACCGCCTCCCCCATGTGCCACCCGGCCACAAGTGCAGCCGGTTGCATGGACACAGCTACCGGGTGGAGATCCATGTGCGCGGCCCGATCGGTGAGCCCTCGGGGTGGATCATGGACTTCGCGGACCTCAAGGAGGCGTTCGCTCCCCTGATGGCCCGGCTCGACCACTACTACCTGAATGAGGTGGAGGGGCTCGAGAACCCCACGAGCGAAGTCCTCGCGCGGTGGATCTGGCGGCGGCTGCACCCCACCCTGCCCCAGCTCAACCGTGTGGTGGTGCGCGAGACGTGCACCAGCGGCTGCATCTACGAGGGCGAGGATGAGTAGTTGCCCGGCTTCGCCAGCGGCTCGCCGTCCGGCCCCAGCAGCACAGGCTTCATTCCCAGCAGGCGCTCCACCAGGGCGTGCGCTGCATAGATGATGGGCGTCAGCCCCACCGCCACCAGCAGCTTCACCGCGTAGGAGGTGAGGATGATGTTGAGGACAACCTCGGCGGGCAGCACGCTCACCCACGCGACGAGCTGGAAGATCACGGTGTCGATGAGCTGGGACACCACTGTCGAGCCCGTGGCGCGCAGCCACAGCCACCTGTTGTGAGACAGCCGCTTGAGCAGGTGGAAGACGGCGATGTCGGTGAGCTGGCCGGCGACGTAGGCGACCATCGACGCGATCAGGATGCGCTGTGAGCCACCGAAGACGTTGTTGAACGCGGTCTCCACGGTGCCCCGATAGTCCGAAGCGCGGGTGACGGGAGCCCACTCGATGTCCGATGCGACGCGGATGGTGGCGAAGGTGAAGAGGGCCATGCACAACCCCAGCCACGTGACGAAGCGAGCCGCCTTCTTCCCGTAGAACTCATGGAGCAGGTCGGTGAGCACGAACGTCACCGGGAAGGCGATCATGGCCACCGACATCACGGCCTTGATCGGGCCCAGGTGAACCTCGAAGAGCTTCACTCCGATGATATCGGCCACCACGAGCGCGGTGCAGAACGCCGCCGCGAACACCACGAAGAGCCGGACGCGCCTGTCCAGGTTCATGCCTGCTCCTTGTGCCAGGCGCTGTTCATGAGTGGCCCTCACCACCGTGAGAGGTGTGCTCTTCCTGGGGGTAATAGGAGATGCCCTGGCCGGGAGTGAGGCCTGCGGTGGAAGCCTGCTCCCCGGCTGTCACCCCGGTGGAGGCCAGGCGCGGCCGGTCCACGCACAGGAGAGTCTGCTCCAGGGAGGTGGAGTTCTCGTAGGAGCGCGAGAAGCCACGCGGCCAGTGGAAGGCCGTCCCCCGCTGCACGGGCTTGCCCTGCAGCAACAGCCCCGCGCCGAGCACCAGCTCGTCCCCCTCTGCCTGGCGCTGGAGCCGTGTCACAGCAGCGCCCTGCGGCTTCACCCTCAACCGGTAGAGGCCATAGCCCGCCCCTTCATGGAGGATGTCCACCCCGCCGAAGGGGGTGTCCTCCGAGGCATAGGCCATCTCTTCCACCGTGCGGTGCACCCGGAGGGAAGGAATGGCGCTGCCCGTGAGCGCCGCCGGCTTGGTCACGCGCACGGTGGCGGCTCGAGCCTGGGCGTGCGGCGCATCCGGCGTGGACGGCGCCAGGACGTACCGGCACACCGTCTCGGCTGCGGACTCCAGCAGCTCGAAGCGGCAGGCCTCCAGCAGGAAGCGCAGCTCGCCCGCCAGACGCCCGTAGTGGATGGTGTTCGCCAGTGCCCCGCCCGCCGCTGCCGCCCGCGTGTCCAGGAAGAGAGCCACATCCAGTATCAAGGGCTGGGCCGCGACTCGCTCGCGGCGGTAGACGCCCACGATGCAGTCCACCGTGAGCCCTCGCAGCTCGATGACATCCAGCGGCCGGCCTCGCTCGTCCGTCACCGTGGGCAGATACAGAGGCTCACTCATAGCCGCGCGCTCCTTCCGCCATCCACCGTCACCACCTGACCCGTGATGTAGGGCGCCTCGCGCGCAAGGAAGAGCACCACGCGGGCGATGTCCTCCACACTGCCCTCACGGCCCATGGGGACGTGCTGAAGCGCGGCCTCACGGGCCGCCGCGTCGAAGGACTCGGGGAAGACCGCCACGCCGGGAGAAACTGCGTTGACGCGCACGTGCGGAGCCAGCTCTACTGCCAGCGCGCGGGTGAGCATGATCAGCGCCGCCTTGCTCACCGCGTAGTGAGCGAAGTGGCTCTCCGCGCGCTCTCCCCCAATATCGGTGATGTGCACGACCAGGGGCTGCGCCGCGGCGCGCAGACTCGGCAGCAGCGCCTGGGTGAGGAAGAAGGGCGCATCCAGGTTCACCGCGAGCATCGTCCGATACTGCTCGCGGGTGATGGACTCGAAGGCCACGCGCTCGTACAGGCCCGCATTGTGGACGACGAGATCCAGCGTGGGGTGATCCGTATGGACCCGAGCGCCCAGCTCCTCCACGGCTCGTGGGTTCGAGAGATCCGCCGTGTAGAGGGAGACCTTGCGGCCAAGGCCTCGGAGCTCCACGGCCAGCGCCTCCAGCGGCTTCACCGAGCGGTTCGCGTGGAGCGCCACATCATAGCCGGCCTGTGCCAGGGCTCGCGCGACCGCGCTGCCGATGCGGATTCCGGCTCCGGTGATGAAGGCGGTCGCCATGCGGGCGCATCACTAGCAGGGCGCGGCTCAAAAAGGCACCCGGGAGTGCCAGAACGAAAAACACCGGGAGCCTCGGGCCCCCGGTGTTCATGACTGCGGCGCTCTCTTCAAGCGCTCTCTTCAGTAGTTGTAGGAGGCCGGGCTGCGCCACTCGGGGCCCGAGTTCCGGTGCCAGCGGGAGGGGACCCACACCCACTGCTCAACGCTCTGGTAGTGGCCCCCCACCCAGCGCCGGTCGTAGTAGCCACCGCGGCACTTCGTCGCGCCCCGGCGCGGCTTGTAGTTGCACTGCTCCGGCACCCACACCTGCTCGTAGCGGCCGGGGACCCACTGCTGCACCGTCCTCAGCTCGTAGCGGCCCTGCTGGTACTTCGGAGGGGCGGGCTGCGGCCCATGGCGGCAAGCACCGGTGTGGACATGAACCTGGATGGGAGCGCGGTAACCCTGGTCATGTCCGCCGTGGAACCCCTGGGACTGAGCCTCCGTGCCGTTGTCGTTCCACTGGGGCTGGAACTGGTTGTCGTCCGCCATCGCGGTGGAGCCGAGAAGCAGCGTGCCGAGAGCCAGGGAGAAGATGCCGGTCTTGAGGTTCATGTTCGAGGTCCTCCGTCGTGTTCCGTGTTGCCCCTTCTGACGGAGGACCTGCCCCTCTATTCAACCCACCTGGAAGCCCTGTCCCCTCAAGGGTTTAGCGCGGGGCGACCTCGGCGCACGTGAGGCCCTCGCCCGGAGCGCAGTTCTGGCCGATCAGGCAGCCACCGGCTCCATTGAAGTCCACACAGCGCACGGGCCGACAGTCAGCGTCCGTCACGCATGGCTTGCGGCTCAACGTGCACGCGCCCTGGCTGCAGGTGCCCTGGGCGCAGTCCGTGTCCTGCTGGCACGAGCAGTAGCCCAGCACATCTCCCTCGGCCACGTCGCAGCGGCCGGCGCACGCCCCCACGTCCTGGCCGGAGGCCTTCACGCACCGCCCGCCCCGTCGGCAATCCGCGTCCGCACGGCAGGGGAGTGAAGGATCCGGCGCGCACTCCGCGTCAGTGCGGCAGCGTGAGCGGCTGTAGGCCACCACCACGTCCGCGCACTGGTAGCCATTGGGGCAGCCCTGCCCTTCCGAGCAGTCCACGCCACAGAAGGAGCCGCCGCCGGGCGCCGTTTCCACGAGGCAGTAGTTGGCCCCCCGCCCACATATCTGGATGCCACCACCATAGCTGCAGCTCGCGCAGTAGGGACGGCGGAGAGGGTCCGCATCGCTGTAGCAGCGTGCCCGAGGCTCTCCAGCGGGAGTGCCACAACGCTCGCCAAAGGCACAGTCACGATCCTCCGCGCAAAAGGCCGCGTCACAGACGCCCACTGCACAGGCCGCACGGTCCTGCTCGCTCGTGGCCTCGCAGACGCACGGAACGTCGCCACAGCGGCAGGCCGTCCCAGGGCAGTCCCCCGCGCTCCGGCATCCCTCCACGCACGTCGCACGCGAGGCATCACACACCTCACCAGCCTGACAGTGCAGATCCGTCGTGCAGCGCCCTCGGGACAGACAGGTTCCGGTGGTGGTGTCGCAGAAGAGCGCTGGGTCCGTACAGTCCGCGTTCTTCTCGCAGCCCGTGCGCGCCTGGCAGAAGCCAGCCGCGTTGCACTGCTCTCCCGGAGGACAAGCCGCATCGGTGCGGCAGAGGCACGCGCCCGCCTCAGGGTCGCAGCGGTATGCCTCCGCGGGTGCGCCGCAATCCGAGGGCTCGCGGCAGTCCGCGCCACTCCCTGTGTCGGAGCAGGCGGCGAGCAACAACAGGAGCACGAGGCTGCCGAGGAAGTTCACGGGTCGATCAGCTCCGAGCGGGCCAGGGCGTAGGCCGTCCAGGCCACTGGGGACAGCGCATCATAGGTCCAATGGTCGTATTGAAAGCGGGGCACGCGGCTGGTGATCAGCTCCGCTCGGAGCACGGCACCAGCAGGGAGCGTGGCGCGGAGCACCTCCAGCGCTGGAGCTGGCATCGACACCTGAGTGGCCCCCCCTGGCATGACCACTGTCCAACGCGGCCCTCCTGTAGGTCCCAGCTCCGAGAGGACGATCTGCTGCACCTCTGGCGTGGCGCCTCCCTCCGTGCGCCAGCCCAGGGTGCCCTCGAAACGTGCCCCCGGCGCCGGAGTGATGAAGGTGGCCAGCGGCAGCATGGGACCGAGCATCACCCCCTCGGCCAGCACTCCGGGCTGCCGGTGGTAGAGCAGACTCTGCGGGTACGCGGTGGTGCCTCGGAGCAGATCGAGGAAGAGGAAGCTCGAGCCCTCGAGCCGGGGGAAGAACGGAAACGTGAGCCGAGGTCCTGGTCCGGTCACGGACGAGAAGAGTCGCGAGCCCGTACCCCAGTTGGCCGGCTGGGGAACGAGCCCCTCCGAGCCCAGGTCCAGCCATGCGTACACCTCGTGCAGCGCGGGAGATCCGCCGACGCTGATCGGGCCATCGACGGTGAGCGGAGCCGTGACATCCAGATGCATGTCGAGCACCACGTCCTTGCCCTCCGCGACGCGAGTGCTGGAGGCGACTATGCCCCGGTGGATACCAAGCAGATAGGGCTCGAAGTCCGAGCCCTTCACCACGCCCAGCACGGCATACACGGCGCGCAGCCCCGGCTGGGCGTGAACGCGGAAGGAGGCACCGTCCTGGCGCAACTTCCACGTGTCCAGGGTCCGATCTCCCACTCCGGTGAACGGCGGGCCTCCCGCGGGGCTCAGCTGGGCGACGAAGACGCGGGCCTCCAGCTCCTCATCAGGAGCCAGTGGCCGAGGCGGCTTGAACCCGAGCACCCGGCCTGTGATGACGGCCGTCGCGGGGATCGGCGGATTGCCTGGGTTGGCCTCGCTCCCGAGACGGCGGAGGAAGACCGTGAGGTTCTCCGCTCGGATGCTCGTCACGGTGATGGCGTCGTAGCCCTCCTTGAAGGCCGTCACGAGCTGTGCTCCCGCGAGCCGCGCGTCCGAGAACGTAAGCTGTCCGCGCGCGTCCGTCGTTCCCTGAAAGGGGGTTGCCGGATCCGTGCCGAGCATCACCCGCGCCCCGGGCACCGGCGCTCCGTATGCTCCAAACGAGGAGTCCAGCACCGTGACGTTGAGTGTCCCGGTGAAGGGTGCGCCTGACAGTCCTCCCGGTCCGCGCGGATCGAAATAGGTGAACCCCTCCGTCAGCGAGGCCCTGGAACTTCCTCGCGAGACGGCGACCTCCACGGCTCCCATGCCGGAAGGCGGTGTGCGGCAGATGAGCGTATGGGCATCCACCACCTGCACGTCGCGCGCGGGCTCGCCGCCCAGGGTGACGGTGGTGTCCTCTCCGAAGCCGTCGCCTCTCAATGTGACGAGCGTGCCACCCGCGATGGCGCCCCGCGCGGGCTCAGCCTGCCCGAGCATGAGCGGCGCTTCGTATTGGAAGGCTGTGGGCAGGAAGGCCTCGTTCTCCGGGTCGCTCGCGGCGTGGACATGAATGTCACTCGCCAGGCCACTCGAGCCGCGGGGCGATGTGAGGCCGAGGCGCGTCTCACTGGAGACAGCGACCTGTGTGGCCTCCCTCGCTCCCACGGAGACCACGGCATCCGAGGGAAGATTCGCCCCGTCGAGCAGCACCTCCGTCCCACCTTGGACCGGTCCACTCGACGGTGTCAGTCCCGCCAGCGACAGCCGGAAAGTGTAGCCACTTGCGAGGCTTGCACTGGCCACGCCCTGAGTCGCAGTCACGGTAACGATGCGAGGCAGTGCTCCACGGGGAGGGACCGTGACAACAGCGGTGGTACGCGTCACGGAGCCGAGTGCCACGGGTATGTCTCCGAAGCTCACGGACAACCCCGGTGCGTCCAAGCCTTGTCCCGTCAGCGTCACCGAGCCGTCGGCCCGTGCTCCCACGTGCGGGAAGAGCCCATAGAGCGCGAAGGGGCCGGTGGCATCGGCATAGGTAAAGCCGCCACGAACGCTCCAGGACTCTCGTGGCGTGACGATGCTCACCTCCACGGCTCCGGGGCTTGTGCCTGGGGGCGTGGTGGCGGTGATTCGCGTGGAGCTCTCCACTTCGAAGGACACGGCGGGGACGCCGCCGAAGAGCACGGCGGTGGCACCCTCGAAGCCATGGCCGGTGAGCACCACCGGGGTCCCTCCCGCGAGAGGCCCCGTGAGCGGAGCAACCTCCGCGATTCTCAGGTCCTCCACATAGCGATACGCGCGCCGGAGGAAGCTCCCCTCTCCTTCTCCGTAGACTCGCACATCCACAGGGCCGGCCACCCGGCTCCGAGGAACCACGACGCGCAGCTCCGTGGAGGACATGCGCTCCACCCTTGGGCTCGAGAAGCCGCCCAGGAGCACCTGTGTCCCAGCCGTGAAGCCGGAGCCCACCAACGTCACGGTGTTGCCACCCGCCAGCGGCCCTGTCTCAGGAGAAATGGAGCGAAGGGAGAGAAGCTCGAACCAGGTGAAGCAGCCGTCACAGCCGGCGAGTCCTCGGGGATTCTCCAGCGTGATGCTCGCGGCTCCGGCTGCACCCTGGGGCGTGCGCAGCTCGAGCAGGGTGTCATCGATGATCTGGAAATCGCGCACCCGGGTCCCACCGGCCTGGAGCACCGTGCGCTTCGCGGCTTCAGTGGTGCTGCTCGCCACACCCTGCAGGAAGCCGCTGCCTCGCAACGCGATCCACGTCCCGCCGCCGCTCTCTCCACGAGTGGGCAGGACTCCAAGGATACGAGGAGGCGGCAGAACACCGGCGTCAGCCCCTCCATCCGTAGGTCCCGCGTCCGAGCCTCCAGCATCACCGGGCACCCGGGTGCCAGCGTCGTCGGATGTCCCCGCATCCCCGCCCGGGCGACGCTCGCCTCCACAGGCGGAGAGCAGCACCAGCAGGAGGAGCCCCAGGCGCGTGTGGCAGCTCATGGGAACTCCACCTGGAAGGTGTAGCCGTTCGCCGTGCGAGCGTCGTCTCCCGCGATGCGCGCGGTGAGGGACTTCCCTCCCGCGACAGCCTCCGGCAGGGAGACCGTGGCCCCCAATGGCTCTTCGGAGCAGCCCCGCTCTACCGCTCCTTCGAGGAGACACAGACGCAACAGCCCGCTCGCGGCGGAGTAGTTCGTGAGGGAAGCCCTGACGCCGCGGCCCACGGGCACGGACAGCGTGAAGTGGTCCTGGTCCTGGGGACAGATGACTCCCTCCACCACCAGGCCTGGGGTGTAGGGCTTCGCGGTGGCAGGTGTGTCATTCGGTTCCTGGCGGTCGTCGTCACAGGGCGTGCCGCGCGAGAGGAAGAACCCCACGTCATAGCGCTGCGCGGCAGCCGAGGTAGAGACCCGGATGCTGTAAGTCCCGGCAGAGGCCGCGACGAAGGAGACCAGCATCCGCCCCGAGGCCAGCATCCGTCCGCTCGGATCCAGGATGGCCGTGGAGAAGGAGGCTTCAGCGAAGGGATCTCCTTCGACATTCACCCCGAGCTGATCGCCTCGCTGCAGTGTCATGGCGAAGTGGTCCACGTCTCCCGAACACAAGGTCAGATCCAGGTAACGGCTCGCATGGACTGGAAAGGCGGACCCTGGTGAGTCATTGGGCTCGAGCGCATCCGGCTGGCAACTCCGGGGCATGCAGGCCCCCGTGCCGATGTCACAGCGCTGGCCTGAGCCACAGCTCTCATCGGAGGTGCAGGGGGGCGGACGCTCCAGGCATGCCCCCGTGGGCACATGACAGACCCACGGTACACGGCAGTCCCGATCCGAGTAGCAGCGAGGCGTGGCTGCACAGCGGCCCGCGGCGTCACAGAAGAAGCCCGGGCCACACTCCGTGCTTGCGACACACTGGACGCAGCGGCTCGCGGCGCAGCGCTCACCCGAGGCACAGACAGTGGAGGCTGTCGCTTCAGTGCAGCGCGGCACGCACGCATGCAGCCCGGTATTGCAGATCTCATCCGCTCCACAGTCCGCGTCCTCCAGGCAGCCCAGCTCCTCCTCGCACACGAGGGTCGTCAGGTTGCAGCGCTGCCCGGTAGCGCACTCCTCCCGGCTCCCCGAGGGGCACAGGGTGACTGCGGTCCGTGACTGGCACAGCCCCTGGTGGCACCAGGCCCCGAGGGGGCACTCCTCGTTCCGCGCGCACTCCGCTCCCCAGCCCGCTCGCAAGGCACAGACGCGGGTCTCCGCGGCGCAGAGCTCCTTCAACCGGCACTGGCCATTCGACTCACACGGCGCGCAGAACCTCTCCTGGGTGCAGATCTGCCCGCCGGGGCAGTCCTCACGGCGCTCGCACGCCAGCGCGGGGACGCCCGCATCCGGCCGCGGCCGATCTTCCCGGCAGGCGGTGACGAGGAGCACCAGGAGGGTGGCGACGCTGCAACGCATGGACACGGAGGAAGGTTAGCCAATTCCCCACCTGCACACGAACGCGCCCCGCTCCATACCACTGAAGGAGCAGAGCTGGGCGCAGGGAGTTCGTGCAGCATGGCCCGAAACGAGGTTCACCCATGCCCTCCTCCACAATTTACCTGACCTTCAGTGACAGTCCTGATACCGCATGTCCGGGCATTCTCGATGCCCTCAAGTCCTCGGGCGCCAAGGCCACTTTCTTCCTGCAATCCGGCCGGATGAAGGCGGACATCGACTACCACGCCCTCATCAAGAGAATGGTCAAGGAGGGACACACGCTCGGAGTCAGCCTCTCTTATGCCAAGACACCGCTGGAGCTCGTGCAGCTCTACTCCTCCAACCTCGAAGCCTTCAAGAAGCTCTTCCAGGCTCAAGGAGACACCTTCCCTGGCTTCAAGCTGGCGCGCATGTCCGGGAGCAACCTCACCGACAACACGTACCTGACGCGGCTATCCTCGGGAGAGCAGCTCTCTCATATCCGCTGGAACTTCGAGCTGGCCCCCACGAACAAGCTCGCCCACCTGACGGCGGCCAGATGGCAGGGCCTGGACGGCATCTACGCCAGCGCCCAGGGACTGCCGGCGGACAAAGACATCGTCCTGCTGCATAGCCCTCACTGGAAGGACAACGCTCAGAAGCTGACACAGGTGCTGGCCAAGCTCGCAGGCTCTTTCAAGCTGGCTCCTCTGGAGCCGCTGCCTTTGAACCACGCCAAGATCACCTATGCCTCCACCGAGAAGCAAAAGCCCCGGATCTACCTGACCTTCGATGATGGTCCCAAGCCCATCACCGATTCAGTCATTGATACGCTGGACGAGCTGGGGCTCAACGCGACCTTCTTTCTCAACATGTTGTGGATGAACGGCAACCGCGACGAGCAGTACCGCATCTTGAGCAAGATGCTGAAAGGAGGGCACTTCCTGGCCAGCCATGGCTACGATCATGACCCTGCGGAGCAGGCGCAATATACCAAGGAGTACACAGCCACCGGCACGGCCAGCGTCAAGAAGGACTTCGAGGAGAACTCGCGGCTCATCCAGGAGCTGTTCTCAGCCCACCATGACAAGTCCTTCACTGGCTTCGCGGCCGCCCGGCTGCCCGGCAACGGAAGCTTCTTCAGCCATGATGGCCAGAAGGTGTTCGTCAACATGATCACGCAGGAGCTCAAGCTGCCTCATGTGGGCTGGAACTTTGAGTTCTTCCCCAACGGCACCTTCGTCTCGCGCAAGCCTCGCATCTCCGACTGGATGCAGATCAAGGGAGTTGCCGCTGAGTCTTCCACCCACAGCCTGCCTCAGGATGGGCACATCGTCCTGCTTCACGAGCACCATTGGGATGCTTCCAGCAAGAGCCGCGGCACCCTCGCCCAACTCAAGGAGTTGCTGAAGAAACTTCAGCAGGAGACCACCGTCACTCCTCTCTTCCCGCTCCCTAAGCCGCACTCTAAGATCCAGTTCTCTTCCACCTGATCGCGAGAGGGTGATGGCAAACCGGGAGATCTTCCTGGCCGGGCGTTGGCTCCCTGGCCGGAGCTTGCTGCTGGCCCTGCTCGTGGGGGCCTGTGGCCGCGGCGGTTGCTCCTGCTCCGAGCCCATTCCGGCTTCCGCTGATGCCGCAGGCCTGGCGCAGCCACCC
>Ga0247825_10000192_pt1 | contig 36288 bp, 39 predicted proteins | sample 13C_Vanillin_Day_FD_194413 | JGI IMG/M metagenome (GOLD analysis project Ga0247825, IMG submission 194413) | Soil microbial communities from agricultural site in Penn Yan, New York, United States - 13C_Vanillin_Day48 | ecosystem: Environmental > Terrestrial > Soil > Agricultural land | place... | reverse complement strand
ATCCAGGGCACCCCGGTGGAGACGTTGATCGCGCAGACGCGCCGCCGCGTGCGCGACATCCTGCACGGGCGCTCCGACCGGCTGCTGGTGGTGATGGGGCCCTGCTCGATCCACGACCCGGCCGCGGCCGTCGCGTACGCGGAGAGGCTTTCCCTTGAAAGAAAGAAACATGAAGGCGATCTCGAGCTGCTGATGCGCGTGTACTTCGAGAAGCCGCGCACCACGGTGGGCTGGAAGGGCCTGATCAACGACCCCTACATGAACGGCAGCTTCCGCATCAACGAGGGGCTGCGCATCGCGCGCGACCTGCTGGTGCGCATCAACCAGGCCGGCGTGCCTGCCGGCTGCGAGTTCCTCGACGTGATCTCCCCTCAGTACATCGGCGACCTGGTGTCGTGGGGCGCCATCGGCGCGCGCACCACCGAGAGCCAGGTGCACCGCGAGCTCGCCTCGGGGCTGTCGGCGCCGGTCGGTTTCAAGAACGGCACCGACGGCAACGTCAGGATCGCCGTGGACGCGATGCTCGCAGCGCAGCAAAAGCACCACTTCCTGTCGGTGCACAAGAGCGGCCAGGTGGCGATCGTCGAGACCCGCGGCAACGAGGACTGCCATATCATCCTGCGCGGCGGCAGGGAGCCCAACTACGACGCGGCGAGCGTGCAGAAGGCCTGCGCGGAGCTCGTGCGCGCCAAGCTGCCCGGCCGCCTGATGATCGACTGCTCGCACGCCAACGCCGCGAAGCAGTACCAGCGCCAGGTCGAGGTGGCGGCGGACGTCGCCCGCCAGATCGGCGGCGGCGAGCGCTGCATCGTCGGCGCGATGGTGGAATCGAATCTCGTCGAGGGCCGCCAGGACCTGCGCCCCGGCGGGGCGCTGACCTTCGGGCAGAGCGTCACCGACGCCTGCCTGGGATGGGAGCAATCGGCCGGCGTGCTCGAGGCGCTCGCCGATGCGGTCCGGCAGCGGCGCAAGCGCCCCCGGTAGGGATTCGGCATAATCTCGCGCGAGGCTATGCCCGACACGCCGCCACAGCTCGCGCACCTCGAGTACCTCGGCGACGCGACCAAGTTCGCGGCCCAGATCCACGCCCTCATCCCGAAATGCACCCTGCTGGAGAACTTCTCGCCGGAGGAGGTGCGCCTGTTCGCGCACTTCATGCACGTGTACCGCGGCGAGCCCGGCATGGAGATCATCCGCGAGGGCGACGGCGGCGACTTCATGCTGATGATCGTCGAGGGCAAGGTCGAGGTGCACAAGCGCGACCGCTGGAACACGCCGCAGCTCCTCGCGGTGGTGGAATCCGGGCGCACGCTGGGCGAGATGTCCATGATCGACGGCGAGGCGCGCTTCGCCACCTGCATCGCGGTCGAGCCGGCGCTGATCGCGGTGCTCGACCGCGAGAGCCTGGCACGCATCATCGTCGAGCAGCCGCTGCTCGGCGCCAAGATCCTGATGGAGCTGGTGCTGATGCTCTCGCAGCGCCTGCGCGCCACGAGCGGGCGGCTGCTCGGTTTGCTCGACGAGCAGCAGCACCACGGCGCGGGAGCGCAACTCCTCTAGCTGCCTGTAAGTCCCGGGCTGCCGGTACCGACTATTCGAGCATGCACGCCACCCTTCCCCTGATGCGCCAGTACGGCTTCCCGGCGCTCGAGCGCCGCCGGCTCGAGGTCCTGCAGCTCAACCTCGGCTACAAGTGCAATCAGAGCTGCCTGCACTGCCACGTCAACGCCGGCCCGACGCGCACCGAGATGATGTCGCGCGAGACGATCGGCGACGCGCTCGCCTTCCTGGGGGTCGCGGGGGTCAAGACGCTCGACATCACCGGCGGGGCGCCGGAGCTGCACCCGCATTTCCGCGAGCTGGTCGAGCGCGCACGCGAGCTCGGCGTGCGCGTCATCGACCGCTGCAACCTCACCATCCTCGAGGAGCCCGGCCAGGAGGGCCTGGCGGTTTTCCTGAAGAACAATCAGGTGGAGATCATCGCGTCGCTGCCGTGCTATACCGAGGAGCTCGTCGACCGCCAGCGCGGCAAGGGCGTCTACGAGAAGAGCATTCGCGCCCTGCGGCGGCTGAACGGCCTGGGCTACGGCGCCCCCGGCGGCCGGCTCGTGCTCAATCTCGTCTACAACCCGCAGGGGCCCTCGCTGCCGCCGGATCAGGCGACGCTCGAGGCGGACTACAAGCGCGTCCTCGGCGAGCGGCACGGCATCGTCTTCAACCGCCTGCTCGCCATCGCCAACATGCCGATCCAGCGCTTCGGCTCGACGCTCGTCTCGAAAGGGAAGTTCGACGAGTACATGGCGCTGCTGCACCGCTCGCACCGCCCCGAGAACCTCGACGCCGTGATGTGCCGCGACACGCTGTCGGTCGACTGGCAGGGCGCGCTGTACGACTGCGACTTCAACCAGATGCTCGGCCTGCCGCTGCGCCTCGAAGGCCGCAAGCGCGTGCAGCTCTCCGAGCTCATCGGGCGCGACCTCGCCGGCAACCCCATCGCGGTGCGCGACCATTGCTACGGCTGCACCGCCGGGCAGGGGTCCTCCTGCGCGGGGGCGCTCGCATGACATGAACCGCCGCCGCGCCGCCGTGCTCGCCGCGGTTGCGCTCCTGATCGCGGCGTTCTTCGCGCTCGGCGGCCATCGCGTCCTGACGTTCGAGAACGTGAAGGCCCAGCAGGCGAGCCTGCAGGCCGCCTTCGCGGCGCATCCCTGGCAGACGGCGCTTGCCTACTTCGGCGCCTACGTCGCCGTCACCGGGCTGTCGCTGCCGGGCGCGGCGGTGATGACGCTCCTGGGCGGCGCGGTCTTCGGCCTCGCCTGGGGCACGCTGATCGTCTCCTTCGCCTCCTCGATCGGGGCGACCCTGGCCTTCCTCGCCTCGCGCTTCCTGCTGCGCGACTGGGTGCAGGGGCGCTATGGGCAGCAGCTGCGCGCGGTCAACGAGGGCTTCGCGAGGGAGGGCGGGTTCTACCTTTTCACCCTGCGGCTCATCCCCGCAGTGCCGTTCTTTGCCATCAACCTCGCCATGGGGCTGGTGCCGATCCGTGCCTGGACCTTCTACTGGGTCAGCCAGCTCGGCATGCTCGCCGGGACGATCGTCTACGTGAACGCCGGCCGGCAGCTCGGCCAGATCGAGTCCGCGAGCGGCATCCTCTCGCCCGGGCTGGTCGGCGCCTTCGTGCTGCTCGGGCTCTTTCCCCTGGTCGCGAGCAAAGTCATCGACGCCGTCAAGGCGAGGCGCGTCTACGCGCGCTGGACGCGGCCGCGCAGGTTCGATCGCAACCTCGTGGTCATCGGCGCCGGGTCGGCGGGCCTCGTCAGCGCCTACATTGCTGCCGCGGTCAAGGCCAGGGTAACTCTGGTGGAGAAGCACCAGATGGGCGGCGACTGCCTGAACACCGGCTGCGTGCCCTCGAAGGCGCTCATCAAGACCGCGCGCGTGCTCACGCAGATCCGCAACGCCCAGTCCTACGGCATCAAGCAGGCCTCGGCGGAGGTCGATTTCGCCGAGGTGATGGCCCGCGTGCAACGGGTCGTGAAGGCGATCGAGCCCCACGACTCCGTCGAGCGCTACGCCGGCCTGGGCGTGGAGTGTCTCGAGGGAGAGGCGAAGATCGTCTCGCCCTGGGAAGTCGAAGTGAAGCTGAAAGATGGGAAAACCACTCTCCTCAGCACACGGGCGATCGTCATCGCCGCAGGCGCAGAGCCCTTCGTGCCGCCGATCCCCGGCATCGACAAGGTCGGTTGCCTGACCTCGGAAACGCTCTGGGACCTGCGCGAGCTGCCGCGGCGGCTGGTGGTGCTCGGCGGCGGGCCGATCGGCTGCGAGCTGGCGCAGGCCTTCGCGCGGCTGGGCTCCAGGGTCACGCAGGTCGAGATGCTGCCGCGCCTTCTGCCGCGCGAGGACCCCGAGGTGTCGGAGATGCTGCGCCGGAGCTTCGCCGCGGAAGGCATCGATGTCCTGCTGGAGCACAAAGCGGAGGTATTCGAAGACAAGGTCCTGATCGCCTCGCACGCCGGCAGGAAGATCGAGATTCCCTTCGATCAGGTGCTGTGCGCGGTCGGGCGGGTAGCGCGCACCAGGGGCTACGGGCTGGAAGAGCTCGGTATCCCGACCACGCGCGCGCGCACCATCGAGACCAACGAATACCTGCAGACGATCTATCCGAACATCTACGCCTGCGGCGACGTCGCCGGCCCGTTCCAGTTCACGCACACCGCCTCGCACCAGGCGTGGTACGCGGCCGTGAACGCGCTGTTCGCGCCGTTCCGCAGGTTCCGCGCCGACTACTCGGTCATCCCCTGGGCGACGTTCACCGACCCGGAGGTGGCGCGCGTGGGGCTGAGCGAGACCGAGGCGAAGGAGCGCAACGTGCCGCACGAGGTCACGGTGTACGGCATCGACGAGCTCGACCGCGCCATCGCCGACGGCACCGCGCGGGGCATGGTGAAGGTGCTCACCGCGCCGGGCGGCGACCGCATCCTCGGCGCGACGATCGTCGGCGAGCATGCCGGGGATCTGATCGCCGAATTCGTCACCGCGATGCGCCATGGCCTGGGCATGAACAAGATCCTCGGCACCATCCACATCTACCCGACGCTAGCCGAGGCGAACAAGTACGCGGCCGGCGCATGGAAGAGGGCGCGTGCACCCCAGGGCGTGCTGCGCACCGTCGAGAAGTTCCACGCGTGGATGCGCGGCTGATCCTCGCCGGGCTGCTGCTCGCGGCGACCCCGGTCCTGGCGCAGGACTTCGATCATTCCCACGCCGGGTGGGACGCGCTGCTGCGAAAGCACGTCGTGCCGCTCGACGGCGGCAAGGCGTCGCAGCTCGACTACGCCGGCATGGCGCGGGACCGTGCCGCGCTCAAGGCCTACCTCGATTTGCTTTCTCGTGTTTCACAGGACGAGCTCGAGCGGTGGCCGCGCGGCGAACGGATGGCTTTCCTCATCAATGCCTATAACGCGTTTGCCGTCGAGAAGATCCTGACGCGCTATCCTGCGATCCGCTCGATCTGGGACTTCGGCAAGGTGTTCGGCAACCCGTTCAAGGACGAGTTCTTCACGCTCGCCGGTCGCAAGCGCAGCCTCGACGCCATCGAGCACGCCATGCTGCGCCCCGTGTTCCGCGAGCCGCGCGTGCATTACGCGGTGAACTGCGCTTCGATCGGCTGCCCGATGCTGCGCGAGGAGGCCTACACGGCGGCGCGGCTCGAAGCGCAGCTCGAGGAGCAGGCGCGGCGCTTCCTCTCCGACCGCACGCGCAACCGCTACGACGCGAGCAGCGGCCGGCTCGCGGTGTCGCGCATCTTCGACTGGTTCGCCGAGGACTTCGAGCCGCGCGCGCGCTACTTCGCCGCCTACGCCGACCTGCTCGCGGACGACGTTGCCGGGCGCGATGCGATCCGGGGCGGCCGCGCGGCGCTCCAGTTCCTCGACTACGATTGGGCGCTCAACGACTCTCGGTCATCGTCCCGGCGCTGAACGAGGCACCGGGCATCGGCGCAGCGCTCCAGGCGCTTGCGCCCCTGCGCGCGCGCGGGCACGAAGTCATCGTCGTCGACGGCGGCAGCGCGGACCGCACGCGCGAGATCGCCGCCCCGCTTTGCGATCGCCTGGTCCTAGCGCAGCGCGGCCGCGCGGTGCAGATGAACGCGGGCGCGCAGGCCGCGCGCGGCGACGCGCTCGTTTTCCTGCATGCCGATACGCGCCTTCCTGAAGACGCGGAAAAAGAAATTGTGGGTTGTTTGGAAAGGCATCTTTGGGGGCGCTTCGACGTTGCCATCGAGGGGCGCCATCGGCTCCTGCCGGTCATCGCCCAGGCGATGAACCTGCGCTCGCGGCTGACGGGCATCGCCACCGGCGACCAGGCGATCTTCGTGCGGCGCGAAGCCTTCGCCGGCTTCCCGGACATCGCGCTCATGGAAGACGTGGCCTTCAGCACGGCGATGAAGCGGCGCGGGCCGCCGGCATGCCTGCGCAGCCGCGTGCTCACCTCCGGACGGCGCTGGGAGTCGCGCGGCGTGCTGCGCACCGTGGCGCTGATGTGGCGGCTGCGCCTGCTGTATTTCCTCGGCGCGCGCCCAGAAGCACTGGCGCGGCGCTACGAGCGGTGATCGTCGTCTTCGCCAGGGCGCCCGTTCCCGGGCAGGCAAAGACGCGGCTGATCCCGCGCCTCGGCGAGTGGCGCGCGGCGCGCCTGCAGGCGCGGCTGCTGCGTCACGCCCTCGCAGTCGCCGCGGCGTCCGATTGCGGCCCGGTCGAGCTGCATGGCACCACGGGGCATTCTTTCTTCTCTCTCTACAGGAACTTCCATCTGCAGCGCGGCGCAGACCTCGGCGCGCGCATGCACCATGCCTTCTCGGTATCGTTAAAAAGGAGCGAGCGCGTGATCTTGATCGGCAGCGACTGCCCGTCGCTCACGCCGCGCGATCTGCGTCGCGCCCAGCGGTTGCTTCAGGGCGGCTGCCATGCCGTCATTGCGCCGGCCGAGGACGGAGGGTACGGCCTCATCGCGCTGCGAAGGAACTCGCCGCGGCTCTTCGAGGGGATCGCTTGGGGCGGGACGGACGTCTATCGCGAGACGCTGCGCCGGCTCGAGCGGCTGGGCTGGCGCTGGCGCGCGCTGCGCACCGTGTGGGACGTCGACCGTCCCGGGGACCTCGAGCGCCTCAGAGGGCTCCGCTTTTCTTCAGCCGCTCGGCGAGCCGCTCGGCGATGACGCGGTAGCCGCGCGCATTGGGATGGATCGGATCGGACTTGAGCGCGGCGTCCCGCAGCACCTCGCCGATCACCGCCGATTCGTAGGGCAGGCCGAACTCTTCCGCGATGCCGGCATAGAAGGCGGGCGGCGTGACGAACAGCCCTGGCTCGGGCGTGCCGATCAGCACCACGCCGACCCCGCGGCTGCGCGCGAGCTTCACCATCGCCCGCACGTTCTCCTCGGCCTGGGCATTGCCGGCGCGCCTCAGGAAGTCGTTGCCGCCGATGCACAGCAGCAGCAGGCTGGGCGCGTGCTCGTCCAGAACCGCGGGGAGCCGCCGGAGCGCCTGCGCGGTGACTTCGCCCGGAACGCCCGCGCGCACGACGCGCCGGCCGACGAGGGTCTCGAGCTGTGCGGGATAGCTCTCGTCTTCCGCCGCGCCGGTGCCGAACGTAAGGCTGTCGCCGAATGCAAGGATCACCGCGTCGCCCGGCAGCCGCTCGAGCTTCGGTTCGCCGCACGCGGCCACGAATACGAGCGCGAAGACGAGCAGCGGGCGCAGGATTGCCATCAGGCGCTGCATGTTACACTGCGCCGCGGCTGCGCGAGGGGAGGAGATCCAATGCTGAAGATCAAGAGTCCGAAGGACTTCTGGGCAGGGCTGATGTTCCTCGGCTTCGGCCTGTTCTTCGCGATCTGGGCCATCGTGAATTACCAGATGGGCTCGGCGGTGCGCATGGGCCCGGCGTATTTCCCGACGGTGCTCGGCGGCCTGATGGCCGTGCTTGGCCTGCTCATCCTCGCCGGCTCCTTCGCCATCGAAGGGCCGAAGGTGCCGCAGATGCATTTCCGGCCGCTGGTGATGATCCTCACCGCCAACATCGCGTACGGCTACCTGATGAAGCCGCTCGGCCTGGTGGGCGCCACCGCGGTGCTGGTGTTCATCTCCGCGCTGGGCGGCCACGAGTTCAAGTGGAAGGAAGTGACCATCCTGTACGTGGTCCTGATCGTGTTCTCGGTGCTGGTGTTCGTGAAGGGCCTGACGCTGCCCTTCCCGCTCTGGCCCGACGCGTACAGCTGAGCGGGGAAAAACGATGGATATCTTCGGCAACCTGCTGCTCGGCTTCTCGGTCGCGGTCACCCCGATCCACCTGCTCTACGCCCTGATCGGCGTGATGCTCGGCACGCTGATCGGCGTGCTTCCCGGCGTCGGCCCCGTGGCGACCATCGCCATGCTGCTGCCGATCACCTTCAACCTCAGCCCAATCGCGGCGCTCATCATGCTCTCGGGCATCTATTACGGGGCCCAGTACGGCGGCTCCACCACCGCGATCCTCGTCAACCTGCCGGGCGAGTCGGCCTCGGTGGTGACCTGCCTCGACGGCTACCAGATGGCGCGGCAGGGCCGAGCCGGCCCGGCGCTCGCCACCGCGGCGCTCGGCTCGTTCTTCGCCGGTTGCGTCGCCACGCTCGTCATCGCCACGGCGGCGCCGCCGCTCGCCGAGGTGGCGCTGAAATTCGGCCCGTCGGAGTACTTTTCGCTGATGGTGCTGGGCCTGGTGGCCGCGACCGTGCTCGCCCACGGCTCGCTCCTCAAGGCGATCGCCATGGTGGTGTTCGGCCTGCTGCTCGGCCTGATCGGCACCGACGTCAATTCCGGGGTGCTGCGCTTCACCTTCGGCATCGCCGAGCTCTCCGACGGCATCGGCTTCGTGGTGGTCGCCATGGGCATGTTCGGCATCGCCGAGATCGTCGCCAACCTCGAGCTCAAGGGCAGCCGCGAGGTCTTCACCGGCAAGGTCAAGAACCTGTTCCCGACGAAGGAAGACTTCAAGCGCGCCTGGGCGCCGGTGCTGCGCGGCACCGCGCTCGGCTCCTTCCTCGGCATCCTGCCCGGCGGCGGCGCCATCCTCTCGGCGTTCGGCTCCTACACGGTGGAGAAGAAGATCTCGAAGCACCCGGAGCAGTTCGGCAAGGGCGCGATCGAGGGGGTGGCGGGTCCCGAGGCGGCGAACAACGCCGGCGCCCAGACCTCGTTCATCCCGATGCTGACGCTCGGCATCCCGGGCAACGCGGTCATGGCGCTCATGATCGGCGCGCTGATGATCCAGGGCATTGCGCCCGGCCCGCAGGTGATGACCGAGAAGCCCGAGCTCTTCTGGGGCCTGATCGCCTCGATGTGGATCGGCAACCTGATGCTGGTCGTGCTCAACCTGCCCCTCATCGGCATGTGGATCAAGCTGCTCACCGTGCCCTACCGCTTCCTCTACCCCTCGATCCTGGTGTTCATGGCGGTCGGGGTGTTCAGCCTCTCGAACAACCCCTGGGACGTGCTGGTGATGGCGGTGTTCGGGCTGCTCGGCTACATCTGCATGAAGCTCGAGTGCGAACCCGCGCCGATGATCCTCGGCTTCATCCTCGGGCCGCTGATGGAGGAGAACCTGCGCCGGGCGATGCTGCTCTCGCGCGGCGACCCGACGGTGTTCGTCACCAAGCCCATCAGCGCCGGGTTCATCATCGCCTCGGTCATCCTGCTGGTGATCGTGGCGCTTCCCGCCCTGCGCAAGAAGCGCGAGCAGGTGTTCGTCGAAGAGGCGAAGTGACGCCGCGCCGCTAGAGGGCGGCGACGGCCTGCACTTCGATCAGGTAGGGCTCGCCGACCAGCCGGTCGATGACCAGCAGCGTATTGGGCGGATAGGCGCCGTTCGGGAACAGGCGCGGGAACTCGCGCAGCCGCCATTGCATGAAGCGCGGGATGTCCTGCGAGTGCACGAGGTAGGTGGTGAACTGCACCACGTTGCCCCAGCCGGCGCCCTGGGATTTCAGCGCCTTCTCGATGCTCTCGAACACCCCGCTGCACTGCGCGTCGAATGTCTCGCCCGCAGACAGCATGCCGGCGATGAACAGGAACTCGCCCGCCTTGACGCGCGCGAGATGGGAATACTGCCCGAGGGGCTTGCCGAGCGCCTCGACGTTGCCGATCTTGATATCCGCCATGTCTCCTACCGTGCCAGGGGTTGGGGTTTGCGGCGCGCCGCGAGCTGCGCCCTGACCGTGGCGATGAGCTCGGCGCGGCGCACCGGCTTGACATGATAAGCGTTGGCGCCGGCGGCGAGGCAGCGGTCGATCGTCTCCTGCTCCGACACGACCGACACGATGATCACCGGCGTCGCGGCGTTCGGCGTCGAGGCGCGGATCTCCGTGAGCAGCGCGAAGCCGCCGATGCCCGGCATCAGCAGGTCGAGCAAAATCGCGTCGTAGGTGGTGTTCTCGGTGAGGCGCAGGGCCTGCTCGCAGGTCCCGGCGAGCTGCGCCTCGACGCCGAGCTCCGCGGATACGAGGCGCGCGAGCAGCAGCCGCGTGGACTCTTCGTCATCGACGATCAGCACGCGCTGGCGCGAGGTTCCGTCGCCGGGCATGGTCGTACTCTACACAAGAGTATCTATCAGGACTGCGGGATAAAGGAAGCGCTCAGCCCTTCTTGCGCTCGTGGCGCCATTGCACGTCGCCGCGCCCGGCATGGCGGTTCAGGCGCCGCGCCGCGACGAACAGCAGGTCGGACAGGCGGTTGAGATAGCGCCGGCCGGCGTCCGACACTTTCTCGTGCTGCGCCAGCGCGACCAGGCTGCGCTCGGCGCGCCGGCACACGGTGCGCGCGAGATGCGCCGCCGCCGCCGCGCGCGTGCCGCCGGGAAGGATGAATTCCTTCAGCGGCGCGAGGCCGGCGTTCCACGCTTCGAGCCGCGTTTCCAGCGCGAGAATCCGCTCTTCCCGCAGCATCGAGTGGCCGGGGATGCTGACTTCGCCGCCGAGGTCGAAGAGGTCCTGCTGCACTTCGCCGAGCGCCTCGCGCAGCTCCGGGGGCACATCCTCGGCGAGGACCAAGCCGAGCGCGCTGTTCAGCTCGTCCAGGTCGCCGAGCGCGGCGATGCGCGGGCTGTGCTTCCCCACCCGCGTGCCGTCGCCGAGCCCGGTGTCGCCGGCGTCGCCGGTGCGCGTGGTGATCTTCGAGAGGCGGTGGCCCATGAACGATTATAGGTCGTCTTTTTTTCGCACTTCGCTCTCCAGGCTGCCGCGCGCGAGCGTGGTGGAGATGCGGCTGCCTTCGCCCACGCGCGCGGCATCGCGCAGCACCTCGCCGGAGGCGTCGCGCGTGATGCTGTAACCGCGCGCCAGCACCGCCCCCGGGTCGAGGCTCCCGAGCGATGCCTGCAGCCGCTCCAGGCGCGCCTGCGAGCGGTGGACGCAATGCGACAGCGCGAAGGCGAGGCGGGCCTGGAGCTGCAGCACCAGCTCGCGATGCGCGCGCAGGCGCGCCGCGGGGTGCAGGAGGCGCCGCGCCCAGCCATCGACGGTCTGCGCGGCGGTCTCGATGCGCCGGCGCATCTCCCGCGCCAGGCAGCGCGCGCAGTCGGCGAGCCGCGCGAGCAGCTCCGCCCGGGAAGGGCTGGCGAGCTCGGCGGCTGCGGTCGGCGTCGGCGCGCGCCGGTCCGCGGCGAAATCGGCGATGGTGAAGTCGCTCTCATGGCCGACGCCCACCACCACCGGAATGCGCGAGGCGCGGATCGCGCGCGCCACGGCTTCCTCGTTGAACTGCCAGAGGTCCTCGATCGAGCCGCCGCCGCGCACGAGCAGCAACACGTCGCACTCCGCGCGCGCGCTTGCGCGCGCGAGCGCCGCGGCGATGCGCTCGGCGGCGCCTTCACCCTGCACCGGGGCGGGATACACGATCACCTGGATCGCCGGGTTGCGTCGCGCGAGCGTCGTCAGCACGTCGCGCAGCGCCGCCGCGGCAAGGGACGTCACCACGCCGATCGCGCGCGGGTAGGGAGGAAGCTCGCGCTTAGCCGCGGCGTCGAAGAGCCCCTCGCGCTCGAGCTTGTCCTTCAACTTAAGGAAGCGCTCGTAGAGCGGGCCGAGGCCGGCGCGGCGCAGCGCCTCGACGCTCAACTGGAAGCGGCCGCGCGGCTCGTAGAGGGTCGGAACCGCGCGCACCTCGACCTGGGCGCCATCGCGCAGCTCCGCGTCGAGGCCGGCGGCGCGGCTGCGGAACATCACGCAGTCCACCTGCGCGCCGTCGTCCTTGAGGGTGAAGTAGCAATGCCCCGATGGCGCGCGCGAGAAGTTGGAGAGCTCGCCGCGCACCCAGGCGAGCGGAAAGCGCCGCTCGAGCGTGTCGCGCACGCTGCGCAGCAACTGCGATACGGTGAGGACCGAGGGCTCCTGGATCGATGTCAAGAGGCGGCGCGCGCTTTCATTAATCCACATTCTCGCCCGAGCGGCGTGCGCAAGCGACAGAGCAGGCCGCGGAGCCCGATTCTTTGAGCCAAGGGATTGTTTGCACGCGAAAAAGGGCTGCTCAATTTTTGATCGCAACCGTCTCGACGCGCGTCACAACTACGTTGAGCCGCTCTATTCATAGATAATCCACAAACTTATCCACAAGTTTTTGTGGATATCGCGGAATCCACTACAGGTGATCGCTGTGCAACGACGCAACAGTCGCGTTTGCTGCGCCGCAGAAACTTGCGGCGCGGCGATCCTGGCCGTACAGTCGCCGCCGAAGCCCACAAGAAAAGACAAGGAAACGCGTTGTTCGCCATCATCCAGGCCGCGGGCTGGCCGATCTGGTTCCTGCTCCTCGCTTCCGTCATCGCCGTCGCCCTGATCATCGAGCGCGCGGTATCGCTGCGGACCGGCAAGATCATCCCGCCCACGCTCTTCGAACAGGTGGTCACCGTCTACCAGCGCCAGGGCGTGTCCGACGAGGTGCTGGAGAAGCTCGCCAAGGACTCGCCCCTAGGCACCGTGCTCGCCGCGGGCCTGCGCAACCACAAGAGCTCGCGCTACGTCATGAAGGAGGCCATCGAGGAGGCCGGGCGCAGCGTCGCGCACGAGCTCGAGCGCTTCCTCACCACGCTGGGCACCATCGCCACCGCGGCGCCGCTGCTCGGCCTGTTCGGCACCGTGATCGGCATGATCGAGATCTTCGGCTCGCAGTCCCCCACCGGCACCAACCCGCAGCAGCTCGCGCACGGCATCTCCATCGCGCTGTACAACACCGCGTTCGGCATCGCCATCGCCATCCCGGCGCTGATCTTCTACCGGCATTTCCGCAACAAGGTCGACTCGCTGGTGGTGGAGATGGAGATTGCCGCCTCCAAGCTGGTCGACATCCTGCACGGCGAGCGCATGGACTATCCCGTCCCGCAGCAGCGGGCCTAGGGCGGTGGACTTCCAGCGCGGCAAGGAGAAGGAGCCGCTCGAGATCAACCTCGTGCCGCTGATCGACGTGATGATGGTGATCCTGATCTTCCTCATGATCACCACCACCTACTCGAAATACACCGAGCTGCAGATCAGCCTGCCGACCGCCACGGCCGAGAAGCAGCCCGACCGGGCGAACGAGATCACCGTGCTCGTGAACGCGCAGGGCCAGTACGTCGTGAACCGCGCCGCGGTGCCCTTCCGCGGCGTCGAGCAGCTCGCCGACGAGCTGCGCCGCGCCGGCGCGGCACAGAAGGATCCCATCGTCGTGATCAGCGCCGATGCCGCTGCCACGCACCAGGCAGTCATCCGCGTGATGGAGGCTGCACGCGTCGCGGGCCTCACGCAGATCACCTTCACCACGCAGTCGAACAAGTAGTGAGGCACTGGTACCGGCGCGGCGCCCTCGCGTGGCTGCTGTGGCCGGCGAGCCTGGTGTTCGGTTTTCTCGTCTTCATCAGGAGAACCCTGTACCGGGTGCGCCTGTTGAAAAGCGTCCATCCGGGCATCCCCGTGATCGTGGTCGGCAACCTGGTCGCCGGCGGCAGCGGCAAGACGCCGCTCGTGCTGTGGATGGCGGAGTTCCTGAAAAGCAAGGGCTGGTCGCCGGCGATCGTGTCGCGCGGCTACGGCGTGCGCCTGGAAGCCCCGCGCGCCGCGACCATCGCCGCGGACGCGGCCGAGGTCGGCGACGAGCCGATCCTGCTCGCCCGGCGCAGCGGCTGCCCGGTCTGGGTCGGTCCCGACCGCCCGCGCGTGATCGAGGCGCTGCGCGCGCAGCATCCCGAGGTCGATATCGTCATCCTCGATGACGGGCTGCAGCACTACCGCCTGCGCCGCAACCTCGAGATCGCCGTGGTGGATGCGCGCGCCTTCGGCAACGGCTTCCTGCTGCCCGCCGGGCCGCTGCGCGAGCCGCGCTCGCGCCTGCGCTCGGTGGCCGCCGTGGTTTCGCATGAATCCTCGGTGAAGGGCTATGCCATGCAGCTCGAGGGCGAGACCCTGCACCGGATGACCGACTCGAGCGAGCGGCGCAGCGTCCGGGAGTTCGCCGGCGAGAAGGTGCACGCCGTCGCCGGCATCGGGCATCCGAACCGCTTCTTCCTGCACCTCGCGCGCCTGGGCGTGAAGCCCGTGCCGCACCCGTTCCCGGACCACCATCCGCTGCGTGCCGCCGACCTGGAGTTCGGCGACCAAGCCCCGGTCCTGCTCACCGAGAAGGACGCGGTAAAATTGCGCCACGCCGCGCGTCCCGACTGGTGGGTGCTCCCGGTGACGGCGCGGCTCGATCCCGCGTTCGGCGACTGGCTCCTGGGAAAAGTGAATGAGTGGCGTCGATCCAAGGCTGCTTGAAATCCTGGTCTGCCCCCTGTGCAAGGGCAAGCTCGTCTACCGCAAGGAGGCGGCGGAGCTGGTGTGCAAGGCCGACCGGCTCGCCTACCCGGTGAAGGACGGCATTCCCGTCATGCTCGAGGACGAGGCGCGCAAGCTCGCGGCCGACGAAGAAGTGGCGTGACGTGAGCGCGCAGTTTCGCGTCATCATTCCGGCGCGCTACGCCTCGAGCCGATTTCCCGGCAAGCCCCTCGCCGACCTCGGCGGCCGGCCGATGGTGGTGCGCGTCTGCGAGCGGGCCGCGGCAAGCGGCGCGCAGGTGCACGTCGCCACCGACGACGAGCGCATCGCCGCGGCGGTGCGCGCGGCCGGCTACTCGGCGCTGCGCACGCGCGACGACCACGCCTCGGGCACCGACCGCGTCGCCGAGGCGGCGCGTTCGCTCGCGCTTGCCGAGGACGAGATCGTGGTGAACCTGCAGGGCGACGAGCCGCTCATGCCGCCGGCGCTGATCGCCGGGGTGGCCGGCGCGCTCGAGCGCGACGCGGACGCGCCGATGGCCACCGCCTGCCATCCCCTGCACGACGCGGCCGAGCGCGGCAACCCGAACGTGGTCAAGGTCGTCCTCGACGGGCGCAACCGCGCGCTCTATTTCTCGCGCGCCCAGATCCCGTACCCGCGCGAGGCCGGCGGCCGCTGCTTCCGGCATGCGGGTCTCTATGCCTATCGGGCCGGGTTCCTGCAGCGCTTCACGCGCCTGGAGATTCCCGAGATCGAAAGGACCGAGGCCCTGGAGCAGCTGCGCGCCCTGTGGCACGGCTACGGCATTGCGGTGGTGATCAGCGAGCGCGCCATCCCGCCCGGTGTCGACACGCCCGGGGACCTCGAGGCCGTGCGTAGAATGATCCAATGAGGCTCATTCTTCTCGGCCCTCCCGGGGCGGGCAAGGGCACGCAGGCCGCCTTCATCTGCAAGAAGTTCTCCATCCCCCAGATCTCCACCGGCGACATGCTGCGCGCCGCGGTGAAGGCGGGCACGCCGCTCGGGCTGGCGGCGAAAAAGGTGATCGACGCGGGACAGCTGGTCTCCGACGACATCATCGTCGCGCTGGTGAAGGAGCGCCTGCGCCAGCCCGACTGCGCGCGCGGGTATCTCTTCGACGGCTTTCCGCGCACCATCCCCCAGGCCGAGGCGATGAAGGCGGCGCAGGTGCCGATCGACGCGGTGCTCGAGATCGACGTTCCCGACGAGGAGATCGTCGCGCGCATGAGCGGGCGGCGCGTGCATCCGCCCTCCGGGCGCACCTACCACGTCAGGTTCAACCCGCCGCGGCACGAAGGGCACGACGATGTCACCGGCGAGCCGCTCGTGCAGCGCGAGGACGACCGGGAGGAGACGGTGAAGAAGCGCCTCGAGGTCTACCGCGCGCAGACGCGGCCGCTGGTGGACTACTACCGCAACTGGGCCGCCACCGGCGATGCGCGGGCGCCTGAGTACCGCAGGATCACGGGCGTCGGCGCGGTCGAGGACATCACCGCGCGCGCTCTTGCCGCGCTGACCTGATAAAATCGGCCCCCTTTCAGGGGAGAAATTCATGGCCGCCGGACTCGTTTTCGCGCTCGCATGCGCGCTCATTGCGATCGCCTACGGTGCGTGGCAGATCACGCGCATCCTGAAGCTGCCCGACGGCAACGAGCGCATGCGCGAGATCGCGGCGGCGGTGCGCGAAGGCGCGATCGCCTACCTCTGGCGGCAGTACAGCACCATCGCCGTCGTCGGCGCGATCCTGTTCCTCGTGATCGGCTTCGTGCCCGCGCTGGGCTGGCCGACCGCCATCGGCTTCCTCATCGGCGCGGTGCTCTCCGGCGCCTCGGGCATCATCGGCATGAATATCTCGGTGCGGGCGAACGTGCGCACGGCCGAAGCGGCCCGGACCGGGCTCAATGAGGCGCTGCAGGTCGCCTTCAACGGCGGCGCGATCACCGGCCTGCTCGTGGTCGGCCTGGGCCTGCTGGGGGTGGCGGGCTACTTCGCGCTGCTCTACGCCAATGCGCACGACAAGTCCGACCTGGTCCACATCATCCAGCCCCTGGTGGGCCTGGGGTTCGGCGGCTCGCTGATCTCGATCTTCGCGCGTCTTGGCGGCGGCATCTTCACCAAGGGCGCCGACGTCGGCGCCGACCTGGTCGGCAAGGTCGAAGCAGGGATCCCCGAAGACGACCCGCGCAACCCGGCAGTCATCGCCGACAACGTGGGCGACAACGTGGGCGACTGCGCCGGCATGGCCGCGGACCTCTTCGAGACCTACGCCGTGACCATCATCGCCACCATGCTGCTCGGCGCGCTGATGATCAAGACCGCATCGGCGGCCGCGGTCATCTATCCGCTCGCGCTGGGGGGATTCGCCATCATCGCCTCGATCGCGGGCACTTGGTTCGTGCGCGCCAGGCCCTCCGACAAGAACGTCATGCCCGCGCTGTACAAGGGCCTTGCCTGGGCGGGCGGCATCGCCCTCATCGCCGCCTGGCCGATCACGCAGTACATGATGGGGGACATCCTGAGGACGGTGCAGTTCGACGTCGGCGGGCGCACGCGGTATCTCACCGTCTGGCATCTGTGGGGCACGGTGGCAGTCGGCATGGGGCTCACCGGCTTCCTCGTCTGGGTCACCGAGTACTACACGGGCACGCAGTTCAAGCCGGTGCGCCACGTCGCCGACGCGAGCGTCACCGGGCACGCCACCAACATCATCGCCGGGCTGGGCGTGTCGATGAAATCCACCGCCTGGCCGGTGCTCGCCGTGTGCGTCGCCATCTACGCCTCGTACGCGCTGGCCGGCCTGTACGGCATCGCCATCGCTGCCACCGCGATGCTCTCGATGGCCGGCATCATCGTCGCCCTCGACGCCTACGGGCCGATCACCGACAACGCCGGCGGCATCGCCGAGATGGCCGACCTGCCCGACTCGGTGCGCGAGATCACCGACCCGCTCGACGCGGTGGGCAACACCACCAAGGCGGTGACCAAGGGCTACGCCATCGGCTCCGCAGGGCTCGCGGCGCTGGTGCTGTTTGCCGACTACACCCATGCGCTGGAGGCCGCGGGCAAGAGCCTCACCTTCGACCTCTCCAACCACATGGTGATCATCGGCCTGTTCATCGGCGGCATGGTGCCGTTCCTCTTCGGCGCCATGGCGATGGAGGCGGTCGGCCGCGCTGCCGGCTCGGTCGTGCTCGAGGTACGCCGGCAATTCAAGGAGATCCCCGGCATCATGGAAGGCACCGCCAAGCCCGAGTACGGCAAGGCGGTCGACTTGCTGACGCGCGCCGCGATCAAGGAAATGATGGTGCCCTCCCTCCTGCCGGTGCTGGTGCCGATCCTGGTCGGCCTGATCCTCGGCCCGCAGGCGCTCGGCGGGGTGCTGATGGGCACCATCGTCACCGGCCTGTTCGTCGCGATCTCGATGTGCACCGGCGGCGGCGCCTGGGACAACGCGAAGAAGTACATCGAGGACGGCCATCACGGCGGCAAGGGCTCGGAGGCGCACAAGGCCGCGGTCACCGGCGACACGGTGGGCGATCCCTACAAGGACACCGCCGGCCCGGCGGTCAATCCGCTCATCAAGATCATCAACATCGTCGCCCTGCTGATCGTGCCGTTGATGGTGTAATGGCCCCGAACCCGACACGGGCGAGAAGGGCGGCTGCGGCCGCCCTTTTTGTTTTCAGCCTGTTTTTCCTCGCCGCGAGCCTCGCGCAGGCGCGCGAGCCGGTAGCCGCGAAGGAATTCATGGTCGCGGCGGCGCATCCGCTCGCCGTCGAGGCGGGCGTCGAGGTGCTCGGCCGCGGCGGCTCGGCGCTCGACGCGGCGATCGCGGTGCAGATGGTGCTCGGCCTGGTCGAGCCGCAATCCTCCGGGATCGGCGGCGGCGCCTTCCTGTTGCACTGGTCGCAGAAGGAACGAAAGCTGCGCAGCTACGACGGGCGCGAGAGCGCGCCTGCCGCTGCGCAAGCCGATCGCTTCCTCAGGGATGGAAAACCGATGCCCTTCATGGAGGCGGTCGTCGGCGGCCGCTCGGTCGGCGTGCCCGGCGTGCTGCGCATGCTCGAGCTCGCGCATCAGCGCCATGGGCGCTTGCCGTGGGCGGCGTTATTCTCCCATGCAATCAGGCTTGCGGAATCGGGGTTCGACGCGCCGCCGCGGCTGAGCAAGGCGCTCACGGAAGAGCGCTTCCTGCGGGACGCTCTGTTCTTTCATCAGGATGGAAAACCAAAGTCGCGCATCGTCAACCTCGAGTACGCGGCGACGTTGCGGTCGATCGCTCGCGGCGGCGCCGACGCCTTCTACGGCGGGCCGATTGCCGCCGACATCGTGCGCGCCGTGCGCTCGCACGCGAAGGCGGGCGACCTCACCGAAGAGGATCTCGCCGGCTATCGCGCGCTCGAGCGCGAGCCGGTCTGCGGTCCCTACCGGGGACGGCGCGTCTGCTCCATGGGCCCGCCGAGCTCCGGCGGGGTCGCGGTGCTGCAGATTCTCGGCATTCTCGAGCGCACTGCGTTCGCCCGTGCGCCGCCGCACTCGGCGCAGGCAGCGCACCTCTTCACCGAAGCCGGGCGGCTCGCCTTCGCCGACCGCTCGCGCTACCTCGGCGATCCCGACTTCGTATCGGTCCCCACAAGGAAATTGCTCGACGGGAAATACCTGCAGGGACGAGCGGCCCTGATCGGCGAACGTTCCGTCGGCGAGGCGCTGCCGGGCGACACGGAGGCGACCGGGACGAGCCACCTGTCGATCGTCGAGCGCAACGGCGACGCGGTGACGATGACCACCACCGTGGAGAGCCCCTTCGGCAGCCGCATCGTGGTGCGCGGCTTCATCCTGAACAACCAGCTCACCGACTTCGACTTCGTGCCCGGATCGGCGAACGCGCTCGGCGCGGGCAGGCGGCCGCGCAGCAGCATGGCGCCGACCGCGGTTTTCGGGAAAGACGGAAACCTGCAATTGGTGATCGGCTCCCCCGGCGGCGCCATGATCATCAGCTACGTCGCGAAGGCGCTCGTCGCGAGGCTCGATTGGGGCCTCGACCTGCAGGCGGCGGTTGCAGCGCCGAACCTGGGCACGCGCAACGGGCCGACGCTCCTGGAGAAGGAAACACCGTACGCGGCGCTCGAGCAGGGACTCACCGAACGGGGTCATCGCGTGGTCCTCCTGCCGCTGGTGAGCGGGCTGCACGGGATCGAGCGGGTCCCCGGCGGCTGGCGCGGCGGCGCCGACCCGCGCCGCGACGGCGCAGCCATGGGAAGATAGCGACGCGATGAAGCAGAAGCGGGCGTCCCTGGGGAAGACGACCCGGCCGCGCCTGGCCGGCGTGCTGCCGCGCAAGCGCCTGTTCGCGCTTCTAGAGGGGGAGGAAGCTGCCCCCGCGGTTTGGGTCTCCGGCCCGCCCGGATCCGGCAAGACCACCCTTGCGGCGAGCTGGCTCGAGGAGGCGGGCATTCCCTACCTCTGGTATCAGCTCGACGAGGGCGACGCCGACATCGCCACGTTCTTCTACTACCTCAGCGTTGCCGCCGATGCGCACGGCGAGGCCGGGTCGGAGCCGTTGCCGCTGCTCGCCCCCGAATACCAGGCGGGCGTCGCGCTCTTCACGCGGCGCTACTTCCAGCAGCTCTTCACGCGGCTGAAGACCCCCTTTGCCCTGGTATTCGACGGCTGCGAGCAGGTGCCGACGTCCTCGCCGCTCGTCGAGGTGATGCGCATCGGCCTGCAGGAGCTGCCGCCCGGCGGGCGGGCGATCTTCCTCAGCCGGACCGATCCGCCCCCGGTGCTCGCACGTCTGCGGGCAAACCGCACGCTGTCGCTCGTCGGCTGGGAGGAACTGCAGCTGCGGCGCGAAGAGAGCGCCGCCATCGTCGCCAAGCGCCGGCCGAGCCTGCCTGCCGAAGCCGTGGAGGCGCTCTACGACCGCACCCAGGGCTGGGCCGCGGGCCTGGTGCTGATGCTCGAGCAGTCGCATCTCGGACCGATCGCGCAAGCGCCGGACCTTTCGACGCGCCAGCTGGTGTTCGACTACCTCGCCGGGGAGATCTTCCAGAAGTCGAACGAGCGCATCCAGAACTTCCTCGTGCAGACCGCCTACGTGCCGAAGATGACCGCGCGCATCGCCGTCGAGCTGTCGGGCGACGCCGATGCCGCGCAGCTCATCGCCGAGCTGCACCGCTTCAACTATTTCGTCAGCCTGCGCGAGACCGAGCCCGAACCGGTCTACCAGTACCACCCCATGCTGCGCGACTTCCTGCAGGCGCGCGCCGAGGAGGCGCTGCCCAAGGACCGCCGGCGCGCGCTGCAGCGCGCCTCGGCGCGGCAGATGGAGCAGGCGGGCGCCGTCGAGGACGCGATCGCGCTTTACCGCGAGAGCCACGACTGGGAAGAGATGGCGCGCGTGGTCGACGGGCAGGCGGAGTCGCTGCTGTGCCAGGGGCGCGGCGAGACGCTCGCGCGCTGGGTCGAGGAGCTGCCCGCCGACACCCAGGCGAAGCACCCCTGGGTGGTGTACTGGGCGGCGGCGAGCCAGGCGCAGCTCGCGCCGCGCGAAGGCCGCATCCTCTACGAGCGGGCGTTCGCGCTGTTTCGCGCGCAAGGGGAGGCCGTCGGCATGGCGCTCACGGCCTCGGGCGCGATGTTCGCGATCCTCTACGAGCTCGACGACTTCTCGCTGCTCGACCGCTGGATCGCCGTGCTCGACGAGGCGGAGAAGAACGGCGCGCGGCCGCCAACGGCGGAGGCCGGGGCGCGGCTCGCCTGCAGCATGTTCATCGCCCTGACACTGCGCCAGCCGCAGCGGCGCGACATCAAGCAGTGGATCGAGCGCGCGCTTGCTGCCAGCGCCGAGGTGCCCGACGTCAACCTGAAGATGTTCGTCGGCCTGCTCGCGGCGCTGACCATGACCTGGACGGGCCTCTTTGCCCGCGCGGCGCAGCTCATCGAGTCGATGCGGCGCGCCTCCACCGCCCCCGGCGTGACGCCGTTCTCGCTCATCACGCTGAAGAACATCGAGGCCATGCACGCCATGCTCACCGCCGACGCTGCTGCCGGTGAGAAGGCGATGCGCGAGGGCCTGGAGATCGCGCAGGCGACCGGCGTGCAGACCTGGACCTTCCAGCTTCTGGTGCACGGCTACGGCTGCGCGCTCGGGGCCGGCGACCTCGCGGGCGCGGCGGCGATCGTCAAGCGGCTCGAGGCGCAGGCGGGCGCCGGGCGTTTCAACCTGTGCGCGTACCACCACTTCCAGGCCTGGGAAGCGGTGCTGCGCAAGGACCTGATGCAGGCGCTGCAGAAGGGCAAGGCCGCGTTGCGCATGGCGATCGAGGTCGGCTGTCCGCTGTTCGAGGTGCTCTGCCGCCTGTCGCTCGCGGAGATCCTGGTGGAATGCGGCGACGAGCGCAAGTGCATCGCCCACCTGCAGGCGATGCGCGACATCGCGCGGCGCATCGACAACGCGCACCTCGAGTTCACCTGCCTGCTCGGCTTCGCGCAGATCGCGCTTGCGCACAACCGGCAGCGGCCGGGGATGAACGCGCTGCGGCGCGCGCTGCAGCTCGGGCGCCAGTACGGCTACGAGCACTTCCTCGGCTGGCGCCCCGCGGCGGTGGCGCGCGTGCTCGCGGCGGCGCTCGCGGCGGGGGTCGAGACCGACTATGCGAAGAGCCTGATCAGGCGCCGCCGCCTGGTGCCCGAGGATGCGCGCCCGTCGGGCGAGGACTGGCCCTGGACCTTCCGCGTGCAGACCTTCGGCGGCTTCCGGCTGCAAGGGCACGACGAGCCGGTGGCGGCGAGCGGCAAGGCGCAGCGCCGCCCGCTCGAGCTGCTGAAGGCGCTGATCGCCTACGGCGGCGCGCAGGTGAGCGAGAGCCGCCTCACCGACGCGCTCTGGCCGCGCGTGGACGGCGACTCCGCGCATCGCTCCTTTACCAGCGCGCTGCACCGGCTGCGCAAGCTCCTCGGCGAAGACCGCGCCGTGCTGCTGCACGAAGGCCGCCTGACGCTCGACCGTCGCTACTTCTGGGTCGATGCCTGGGAGTTCGACGAGCTCGCGGCGCAGGTCGAGGCCGCCGCCGACCCGGGCAGCGTCGAGAAGCTCGCCGAGCGCATGCTCGCGCTGTACCGCGGCCCTTTCATGGCCGACGACGTCGACGCCGCCTGGGTGCTGCAGGCGCGCGAGCGCATGCGCGGGCGCCTCGAGCGCGCCATGGGGCGCGTGCTGCGCTACTGGCAGGAGAACGGGCAGCCGGAGCGCGCCAGCGAGTGCCTGGAAAGAATTAAGCAATCGGTGAGCGATCGGTAAGCGATCCGCAGTCCCTCCTTCCCGATCATGGGGCTGTCTAACCCACGGAGGGAGTCATGAAAATCTCGAAACGGCTTTGCGCATCGATGCTCGTGCAGGCGTTCGCGCTTTCCGGGTGCTACGTCATCCCTGAGCGCGACGGGCAGTACTCGTTCTACATTCCCGCCGGCCCGGCACAGGGGCAACCGGCGATGCCCAGAGTGCTCAGCGCCCGCCTGTACCCGGAGAACGACCTCGCCACCCAGACCGGCATGGTGTCGGGCACGGTGACGAACATGATGACCGGCAAGGGGCGCTTCCAGATCACCTACGCAGGGGAGACCTTGACGGGGGAGGCGACGCGCGTCTCGGGCGACGACCGCAAGGGCATCGCCAGCGCCTACGGCCCGAGCGGCGCCTTCATGAGCTGCGAGTACCAGATGAATTCGCCGGCGCAGGGCGCGGGCACCTGCATGTTCTCGAACGGCGCCCGCTACAAGGTTCACATCGGAAACTGAGCGGCTACCGGAGCGCCTGCACGATCGCGTCGACGCAGCGGCCCGGCTCGGCCGCGATGTCGATCGCGATCGCGCCTGCCGGCGGCTCGAGGGCGGCGAACTGGCTCTCGAGCAGCGACGCGGGCATGTAGCGGTGGCGCCGGGTGGCCAGGCGCGCCGCGATCAGCTCGAAGCTTCCCTGCAGGTACACGATGCGGCTCGGGCCGATGCCCGCGAGCAGCCTGCGGCGGTAGCTGTCCTTGAGGGCGGAGCAGGCGAGAACGACATTCTTTTCCCCCGCGAGCATCGTGTTCAGCTGATCCAGCCAGGGCCAGCGGTCTTCGTCCTCGAGCGGAATGCCGGAGGCCATCTTGGCGACGTTGCGCGGCGGGTGGTGGTCGTCGGCGTCGATGAACGGCCAGCCGAGCCGCCGGGCGAGGCCGGCGCCCAGCGTGCTCTTGCCGGCGCCGGCCACGCCCATCACCAGCACGATCACGGCTTGCGGTGGACGACGTGCCCCCCGAAGCCTGCGCGCATGAGCGCGATCAGCTTGCGCGCGTAGTCGGAGCGGCCCTGGCTGGAGAACCGCGCCATGAGCGCGGTGGTGATCACCGGCGCCGGCACGCCGAGCTCGATCGCCTCGGTCGCGGTCCAGCGCCCGGCGCCCGAGTCGTCGATCACCGGCGCCACGCCTTCCAGCGACTCGTTGTCCTTCAGGATCGCCGCGCACAGGTCAAGCAGCCACGAGCGCACCACGCTGCCGTGGCGCCAGGTCTCGGCGAGCCGCGCCGGATCGATGTCGAGGTCGCGCCGCGCCGCGAGCAGCGCGAAGCCCTCGGCGAGCGCCTGCATGATGCCGTACTCGATGCCGTTGTGGACCATCTTGGCGAAGTGGCCGGCGCCGCTCGGGCCGCAATGCAGCCAGCCCGCTTCCGCACCCGGCGCGAGGATGCGCGCGTACGGCTCGAAGATCTCGATCGTCTTCGGCGTGCCGCCGAGCATCAGGCAGAAGCCGTGCTCGAGGCCGTGGACGCCGCCCGAGACGCCGGCGTCGATGTAGCGCAGGCCCTGCTGGGAAAGCGTGAGCGCGCGGCGCATCGAGTCGCGGTAGTAGCTGTTGCCGCCGTCGACCAGCGTGTCGCCCGCCGAAACGAGCGGCAGGAGGTCGCCGATCGCTTCCTCGACTGCGGCGCCCGCCGGCAGCATGAGCAGGATGACGCGCTCGCCCTGGAGGCGCGCGCAGAGCGCGGCGAGATTCTCCGCGCAGTGCACGTTGCGCTCCCCGGCGAGCGCGCGTCCGGCGGCTTCGGCCTGGTCGTAGCACACCACCTGCGCCCCGGCGCGCGCCAGCCGCCGTGCCATGCCTGCGCCCATCCTGCCCAGCCCGACGATCCCTATCTGCATGTCCGCTCCTGAACGAGTACTGCAATTCAAGGGTCTGAGAGTTGCATGTGGCTCGATCTTCTGCAATGGCCCGCGATGGCCGTCACCATCGCGGCGGCATGGCTCGTCGCCTCGCGCTCGGCGCACCGGCGCGCCATCGGCTTCTGGTGCTTCCTCGCGGGCAACGTGCTGTGGGTGGCGTGGGGCCTGCACGACAGCGCGTATGCGCTGGTGGCGCTGCAGTTCTTCCTCGCCGCGCTCAACGCGCGCGGCATCTACAAGAACGAGTGAGCGATGCGGCTCGCCAGCGCCTCGACGTCCATCCCCGCCGGCGAGGCGTCGAGGTGCTCGACATCCGCGAAGCCGCGCAGCCAGGTGAGCTGACGCTTGGCGAGCTGGCGGGTGGCGGCGACAGCGCGCTCGGCGAGCGCCGCCGCGTCGATGTCGCCCTCGAGGTACTGCCAGACCTGCCGGTAGCCGACGGCGCGCATACTCGGCATCCCCGGCGTCAGCCGGTAGTTCCTCCTGAGCGCCTTGACTTCGTCGACCAGGCCCGCCTGCAGCATGGCCGCGAAGCGGGCCGCGATGCGCCGGTGCAGCTCGGCGCGATCGCGCGGCACGAGCGCGAACGCCTTGAGGCGGAAGGGCAACTCGCTCTTTGCGGCGCCGTGCAGCGCGGAGAGCGGCTTGCCGGTGAGGCGCCATACCTCGAGCGCGCGCTGGATGCGCTGGGAATCGCCCGGCGAGATGCGCCGCGCCGAGCGGGGGTCGACCTCGGCGAGTTCGGCATGCAGCGCCGGCCAGCCGCGCAGCGCCGCCTGCTCGTCGATTTCTCCCCGGATCTGCGCATTGCCCGGCGGCAGCGCATCGAGCCCGCCGACCAGCGCGCGATAGTAGAGCATGGTGCCCCCGACGAGGAGAGGAATGCGCTTGCGGCCGAGAATTTCCTGAATCTTGGAAATCGCTTCTCCTCGCCACCGTCCGGTGGAGTAGGCCTGGTCCGGATCGACCACGTCGATGAGGTGGTGCGGCACCCGCGAGCGCTCTGCCACGCTCGGCTTGGCGGTGCCGATGTCCATGCCGCGGTAGACCTGCGCCGAGTCCATCGAGACGATCTCCACTGGCAGCCGGGCGGCGAGGTCGGCGGCGAGGCTCGACTTGCCGCTCGCCGTCGGCCCGAGCAGGACGAGCGCGCGCGGCAAAGGCTAACGGCCGCCGGAGACGTCGACCAGCGCGCCGCTCATATAGGACGATTCGTCGGAAGCGAGCCACAGGATCACGCGCGCGACTTCCTCAGCCTCCCCGGGGCGCCCGAGCGGCGCGACGGCGCCGATGCGCTCGACCCGGCCGGGGTCGCCGCTGGAGAGGTGAATCTCGGTGCGGATGATGCCGGGGCGCACCGCGTTCACGCGGATGCCGTCCGCGCCGACCTCCTTCGCCAGACCCACGGTGAACGTATCGATGGCCCCTTTCGCGGCGGCATAGTCGACGTACTCGCCCGCGCCGCCGAGCTTGGCGGCAATGGACGACACATTGACGATGACGCCGCCTTTGCCGCCGTGCCGGCGCGACATGCGCTTCACGGCCTCGCGCGCGCAGAGGAAACTGCCGAAGACGTTGACGGCGAACATGCGCTGCAGCCGCGCCGGCGTGATGGCCTCGACGCGGGTCCCCAGGTCGACGATGCCGGCGTTGTTCACGAGCGCCGTCACCGGGCCGAGGCTGCGATCCACCGTCTCGAAGAGGCGCACCACGTCCGCCTCCTCGGCGACGTCCGCCGCTACGGCGATCGCCTTCCCGTCGAGTTCTCTGGCAAGCGCTTCCGCCGCCCCGCGTTCCTTGCGGTAGTTCACACAAACGGCGTAGCCGCGGGTCGCGGCGAGGCGCGCGGTCGCGGCGCCGATGCCGCGGCTGCCGCCCGTGACGATCATCACGCCGCCCATCAGCGCCCGCGCAGGAAGAGGCGATCGAGGTCGGCGAGGCTGAGCTGGTACCAGGTCGGGCGGCCGTGGTTGCAGCTGCCCGAGCGCTCGGTTTCCTCCATCTCGCGCAGCAGCGCGTCCATCTCGGCGAGGCTCAGCGCGCGGTTGGCGCGCACCGCGGCGTGGCAGGCCATGCCGGCGAGGAGCTCGTTCTGCCGGCTCGCCAGCACCTGGCTCGCGCCGTACTCGCGCATCTCGCGCAGCACGTTGCGCGCGAGGCCCGGGACGTCGCCGCCGGCGAGCAGCGCGGGCGCCGCGCCCACGGTGAGCTCGTTCGGCCCCGATACGGTCGTCTCCAGTCCCAGGCGCAGCAGGCTGTCGCGGTTCTCCTCGGCCGTTGCCGCGTCCAGGGCGTCCACGGCGAGCACCGCGGGCACCAGCAGCCGCTGGCGCGCGACGCCGCCGGCGTCGAGCCCGGCCTTGAGCTTCTCCATGAGGATGCGCTCGTGCGCGGCGTGCATGTCGACCAGGACCAGCCCCGCCTCGTTCTGCGCCAGGATGTAGATGCCGTGCAGTTGCCCCAGGGCGTGGCCGAGCGGGCGCGCCCGGTCTTCCAGCAGCGGCTGCGGCTGGTACGCCGGTGCCGCCTGCGCGAGCGCGAATGATGCTTGTAAAGAAGAACCAACTCCTATGGAAGCATAGGCGACCGGCGCCTCGGCGGCGCTGGGCGAGAGCGCGCGGCGCAGCGCGTGCAGCACGAACTGGTGGACGGCGCGCGCGTCGCGGAAGCGCACCTCGGTCTTGGCCGGATGCACGTTGACGTCGACGCCGCGGGGATCGAGCTCGAGGAAGAGCACGTAAGCCGGCTGGCGCTCGCCGTGCAGCAGCTCGGCGTAGGCCTCGCGCGCGGCATGCGCGAGGAGGCGGTCGCGCACGAAGCGCCCGTTGACGAAGAAGTACTGCGTATCGGCGCGCGCCGTGGCGGCCTGCGGCAGGCCGGCGAGGCCGGTGAGCGCAAGCCGGCCGCTTTGTGCCTCAATCGAGACAGTTCTATTCGAAAAATCCTGGCCGAGCAGCGCCGCAGCGCGCTCGGCGGCGGTCTGCGGCCGCAGGTGGCGGCTGACGCGGCCGTTGTGCTTGAGCGAGAAGGCGACCTGCGGGCGCGCCAGCGCGATGCGCCGGAACGCCTCGTCGCAGTGGCCGAACTCGGTGGCCTCGCTGCGCAGGAACTTGCGGCGCGCCGGCGTGTTGAAGTACAGCTCGGCCACCTCGACCGTCGTGCCTGGGGCGCGCGCGGCCGGCTCGGGCTCGCCGGCGCGCGCGCCTTCAGCGTGGATCACGCTGCCGTGCGGCGCGTCGCGCGTGCGCGAGGCGAGCGTCAGGCGCGACACCGAGGCGATCGACGCGAGCGCCTCGCCGCGGAAGCCCATGGTGGCGACCGCCTCGAGGTCCTCGAGGCTGCCGATCTTGCTGGTGGCGTGCCGGGCGAGCGCCAGCGCCAGGTCCTCGCGCGCCATGCCCTGGCCGTCGTCGTCGACCTGGATGCGCCGCGCGCCGCCCTCATCGAGCGTCACCGCGATCGCGCGCGCCCCGGCGTCGAGGCTGTTCTCGAGCAGCTCCTTCAGTACCGAGGCGGGCCGCTCGACCACCTCGCCCGCCGCTATCTGGCTCACGAGAAGCTCGGGAAGGACGCGAATGGCCGGCACGGGAAGAGTATATAGAATCCGGCCGATGGAACTCCTCGCGTGGGCGTGGGACCTCGCGGTGCATCTCGACGCGCACCTTGCGGCGTTCGTCGCGCAGCACGGCGTGTGGGTTTACGCGCTGCTCTTCGTCATCGTGTTCTGCGAGACCGGGCTGGTGGTGACGCCGTTCCTGCCGGGAGACTCGCTGCTGTTCGTGGTCGGCACGCTCGCCGCCGCGGGCGGGATGGACATCGGCCTGGTGATGGCGGTGCTGGTGGCGGCGGCGCTGTGCGGCGACAACGTCAACTATTGGATTGGCCGTTCCGCAGGTCGGCGGCTCCTCGTCCGCTGGGTCAACCCGGCGTACCTGCAGCGTACCCACGATTTCTACGAGCGCCACGGCGGCAAGACCATCATCATCGCGCGCTTCATGCCGATCATTCGCACCTACGTGCCCTTCGTCGCCGGCCTGGGCGCGATGCCGTACGCGCGCTACATCGCCTTTTGCGTGGCGGGCGCGCTGCTCTGGGTGGGGTCGCTCTGCCTCGCGGGCTACTTCTTCGGCAACATTCCGGTCGTGAAGGCGAACCTCACGCTAGTCATCGTCACCATCGTCCTTCTCTCCATCTCGCCTGGGCTATTCGCCTGGCTCCGCGCCCGCCGTCAGCGCGGGGTGACGGCCCTCTGACGCAAAAAAAGAGGCGACCAAAGGCCGCCTCTGCTGTCGTGCTGCTGATGGCGCCGCGCTAAAGATTACTCTTCGGCATATTGATTTTCAGGCGGCCATATCCTTCGATGGCGCCGCCGCCCTTTATTTTGCCCTTGAGAATGCCTTCGACGCTTTCCTCGGTGAAGTTCGTCTTTTCGGTCTCGAAGTGGCAGACCATGTCGAGAACGCCGTCACCGCTGACGTCCACGCCGGCTGCGTCACAGCGCCTGAGGCTCACTTCTTCGCCGGTGGCGCCGAACCTGAGAGAGTCCGGATCGACCTGCAAGGCGTTGAACTTTTGCTGTTCATCGCTGATCAACGCGACGGGAATATTGCCCCTGGATTTCGGATTCATCGGCGCCGTGTCGCCGCTGCCGGGCTTAATGTTGATTTCCACCTGCAGCGCCGGCGGAACTGCCGGCGTGACGCCAAGTGAGTAGCTGCCTGTCGACGTAGAGCCGACGAACGTGGACTTGCATGTACCGCCAGCGTTCAGCATGCACGGGTAGCCGCTAACCGCGACCACGTAGATCCCGTCTGCCGGCACGAGGAACTTCTCGATCTTTGGGCTCACGGCCACGTTGAAACTTACCTGCTCGCGCAGATTCGGGTACGGGGTAGCGCCACCAAGAACGGTGAGTACCGGAAGGAACATGCCGTTCGCGCTCGACTTGCTATCGATCGAGAAGTTCAGGATGTCGTCCTTGCGTGCGTAGAACGAGAAGAAGTCCACGTCCGGAACCTTCGGATTCGCGGCGTTGCGGGTCTCTCCAGTGATGCTAGCGCCACCGGTGACTACGGAAAGGTTTCCACCTTGAGACAGCACCTGAGCGCTCGGGATCGGATGGTTCTGCTCCACCTCGTCTAACGCCAGCGCTGACCCGCTGGGCGCAAGAGCCCCCAGGACCGCAACCATCGCTGCGCTACGTCGAAAGGTCGTGTTCGTCATAAGGCACTCCCCTTGTTCATTGTTGTCGCTCTAGGGCGACACGTGCGCTATTTAGCTACGGGGGCCTACGGCTGTCGATGACAAAAGTCCGCCTGCCGCGACTGGCGCTGGCGGCGTGGTCCTTGGAAATCAATCCCTTAGATCTGGCATAACAAAGGTTTTGATGGACGGTACTCTGCGGCCGACGACTGGCGGACGCTGCCTCGGGGGATCCGGCATTTCTGCGCTGCACATGCCCTGCGCGGCCAGCCCCCCTCAAGTCTTAATTGCGAGACGCGGTCGGAGAAAAGCCCGGCGGCACACTAGGCCGGTCGCGGTCCGGCCAAGAATCAATTTAGCGCGAGGGGTGAGGCCGGCCGCGGCGGGTGCTTGGCGATGTAGTCGCGGATGCCTTCGAGCAGCGCGCGAGCGAGCTGGTCCTGGTAGGACTCGTCGCCCAGACGGCGCTCCTCCTCCGGGTTGGAGATGAATGCCGTCTCCACCAGGATCGAGGGTACGTCCCGCGCGGTGAGCACGGCGAAGCTCGCCTGCTCGACGCTGGGCTTGTGCAGATCGTTGACGGTGCCCAGCCGGCGCAGCACCGCATTGCCCAGGCGCAGGCTGTAGTCGATGGTGGCGGTCTGCGAGAGATCCATGATGGTGCGCACGACGTGGTCTTCCTTGCCCACGAGCTTGACGCCGCCGATGAGGTCCGCTTCGTTTTCCTTGTTGGCCAGCGCGCGGGCCAGCTCCGAGGTGGCGCGCCGGTCCGACAGCGCGAATACGGAGGAGCCGCGCACGTTGCGCCGGGTGAAGGCGTCGGCATGGATCGACACCAGCAGATCCGCCTTCACGTCGCGGGCCTTGTCTACGCGGGTGCGCAGCGGCAGGAAGTAGTCGCGGTCTCGCGTGAGCAGCGCACGCATGTTCGGCTCCGCGTCGATGAGCGCTTTCAGGCGCTTCGCGATCATCAGCGTCACGTCTTTCTCGCGGGTGCCGCGGCGGCCGATCGCGCCCGGATCCTCGCCGCCGTGTCCGGGATCGATCACGATGGTGGCAAGCCTCGCCACCGCCTGGCGGTCGGGTTGCTGCTTGCGCTTCTCGCTCTCCTTGATGAGCGCGATCAGCGGATCGATCGCCTGCAACGGATGCAGGTCGAGCACGATGCGGTAGCCGTATTCCCCGATCGGCTTGAGCTTGAAGACCTGCGGCTTCACCTCGGACTTCAGGTCGAGCACCACGCGCACGACGCCCGGGCGGTTGACGGCGACCCTCAGTCCCTGCAGGTAGGGGTCCTCGCCGCTCACCTTTCCGGCCAGCTCGGCGAGCGCTGGCGTGATCTCGTCGACCTGCAGGTCGAGCACCAGGCGCTCCGGGTCCTTGAGCGCGAAAAATTCGTACAGAATTTCCTGCTTGGTCTCGATGGTCAGCCGCGTGTAGTCCGGCGAGGGCCAGATGCGGCTCGCCAGGACCTGCGCCTCGGCGGTTCCTAGGAAGAAAAGCGCAGCGAGGACAGCCAGGACTCGCCAGCCGGCGTGTGCGCGACGAGCCGGGCGCGGCGTCCCTCGCCTGCGAATTCCAGCTCGAGCTCGAGATCCGGCAGCGCCAGATCGGGCGCAGCCCGCTCCGGCCACTCGACGATACAGGCCGAGGCCGGATTGAAGTATTCGCGGAAACCTGAGCTCAGCCATTCCGATCGGTCCTTGAACCGATAGAAATCAAAATGATACAAGTTTAAGCTCGAAAGTGTGTAAGGTTCAAGCAAAGTATAGCTGGGGCTCTTCACGCGGCCCTGGTGTCCCAGGGCCTGCAACAGGCCCCGTACCAGGGTCGTCTTGCCTGCGCCGAGCTCGCCCTTGAGGTGCAGGACCCGCCCTGGCCCGATGCCGGCGGCAAGCGCCTCGCCGAGCCGCAGCGTGGCTGCGGCGTCGGGCAAATTAAACTTGGACGGCATGGATACGGCGTTGCTTGCGCAGCGGATCAAGGCTTGGGGCAGGGAGCTCGGCTTCCAGGCCGTGGGGATCGCCGATGCCGACCTGTCGGCGGCCGAGCCACGGCTGCTCGAATGGCTGGCGCGGGGTTGGCATGGCGAGATGGAGTATATGGCCCGGCACGGCGCGCTCCGCGCCCGCCCGCAGGATCTGCATCCCGGCACGCTGCGGGTGATTACTTGCCGAATGAATTATCTGAATGGGGACGAAGAAGAAAAACCATCTACCCACGCCATGATCGCCCGTTATGCGCGGGGGCGCGACTACCACAAGGTGGTGCGCGGCCGGCTGCAGGCGCTTTGCGACCGCATCGCGGCCGAGGTCGGGCCCTTCGGCCACCGCGTGTTCTCGGATTCCGCGCCGGTGATGGAGGTCGAGCTCGCGGCGAAGGCGGGCCTCGGCTGGCGCGGCAAGCACACGCTGCTCCTCTCGCGCGACGCCGGATCGTGGTTCTTCCTCGGCGAGGTCTTTTGCGACTTGCCTTTACCCATCGACTCTTCCGAAAAAAATCGTTGTGGTACCTGCGAACGCTGCATCGAGATCTGCCCGACGCAGGCGATCCGCGGCCCCTATCAGCTCGACGCGCGGCGCTGCATCTCCTACCTCACCATCGAGCACAAGGGCGCGATCCCCGAGGCATTGCGCCCGCTCATCGGCAACCGCGTCTACGGCTGCGACGACTGCCAGTCGGTTTGCCCATGGAACAGATTTGCGCACTTCACGAAAGAAAAGGACTTTGAGACCCGCAATGGGCTGGACCAGGCCATGCTGGTCGAGCTCTTCGCCTGGACCGAGGCGGAATTCGACCTGCGCCTGCGCGGCTCGCCGATCCGGCGCATCGGTTACGAGCGATGGCTGCGCAACCTCGCGGTGGGGCTGGGCAACGCGCCGGGCACGCCGGCGGTGATCGCGGCGCTGCGCGCCCGGGCGGATCATCCTTCCGCGCTTGTCAGGGAGCACGTCCGATGGGCACTCTTGCGCCATGAACCCCTGGCGGCCTGACGCCCTCCTGCCCGGCTTCGAGGCGCTCGAGCTGCGTTTCCCGGACGACTACGACGGCGCGGTGGTGGCGACCCTGGTGCGCCTGCCCGTCGCCGACGCGCCTGCCGGGGCCGTGCTCTACGTGCACGGCTTCAGCGACTACTTCTTCCAGCGCCACATGGCCGAGCGATTCGCCGCCGAGGGCTATGCTTTCCATGCCCTCGACCTGCGCAAGCACGGTCGCTCGCTGCGCGGCCACCAGCACCCGAACTTCTGCAAGAGCCTGTCCGAGTACTACGCCGACATCAGCCGGGCCATCGAGGTGATCGGCGCTCCCGTGCTGCTCGCGGGGCACTCGACCGGCGGTCTGATCTGCTCGCTCTACGCCCATGAAGGCGAGCGGCGCGACGCGCTCGAGCGGCTGTGGCTGAACAGCGCCTTCTTCGACTGGAACCTGCCGGACTGGCGCAAGCCCCAGGTCCACGTCGCGGCGGCGCTCGGCCGCTTCTTCCCGTTTCTCAACGACCCCAAGGCGTTCACGCCCGACTACACGCAGGCGCTGCTCGAGGAGTGGGACTTCGACACGAAGCTCAAGCCCCCGCACGGCTTTCCGCTCTACTACGGATGGGTCGGCGCGATCTCCGACGCGTTCGCCAGGGTGCACAAGGGCCTCGCGATCCGCTGCCCGGTGCTCTCGATGCACGGCGACGAGTCGGACATCGTGCTCGACTGGCGCCACATCGCGCGCTGGTCGCGGCTGCTCGGCCCGGAGGTGACGGTGCTCGCCTTCCCCGGTGCCTGGCACGACCTCGTCTGCTCGCCGCGGCGCATCCGCGAGGAGGTCTTCAGCCAGCTCTTCGCCTGGGCGGAACGAGCCGTAGTGTGACGAGCGCCGCCGCGGCCCACGCGACGTAGAGCGACGTGAAGACCCACTCGGGCGCCTGGTAGTAGAGCAGCCGCTGCACCCAGCGGCCGATGAACGACTCGGCGCGCATGCTCCCGCGCAGCATGTCTTCCCAGACCGTCAGCGGGCAGGCGATGCCGGCGAGCGCCTCGGCGGCGACGAAAGCGATGGCGCCGAGGTGCAGATAGCGGAACCACGGATTGCGGATCCAGCCCCAGGAGAGCGCGGCGCCGATCCAGGTCAGGATCAGGCCACCGACGACGAACAGGACGATCGCGAAGTGAAGGACGAGGAGGGCGTCAGCCGCGCTCACGCGGCCTCGCGGGGTCGGCGAGCCACTCGCTCCACGAGCCCGCGTAGAGCCTCCCGCCGGGCAGCCCGGCGTGCTCCATGGCGAGCAGGTTGTGGCACGCGGCGACGCCCGAGCCGCAGTAGTGGACGGCCTCGGCCGGTGAACGTTCGCCTATCACGGACAAGAAATCCTTCTTGAGGTCTTCCGGGCTCTTGAAAGTCCCGTCCGCGTGCACGTTTTCCATGTTGAAGCGGTTAATCGCCCCGGGAATGCGCCCGGCGACCGGATCGATGGGCTCGGCCTCTCCGCGCCAGCGCGCCGGCGTGCGGGCGTCGACCAGAAGGGCCTTGCCTAAATTGCTCTTAACTTCGTGAACATCAACGGCGACATCCTTGCGCAGGCGTATCGGATAGCGCGTGGGCGCGAAGCGCGGTACCTCGCTCGTGACGGGCCTGCCTTCCTTGACCCACTTGGCGAAGCCCCCATCGAGGACGGCGACCTTGTCGTGGCCCACCCAGCGCATCATCCACCACAGGCGCGCCGCCATGGCGCCGTTGCCGCCGTCGTAGCAGGCGACCCGATCAGCGGGCTTGAGCCCCTGCTGGCCCAGCCAGGCGATGAAGGCGCCGGGATCGGGCAGGGGATGGCGGCCGTTCGCTCCGTCCTTGGGCGCGGAAAGGTCGCGGTCGAGGCTCGCGAAGAGCGCGCCGGGGACATGGCTTTCGCGATACTGCGCCTCGCCGAGCTCGGGCTTCATCAAGTCGTGGCGGCAATCGAACACCCGCCACGACTCGAGGCTACGGCTTAACGCTTCCGTCGAGACGAGCGTGGAGCCACTCATGGAAATGCACCTCCGCGTCCTCCATCGGCGACTGGTAGGGGCCGGCGTCGTCCAGGCCCTGCTCGAAGAGCGCGCGGCGGCCGCGGTCGAGGCGCTTGCAGATCTCCTCGTCCTCGATCGCCGTCTCGACATAGGCGGCCTGCTGCGCGCTCACGAACTCTCGCTCGAAGAGAGCGATCTCCTCCGGGTAGTAGAACTCCACCACGTTGGTGGTGCGCGTCGGCGAGCGCGGGATGAGGTGCGAGACGACGAGCACGTTCGGATACCACTCGAGCATCAGCCCCGGGTAGTACGTCATCCACAGCGCGCCCTGCTTCGGCGTGGCGCCGTCGAGGAACCTGAGGCAGGCCTCGTGCCAGCGCCGGTAGGTGGGCGTGCCCGGCTTGCTCAAGGCGGCTTTCGCGGCGACGATCTGCACCGAGAAGTCCGAGCCGTAGTCGACCGTGAAGTTGTTGCAGTCGGTGAAGTTGCCAAGCCCGGGGTGGTAGGGGTCGACGTGGTAGACCTCGAGGTAGGTCTCGATGAAGGTCTTCCAGTTGATGTCGTACTCGTCGACGCGCACCGAGTCGAGCACGTAGCCGCTGAAGTCCCAGTCGGCCGCCGTCGTGATGCGCTCGAGGTCCCGCGCCGGGTCGCGCGGCCCGGCGAAGAGCAGGCCGTTCCAGCGCTTGAGCGGCGTCGAGCGCAGCTTCACGCAAGGGCTCTCGGCGAAATGCGGCGCGCCGAGCAGCTCGCCTTTCAGGTCGTAGGTCCAGCGGTGCAGCGGGCAGACGATGTTCTGCACGTTGCCTTTTCCTTCGAGCATGAGGGCTTGCCGGTGGCGGCAGACGTTCGATAGCAGCTCGATACCGCCGGCGTTGCGCACCAGCATGCGCGCGTGGTCCGCCCAGGCGAGCGTGTGATAGTCGCCGACATTGGGAACCATGAGCTCGTGCCCGACGTAGTTCGGGCCGGCATCGAACAGGAGCTTCTTCTCCTGGGCGAAGACTTGCGGATCGAAGTACCAGGAAACGGGCAGCTGGGGGCTCGCGGGCCGCAGCTGCGCGAGTCGCACACCTTCGGACATTTCGTTGTAAAGGCCTTAGAAAAACAGTATCTTACCAAAAGATGAGCGACCCTTCAGGCGAGCTTTCCTTCGAGAAGGCTCTCGCCGAGCTGGAAAAAATCGTGAAGCGCATGGAAAGCGGCGAGCTTTCGCTCGAGCAGGCGCTGGCCACGCACAAACGCGGCCTGGAGCTGGCGCGCTTCTGCCAGGGCCGCCTCGAGGCCGCCCAGCAGCAGGTGAAGGTTCTCGAGGGCGAAGTTCTCAAGCCTTTGGAAGATGCAGGCGACAGAGACTGATTTCCAGGCCTGGATGGGAAGCGTCCAGGCGCGCATGGAGGCCGCGCTCTCGCGGCTGCTGCCGCAGGCGCAGGTGGCGCCGGCGCGCCTGCACGCGGCGATGCGCTATGCCACCCTCGAAGGCGGCAAGCGCGTGCGCCCGCTGCTCGCGTTCGCCGCGGGGGAGGTGGCCGGCGCCGCTGCCGAGCG
>Ga0247825_10000191_pt1 | contig 36387 bp, 35 predicted proteins | sample 13C_Vanillin_Day_FD_194413 | JGI IMG/M metagenome (GOLD analysis project Ga0247825, IMG submission 194413) | Soil microbial communities from agricultural site in Penn Yan, New York, United States - 13C_Vanillin_Day48 | ecosystem: Environmental > Terrestrial > Soil > Agricultural land | place... | reverse complement strand
CATCTGCGCGAGCGCGATCTCCACGCCGGCGGCGCCATTGGACGCGCTGAGCACCTCGTAGCCCTCGGCCTTCAGCACGCGCTCGATGTTGGCGCGCAGGTCGGTCTCGTCTTCGATCACCAGTATCGTCTTCATGAGCGCACTCTTTCCGCGGCGTTACCCGTCCTGGCCGGCCGGCAGCCACCGCCTGACCGCGGCAAGCAGCTCGGCGATCGTGAACGGCTTGGTGACGTAGCCATTGGCTCCGCTCTGCAGCCCGCGCGCGAGATCGGCCTCGTCGGCGCTGGCCGTCACAAAGATGAAAGGCACCGCCGCGGTCTCCGGCCGCGCGCGCAGCTCGGCGAGCACGCCGTAGCCGTCGACCTGCGGCATGAGGATGTCGCAGATGACGAGGTCGGGACGTCGCTCGCGCGCGTGCCGTATGCCCTGGTCGCCGTCGGCCGCGGTGATGACATCATGGCCCTGCGCATTCAGGATGCGCACGAGATTGTCGCGCAGCGTCTTCTCGTCCTCGATCACCAGCACCGTCGCCATGGCCCCTAGTCCCCGAGCGGTATGGTCACGCGGAACTGCGTGCCTCGGCCCGGCGCGCTGTCGAAGCGAATGGTGCCGCCGTGCAGCTCCAGCGACTTCTTGACGATGGCAAGCCCCAGCCCCGTGCCCGAGATGTTGCCGACGTTGCGGGCGCGGTGGAACGTCTCGAACAGCCGCGGCTGATCCTCTGGCGGGATGCCGATGCCGCGGTCGGCGACCTCGAACGCCGCCTCGGCGTCCGCCAGGCTGACGCGGAATCGCACCGTGCCGTCCGGCGGCGAGTACTTGAACGCGTTGGATATCAGGTTCACGAGCACATGGCGCAGCAGCTTTTCGTCGACGCTGACCGTGCGGCGCGCGCCCTCGAAGGAGTAATCGAGGGAATGCCCGCGCCCTGCGGCCAGCTTCATCTCCTCCGCCAGCCTGCCGCAGAAGCCGGCGAGGTCGGTGGGCACGGGCTGGAACTCCAGCATCTGCGCCTCCGAGCGGCCGATGATCAGCACGTTCTCCAGCATCCGCGTCATGCGCTCGACGCCGGCCCGGATGCTCTGGTGGAGCGCCTGCTGCTCGCCGGCCGGCAGGCGCGGCCCGTATTGCTCGAGCAGCTCCGCGGAGGACAGGATGGTCGCGAGCGGCGTGCGGAACTCGTGCGAGGTCATGGCTACGAAGCGCGACTTGAGCTCGTTGAGCTCCTTCTCCTTCTCCAGCGTTCGCAGGATCTCCTGCTCCGCGCGGCGCCGCTCGGTCACGTCCACGTTGATCCAGATCGAGCCGCGCGCAAGATCGCCCGGGTCCACCGCGTTCCCCGAAACCTGGCACCAGAATCGCGAGCCGTCCTTGCGCTTCATCAGCCGCTCGGCGACGTAGGTTCCGCCCGCGGTCAGCACAGGATAGGCTTCCGCCCCGAAAGTCTCCCAGCTTTCCTGGTCGTCAAAGTGCATGCGCGAGCTCTGCCCCACCAGTTCGGACTTGTCGTAGCCGAGCATCGCCGCGAACGCGTCATTGACCCAGCGGTGACGCCGGTTGGACGCGAAGCTGATCCCGACCGGCGCGGTCTTGAGGATGACTTCGCGCTCGGCGAGCGAGCGCCGCAGGTTCTCCTGCAGCTCGTGGCGCTCCGTGACGTCGGTCAGAAAGTTGAGCGTCGCCGGCCGGCTCTCCCATTCCATCGCCACGGCGTTGATGTGCACCCAGTGCGTGAGGCCTGCCTTGTCGATGATGCGGAACTCGTAGCTGGCATCGGCATCCTCGCCCCGCAGGCGCTTCAGGTAGTTGCCCATCACCATCGGGGCATCCTCGCCGTGCACGAAATCGAGAAAGGGCCGGGCGTACAGCTCCTCGAGGGTGAAGCCCGAGAGCCGGGTGCATTGAAGGTTGGCATAGCGAATGCGGCCGTCCTGAACCACGGCAATGGCCTCGTTCGCGTTCTCCACGACCTGGCGGTACTTCTCCTCGGACCGCGTCAGGGCCTTCATCGCGTCTTCCCACCGCGCCTGCTCGTGGGCGAGCGAGATCATGCTCGCCGCGGAGGAGGCGAAGGCGATGTCCTCGCCGCTCCACTCGCGCGGCGGCCCGATGTGCTCGTGGCAGATCACCCCGACGACCTTGCCCTGGAACCAGACCGGCACGTCGAGCATCGAGGTGATCCCGAGCGGCCGGAGGTACCCGGACGCGAACTCGCGGGTCGCCGGATCGCGCTGCGCGTCGTCGGCGGCGATCGGCCGGTCGCCGAGCAGTGCGGAGAAGTAGGTCGGGTAGTCCGCGGCATGCAGGCGGGTCCCCGCGAAACCGTCGTCGGTGCCGCCCCGCGACAGGATGTACAGCGCTTCGCAGCGGATGGCCGTCGCGCTGTCCTCCAGCGACCAGTAACTCACGCGCTCGATGCCGAGCGTGGCGGCGTCGGCTGCCAGAATCTGCCCCAGCGCCGCGCGCAAATCGCTCTTGTCGAGGGCCGCGAGGCCGAGCAGCACGTCACGATGCCGGCGAATGCGCTCGGTGTGCTCGGCAATGCGCGCCGTCAGGTCGGCGAAGGTCAGCACCGCGCAGCGGCGGCCGTCGCCGCGCGTGAGCGGCCGGAAGCTCACCAACGCTTCGACCATGCCGCCATTCTTGCGCCGGATCTTCCACTGCCCGGGCACGCGGGCAGAGTCGGAGAGCACCGCGCGCAGAAAGCGCTCGGCATTGGCCGCCGCTTCAGGCGGCGCCGCGATCGTCCACGCACGGCCGATCAATTCTTCCCGGGCAAACCCGGTCAGCTCGCAGAAGGCCGGATTCACCTCGATGAAAAGCCCTTGGTCGTCGACGAAGCAGATGCCGATGCGCGCGACATTCAGCGCGGCGGCGAGAAAATCGGGCTCCAGGTGAGAGACGGCGGGCATCGTGACCGGCCCCGGCGAGCGGGGTATCTGCCTCTTGTTCGGCTATTCTATACCCCGCGATGAAAGCGCTGACTTCCGGCGTGCTCAGGCGGCTCGCGGATGGGGATTTCCATTCGGGCGAGGCGCTCGCCCGCGCCCTCGGCGTTTCGCGGGCGAGTGTCTGGCACGCGGTGCGCGATCTCGAAGCGGCGGGCCTCGAGGTCTACAAGGTGCACGGGCGCGGCTATCGGCTGGCGCAATCGATCGGCCTGCTCGACCGCGCCGCCGTGGCGGCGCGCCTTGGCGCGGACGCCGCGCGCTACAGCCTCGAGATTCGCGATTCGGTGGATTCCACCAATTCCGCGCTGATGGCTCTGGCCGGGCAGGGCGCGGCGAGCGGGACGGTACTGGCCGCGGAGTGGCAGCCGCACGGGCGCGGCCGACTGGGACGGCCCTGGCGGGCGAGCCTCGGCGAGGCGCTGACGTTTTCGCTTCTGTGGCGGTTCGCTCGCGGCGCCGCCGGCCTGTCCGGCTTGTCGCTCGCCATCGGCATGGCGGTCGCGCGCGCACTGGAGGAGACGGGCGCGCGGGATGTCGCGCTCAAGTGGCCCAACGATATCCTGTGGCGAGGGCGCAAGCTCGGCGGCGTGCTCACCGAGCTCGCCGGCGATGCACTCGGACCGACGGCCGCGGTAATCGGGATCGGACTCAACGTGCGCCTCTCGGAAGCCACCCGGGCGGCGATCGGGCAGCCCGCGGCTGACCTCTCGGAGGCGTGCGAGGACGCGCCCGACCGCAATCGGATGCTGGCGTCGGTCCTGCTCGAGCTGGGTCGCGTGCTGGCGGAGTTCGAGCGCGAGGGCTTTGCGCCGCTGCGCAAGGAATGGCAGGGCCGTCATGCGCACCAGAATGCGCGGGTCACGCTGACGCTGCCCGACGGCGGCACCCTGTCCGGCCACGCGCGGGGCGTGGGGGAGGACGGCGCGCTGCTGCTCGAGACGCGCACGGGCACGCGCCGATTTCACAGTGGCGAGATCAGCCTGCGCGTCAATGAAGAAGGGCGATAGAGAAGCCGCCGGTGCCTGCCGATGAACGCGGATAGAATCCACTCATTCAGGAAGGGGTGCGTGGGCCAGGCTATGGCGCTGTCAATGCTTCCCCGGTTGTCTCGGGTCGAGTTTTTTCCGGCGGCGTGCATTGGCGTGCACCGGCGGGTGCTTTGAGATTCGGCACATGCGAGTCCTAGCCATCGACGCCGGCAACACGCGCATCAAGTGGGGCGTGCACGAGCACGGCTCATGGCGCGTGCAGGGATGGGTTGCGACCGCGCGGGCAGCCGCGCTGCGGCAGGCCTGGGCGCGGCTCGACCGCCCGGACGCGATTATTGCCGCGAACGTGGCCGGCAAGCGCGTGGCGACCGCGCTCGATCGTGCGGCGCGTCGCTTCAGGCGGCGCATCCATTACGCGCGGAGCGCTGCGCGCCAATGCGGGGTGCGCAATTCCTACCAGGTGCCCGCTCAGCTCGGCGCGGACCGGTGGGGCGCGCTGATCGGCGCCTGGCATCGGCACCGCGGCGCCTGCGTCGTCGTGGGCGCGGGCACGACCCTGACGGTGGACGCCCTCTCGGCGGACGGCGTTTTTCTCGGCGGTCTCATCGTCGCCGGGGCGGACCTGATGCGCGAGTCGCTGGCACGCAATACCGCGCAGCTGCGGCCGCGCGGCGGACGCTTTGCTTTTTTCCCTGCGCGCACCGCCGACGCCATCGAGAGCGGCGCGGTGAACGCGCAGGCCGGCGCGATCGAGCGCATGCACCGCTTCATGCATGAGGCCGGCGAGGAAGTCGTCCTCACGATGGTCTCCGGGGGATACGCGCAGGCGCTGTCGCGGCACCTTAACGGCAGCGTCGAGGTCGTGGATAATCTGGTGCTCGAGGGTCTCGTCTGCATCGCCCTCAATAAGAATGAGTCGTGATTCGTGAATCGTGAATCGTCAGGGGACGTAGGCGGCACCCGTCACCGGTCAGCGGTCACAGGACACGCTGGCATATGAGGGCGCTGTTTCTCCTGATGGTGCTCGCCAACCTGGCGTTCATCGCCTACGCGCATATCGCCCGCGAGGGCGCGGGTGTCGAGAGCCAGATCCGCCTGCTGCAGATCGCCCCCGAGAAGATCCGTCCGCTGAGGGCGCCCGAGCCGCCGCCGGCTCCGCGCCCGCGGGCGCCGGGCAAGGCGAGCGCGCCCGCCGCCCGGGCCGCGCTCTCCAGCCCGGCCGCGTGCCTGGAGTGGGGGATTTTCGCCGGGCCGGCGGTCGCCCGCGCGGAAGCCGAGCTGGCGGGGCTGGGCCTGCCGCCCGGGCAGGTCGGCCGAACGGTGACGGACGCCGGGGGCTACTGGGTCTACATGCCGCCGCAGAAATCGCGCGCGGATGCCGAGCGCAAGATAGGCGAGTTGAAAGCGCTCGGCGTCAGCGAATTCTTCCTGGTGCAGGAGCCCGCGCAGTGGCGCAACGCGATCTCGCTCGGCATTTTCCGCAGCGAAGAGGCGGCGCAGGGGTTTCTCGCCGCGCTCAAGGAGCGGGGCGTGCGCAGTGCGATTGCCGCGCGCCGCGAAAATTTCCTGAAGCAGGTCGCCTTCCACGTGCGCGAGCCCGACGAGGCAACGGTCGCGCGGGTGACGGCGCTGCAGCAGGCGTTTCCCGGATCCGAGGTGAGGGCGGGGCCGTGCCCGGCCACGGTCGCGGCCAGGGGCTGAAAATACCGTTCCGGCTGGGGTCAGCTTTTTCCGCGGATGCGCTCGATGACGGCCGTCGTCGACCGGCCGGCTACCAGCGAGATCGAGTGAACCGCGCCGCCCCAGCCCCGTACTTCCTTCGACCCCACGATTTCATCCGGCTTCCAGTCTCCGCCCTTGACGAGTAGCTCAGGTTTCGCCGCGAGTATGAGCCTGAGCGGCGTGTCCTCCTCGAACCAGGTCACCAGGGTGACCGGCTCGAGCGCGGCAATCACGGCGAGCCGGTCTTCGAGCACGTTCACCGGCCGGTCATCGCCCTTGCCGAGCTTGCGGGCCGAGGCGTCGGAATTCACCGCGACCAGCAGGCTTGCGCCCAGCGCCCGCGCCTGCGCAAGGTAAGTGACGTGCCCGCGATGCAGGATGTCGAACACGCCGTTGGTGAACACGAGCGGCCGGGATAACGTCTTCAGCCGCGCCTGCAGGTCGGCGGGCGCGCAGATCTTGGCTTCGAAGGCCAAATTCTTCACCGGTCACAGGTCACCGGTCACCGCCGCTCAGTTGATGTATTCGAACAGCCGCACGACCTTCTGCACGCCGCTGGTGGTCCGGGCGATCTCGGTGGCGTCGGCCGCCTCCTGCTTGCGCACGATTCCCATCAGATAGACCACGCCGTTCTCGGTGACGACCTTCACGTGCAGCGGGTTGAAGCGGTTGCTGTCGAGGAAGCGGCCTTTCACCTTGGACGTGATGAGGGCGTCGTTGCTGCGCGCGGTGAAGGACGTGACGCCGGCGACGATCGTCTCGTTGTACACGCCGCGCACGTTCTCGACGCTGCGCGCGATCTGCTCCACGCCCGCCTTGGCGGCGGCATCGGGAACTTCACCCGTGATGAGCACCGTCCGGTTGTAGCTCGTGACGTTGATGTGCGAGGCGTCGCGGTAGCGGTCGCCGATCCGGCTTGAGACTTTCAGCTCGATGCCCTGGTCTTCGGTGATCGTGCCCACCGTGCGGCGGTCGTTCGCCATCATGGCGCCGCCGGCGGCGGCGCCTCCGACGACGAGCGGGGCGCAGCCCTGGATCAGGGGAAGTGCTGCCAGCAGAATGAGGATTGCGATTCGCATTATTCAACTCCCAGAAGCAGACAATCGATGGCGTCGCACAGGCAGTGCAACGTGAGCAGGTGAACTTCCTGGATGCGCGCCGTGCTTTGCGCAGGCACGCAGATATGGATGTCGGACGGCCGCAGCACCTCGGCCATCTTGCCGCCGTTGCGGCCGGTCAGCGCGATCACGGCCATCTGCGCCTCGTGCGCCGCCTGGATCGCGGTCACCACGTTGCCCGAGTTTCCGCTGGTCGAGATGGCGAGCAGCAGGTCGCCGCGGTGGCCCAGCGCGCGCACCTGCTTGGAGAAGACCTGGCCAAAGTCGTAGTCGTTGGCGATCGAGGTGAGCGTCGAAGTGTCCGTGGTCAGCGCGATGGCCGACAGCGGCGGTCTTTCCATCTCGAACCGGTTGACGAGCTCGGCCGCGAAATGCTGGGCGTCCGCGGCCGAGCCGCCGTTGCCGCACGAGAGGATCTTGCCGTCGTTCTTCAGGCATTGCACCATGCGTTCCGCCGCGGCGGCGATGGGGGCGGCGAGCGCGTCCATCGCCTGCAGCTTGAGGTGCGCCGATTCGGAAAAGTTTTCGCTGATGCGCGTTATGAGATCCACGAGGCCGCCGGTTACATGACCGGGCTATTGTACCGACCGAAACGCTCATTCACCAAACGCGTCGCGCAGCCACTCGACACGCGGCTCGCGCCCCCGGACCAGCACGACGTCGAACCGGCAGGGGCTGGATGAGCGGTGATGCATCAGATAATGGCGGGCGGCGGCCACTAGCCGCATGCGCTTGGCCGCGGTGATGCTGCCGGCGGCGCCGCCGTACGCCTCGGACCCCCTCGCGCGAACTTCCACGAACACGAGCGTTGCGCCGTTGACGGCGACCAGATCGATCTCGCCGAAGCGGCATCGGTAGTTGCGCGCGAGGATCTTCAGTCCTTCAGCCTCGAGGAAAGCGGCGGCGAGATTTTCGGCGGGTTCACCGCGGCGGTTCATGGCCGCTCGCGCACGACCAGCTTGCCGTCGCTGAACTGCGCGGCCAGGAGGCGGCGCGCGAACTGCCGGTCGCTGCCCAGCATGAGCCTGCCCGTCGCCCCGTCGAGCCCGGCCTCGGCCTTGCCGGCGAGCAGCATCAACGCGAGGCGGTAGGCATCGATGCCGAGCGCGTAGAACCGCTCGAGCTCGACGGCGAGGCCGGGACGCGGATAGGCCGCCAGCTCCGGGCTCTCCTGCTGCAGCACCCAGGGCATGTCGAGAAAGCGCACGCCGGCGAGGTCGAAGGCGGTCAGCGGGCCGGCGTTCCCGGGATACACCTGCGAGGTGGCATAAATTGCCTGATTGCCCAGGTAGGGCCGCACCTGGCGCGCCCGCGAGAAATCGAGCGCGAGAAACGCCATGTCGGCCCCTGTGCTCAGGGTCTTGCGCATGCGCGCCAGCGATTCGGGGTTGCTGGTGAACGCCTGATCGCCGACATGCGTGCCGCCCAGTCGCGTGAATTCCTCGACGAATCCCTGCAGTATGCGCCGGGACAGCGTCGAGTCGGCGCTGACGGTGACCGCGCTGCGATAGCCGTCCTGCCAGGCGAGCTGGGCAACCTGCCTCGCCTCGGCATCGACCTGCAGGCTGAACGTGTACATGTCGAGCAGCGGGGCTGCCAACCCGTCCGGCACGTTGAGCGCGAGCGTGGGCACCAGCACCGCGGCGCTTCCCATGACGGCGGCAACGCTGTCGCGCGTGAGCGGACCCACTACCACGCGCGCGCCGGCGTTGACGGCGTTGATGTAGGCATTGACGGATTGCTCGGGGTCGTCGCCGGTGCCATGCACGCGCACCGGCGGCCCGCCGCCCTGCGCCTTCGCGGCCGCCAGGAACCCGAGCCTGACGGCGTCCGCGTGCCGGCCAAAGGACTTCGACTCGAGCGGCAGCAGCAGCGCGATCTGCTGCGGCCCGCCGGACGGCGGCACCGGCCGCACCCGGGCGGCTCGCTCGCCGGAGGGCGAGAGCGGTACCGGCTCCGCGAGCGCCGGCGGCGGGATCGCGGGGTAGGTGACCGCTGCTTCGCTGGCCAATGCGGGAGCGCACCCGTATAGTACGGCGGCAGCCAGGGGCACTACGAGCCAACGATGGAGCACGCCGCACCGCATGGGGGATGAGGGGGAAAAACCGGGTGCGACATTATATGTAGTGGCCACCCCCATTGGAAACCTCGGCGACATCACCGTGCGCGCGCTCGAGGTTCTCCGCAGCGTCGACGCCATCGCGGCGGAAGATACCAGGGTCACCGGCCGGCTCCTGAGCCATTACGGCATCGCGCGGCGCCTGATCGCGGTCCACGAGCACAACGAGAAGCGCGCCGTTGCGCAGGTTCTGTCGCTGCTGCGCGCCGGACAATCGCTCGCGCTCACCTGCGACGCCGGCACCCCCGCGATTTCGGATCCGGGCGCGCTCCTCGTCGCCGCCGTGCGGGCGGCGGGCTTCGCCGTCAGGGCGGTGCCGGGCGCGAATGCGGCGGCTGCCGCCGTCTCGATCTCCGGCATCAGCGCTCCGCATTTCCTGTTCTACGGGTTTCTGCCGCCCAGGTCGGCCGCGCGGCGCCAGGTGCTGGCGGGTCTGGCGAGACTCCCGTTCACCCTGGTGTTCTACGAGGCGCCCCACCGCATCGCACAGACCCTCGCCGATCTCGCGGCAACACTCGGCGGCGAGCGCCAGCTCGTCATTGCCCGCGAGCTCACCAAGCTCTTCGAGACCACGCATGCCTGCCTGCTGGGCGAGGCGGAGCGCTGGCTCGCCGCCGACTCGATGCGGGAGAAAGGCGAGTTTGTGCTGATCGTCGAAGGCGCGGCCGGCGGCGAAGCGCCGGATCGCGATCGCGCGAGGAGCGCCCTGGCGGCGCTGCTTGCCCAGCTGCCGCTCAGGCAGGCCGTCGATCTGGCGGTCAGGATTACCGGCGGCAGCCGCAACGACCTGTATGCCATGGCCCTCGACCTCAAGAAGCGCGAGCCGTGATTCGTGCATGGAAGCGAACGAGAGCGCGTTCGGTTACGGCGCTATGATTCGTTCATGACGAAACACCTTACTCTTCTTCGCCCCGACGACTGGCATCTGCATCTGCGCGACGGCGAATATCTGCGCGCGGTGCTGCCCGATACCGCCCGGCGCTTCGCGCGGGCGATCATCATGCCCAATCTCCGGCCGCCGGTGACCACCACGCAGCTCGCGCTCGCTTACAGGGAGCGCATCGTGGCCGCGCTGCCCGCCGGCGCTCGCTTCGAGCCGCTCATGACGCTGTATCTCACCGACAACACGCCTCCTGAAGAAATCGCGGCGGCGCGCGCCAGCGGGCGCATCCATGCCGTGAAGTACTACCCCGCGGGCGCGACCACCAACTCCGATTCCGGCGTGACCGATCTCGGAAAGTGCCGCCGCGTGCTGGAAGCCATGGAGAAGCATCGCATGCCGCTCCTGGTTCACGGTGAAGTGACCGACCCGGATGTGGATGTGTTCGACCGCGAGAAGGTTTTCATCGAGCGCGTGCTGGAGCCGCTCGTCGAGCGCTACGCGGGTCTGCGGATCGTCATGGAGCACATCACCACCCGCGAAGCGGCGCAGTTCGTGTCCGCGGCACCGCCGCGCATCGCGGCGACCGTCACCGCGCACCACCTGCTGATGAGCCGAAACGCCCTGTTCGCAGGCGGCATGCGGCCCCACCTCTATTGCTTGCCGGTGCTGAAGCGCGAGGCGCACCGGCTGGCGCTGATCGAGGCGGCGACCGGCGGAAGCCCGAAATTCTTCCTGGGTACCGACAGCGCGCCGCACGCCCGTCATACCAAGGAGACCGATTGCGGCTGCGCGGGCATCTACAGCGCGCATGCCGGCATCGAGCTCTATGCCGAGGCGTTCGCCGCGGCGGATGCGCTCGACCGTCTCGAAGGATTCGCGAGTCGCCACGGGCCGCAGTTCTACGGCCTGCCGGTCAACGAGGCGACGATTACCCTCGCCCGGCAGCCGTGGCCCGTGCCGGCCGAGCTGGCCTACGGCGGGGACACTCTGGTCCCGCTGCGCGGTGCCGGCACGGTGGCGTGGCAACTCGTGTAATCCTGCGGCGCTCTCGCTCGTTAACTCCGTGAGGGACCATTCCCTTAAACGAAATTCCGTCTCGCTGAAGGCGAAACGGCACAAGAAAAGCATGGAGTCTCTGTCGGCCGAAGCCCTCGAACCCGTCCCTCATCCCCATCCCTCCGAACTCCGCATCCCCCCCGGTAACCTGTGGATCTTCGGTTACGGCTCCCTGATGTGGAATCCGGGATTCCGATATCTCAAGCGTGCCCCGGCCGTGGTTCACGGCTATCACCGGGCGTTCTGCATCTATTCCAGCCGCTGGCGCGGCACCCCTGAGCGCCCGGGGCTCGTGCTGGGCCTGGATCGCGGCGGCGCCTGCCGGGGCGTTGCCTTTCTCGTCGCGGCGGCGGATGTCGCCGAGACGTTGCGCGAGCTGTGGCAGCGGGAGATGCGGCGCAAGGTCTATCTGCCGCGCCTGCTGCGCGCCCGCCTTCCGGGCGGAGAGGCGCGGGCGTTCACTTTCGTGGCCGACCCGAGCCATGCCGGCTACGCCGGCAGGCTCGGCGTGGAGGAGACGGCGCGGCTGGTGGCAACCTGCTGCGGCGCCCGCGGGCCGAATATCGAATACCTCACGCGCACCATTGATCATCTCGAGGAGCTGGGCGTGCGCGATCACAACCTGCTGCGTGTGCTGGCTGCCGTGCGCTTGATGCAGAAAGCGTGACTCGCGGGCGGAAAGCCTAAGGGAAAGCCGGCATGGTCGGCTCGAAGCCGCGCGGGGCCGCTTCCGGATGCAGACGCGTCACCAGGCCGGCTATCTCCTGCGTCCGCAGCAGCGGAACGTCCACCATGACCAGGATTCGATCGTCCTGCAGATCGTGCTCGAACGTCCGCAATCGGGAGTTGGGCACCGCCGCTCCGGCGAGGCTCGAAGTCCAGGCGCCGAACAGCGCGCCGAAGAGCGTGCTGCCGAGTATGACCCCGCCTTGCACAGGAAACGGCCCGTCGATGAAGGCCCACAGCGCGCCCAGGGTCGCGCCGAGAAGCGCGCCGAGCCCCAATCCCCGCTGGGCAGCGTGCACGAAATCCGTTTTCTCGAGCACGCCCGCCTCCGGGAGATCGGGTGGCAGCGAGCCGCGCCTGGCGAGGAAGTGAATGTGAGCCGCTTCGATTCGGGCGACGAGCAGCTCGACCATGATTTTGCGCGCGCTTTCCACGTCCGGGAGCACGAAGTACAGCCTGCGTCGGGTGAGCATGGTGCCTCCTGATGCCGGGACTGTCCGATACACCTTAGAGTCGCCGCAGCAGCGTTCGTTGCCGGAACTCCCACGCGGCCGGATGGTAAAATGCGAGCGGGAAGTCGGCCAGACAGCCGCTGCGAGCGGAGCAAGCGAGCCTTATCGATGGTTCGTACCGTTCGGAGAGGAAAGTCCGGGCTCCATAGAGTAGGGTGGCGGCTAATCACCGCCCGCCGCGAGGCGAGGATCAGGGCCACAGAGATCGAACCGCCGATGGCTTTGGCGCGAGCAATCGTGTTGAAGATCAGGCAAGGGTGAAAAGGTGCGGTAAGAGCGCACCGCGTCCGCTGTAAGGCGGGCGGCATGGCAACCTCCACCCGGAGCAACACCAAATAGGCAAGCGACGACGCGACTCGCCGAGCTTGCGGGTAGGTGGCTTGAGCCCTGGCGCAAGTCAGGGCCTAGAGGAATGGCTGTCGGGATCGCAAGGTCCTTACAGAACCCGGCTTATCGGCCGGCTTCCCGTTTTTCGCTGTACCTTCTGCGCAACATTCCCTCATCCGCCCAGTGCCCGGTCGCCCGTTTACTTAAAGTGATACTTTCGATTCATATTTCATCACCCTGTTTTTCTGAACCATTTTGCTTCAAGAAATAAGCTAACAATTCTCTCAAATACGCCCCATAAGTCATTGTCCTAAAAAAAGAAAAGCCACATACATCCCTTGACCGGCTACTCCGCTTTCCAATATAGTGGGAAGAAGTGGAGAAAAGTGGGATAAATCGGCGCCTGACATCCATCAGGGCACCGTTGTCCCGCGAATCCGGGGGTTTCCGTGTTTCGTGGCGTCGCGCAACTCAATCTGGACAGCAAGGGACGGCTGGCGATACCGGCCCGGTTCCGCGACGCCCTCGCCGCGCGCTGCAGCGGCCATCTCGTGATCACCGGCGATGCCGACCGCTGTCTGCTGATCTATCCGCTCCCCGACTGGGAGCCGATCGAGCAAAAGCTCATGGCGCTTTCCAGCTTCAACGCGCAGATCCGCGAGTTGCAGCGGCGCCTCGTGGGCTACGCCGAGGATGTGGTGATGGACGCGACCGGCCGCATTCTGGTGCCGCCGGCGCTGCGCGCTTATGCGCAGCTCGAGAAGGCCGCGACGCTGATCGGCCAGGGCAGCAAGTTCGAGCTGTGGAACAAGGACAACTGGGAACAACGCATGGATCAGGGCGGCGGCATCGGTGCCGGGGGGCTGCCTCCTGAACTGGAGGGCTTTTCCTTGTGAGCGTGCGCTCACATGCGGCGGTCCTGGAGGAGCAGGCGGTAGAGGGGTTGAAAGTGCGGAGCGGCGGCAGCTATGTCGACTGCACGTTCGGCCGCGGCGGTCACAGCCGACGGATCCTGGCGCGGCTGGGAGCCGACGGGCGGCTGCTCGCGCTCGACCGCGATCCGCAAGCCGTGGCTGCGGGAGGAGAAATCGATGACGGGCGTTTCCACGTGCTGCACGGTCGGTTCAGCCAGCTCCGCGATCTCGCGGCGGGCGCCGGCATTGCCCGCGCGGACGGCGTCCTTCTCGACCTGGGCGTGTCGTCGCCGCAGCTCGACGACCCGGCGCGCGGTTTCAGTTTCCGTCATGACGCGCCGCTCGACATGCGCATGGACCCGGGGACCGGCACCAGCGCGGCCGAATGGCTGGCGCGCGCGTCCGAAGGGGAGATCGGGGAGGTCATAAGAAATCATGGCGAAGAACGGTTTGCTAAACAGATTGCAGCAGCGATTGTTGCGGCTCGAGCGCGGGGACCTGTTGGCACCACACGACAACTTGCCGCGATCGTGGCAAAAGCCGTTCCCACGCGCGAGCCATCACAGGATCCGGCGACGCGCACGTTTCAAGCTCTACGGATTCACGTCAATCAGGAGCTTGAAGAGTTGTCGCTAGCGCTGCCCCAATGCCTGGAACTCCTCGCGCCCGCCGGGCGTCTGGTGGTGATCAGCTTTCATTCCCTGGAGGATCGCATCGTCAAGCGCTTCATGCGCGACCACGCCCGGCCGGACCGGCTGCCCCCGCGCCTGCCGCTGCGCGCGAGCGAGCTGCCGCCGCCGCAGCTCAAGGTCCTGGGGCGCGCGGTGCGACCCTCCAGCGCCGAGGTTGCGACGAATCCCCGCGCCCGCAGCGCCATCATGCGCATCGCCGAGAAACAGGGCGAGCCGCAATGACGCACCTGGAAAAGCACCCGCGCAACGCGCTTCATCGCGCCCGCCCGCGGGCGCAGGCGGGCTGAATGGTCAGGCTCAATCTCCTGCTGCTCGCCGCGCTCTCAATGTGCGCGCTCGCCCTCGTGACCTCGCAGCACCAGGCGCGCAAGCTCTACGTTGACCTGCAGAAGGAACAGGAGATTGCCAAGCAGCTCCAGGTCGAGTGGGACCAGCTGCAGCTCGAGCAGAGCACGTGGGCGACGCACGCGCGCGTGGAGAAGATCGCCGTGCAGGCCCTCAAGATGCGGGTTCCGCCGGCATCCCGCGTGCAGGTGGTGCCACCGGTCGCCGCGACGGGGGGCACGCCGTGAGTGTCGCGTCCGTTCCGGTCGTGAAATTCCCGCCGTGGCGGGCCCGGCTGCTGCTCGGCTTGCTGCTCGCCTGGTTTCTGGCCCTCGCCGGCCGCGCCCTCTATCTGCAGGGCCTCAACAACGACTTCCTCCAGCAGAAAGGCGAGTCGCGTTACGCCCGGGTCATCGAGCTTTCCGCCACCCGCGGGCGGATCGTCGATCGGCACAACGAGCCGCTCGCGATCTCGACGCCGGTGGAGTCCGTGGCGGCCAGCCCGGCAGACGTGGACATCGAGCCCGATCAGCTGAAGCGGCTGGCGCGCCTGCTCGAGACCGACACGGCGGAGCTGCAAAAGAAGCTCGCCGACCGCCGGCGCGAGTTCGTCTACCTCAAGCGCCAGCTTCCGCCGGACGATGCCGCCCGCGTCGTCGCGCTGGGCATACCCGGCATCTTCCTGCAGCGCGAATACCGACGGTACTACCCCGCAGGCGAGGTGACCGCCCATCTCATCGGCTTTACCGATGTGGACGGCCGGGGCCAGGAGGCGCTCGAGCTGGCGTTCGAGGAGCAGCTCGCCGGCCAACCGGGGAACCGTCGCGTGATCAAGGATCGGCGCGGCCATATCGTCGAGGATGTGGACAGCATCCGCCTGCCGCGCGATGGCGGGACGTTGCGGCTTTCCATCGATGCCAAGATCCAGTATCTGGCGTTCCGCGAGCTGAAGTCGGCGGTGACTGCGCACCGGGCCCGCGCCGGCGGCGTCATCGTGCTCGATGTGGCGACCGGCGAGGTGCTGGCGATGGTGAACCTGCCCTCCTATAACCCCAATAACCGCGGCAAGTTCGATCCCCAGCGCACGCGCAATCGCGCGGTGACCGACCTGTTCGAGCCCGGCTCCACGCTCAAGCCGTTCACCGCCGCCGCCGCGCTTCAGGCCGGCACGGTCAGTCCCGAAAGCGTGATTCAAACCGCACCCGGGCAGCTTGCGATCGGCAATCGCGTCATCCGCGACGCGCATCCCCAGGGAACGCTGACGGTAGCGCAGGTCATCCAGAAATCGTCCAACATCGGCGCCGCCAAGATGGCGCTCGGCCTCAAGCCGGAGACGCTGTGGGCGCTGTTCAACCAGGTCGGCTTCGGCATGCCGCCGAAGACCGAATTCCCGGGCGAAGTGGCGGGGCGGCTGCGGGGGCACGCGGGCTGGCGGCCGATCGAGCAGGCCACGATGTCCTACGGACACGGCATCTCGGTCTCCCTCCTGCAGCTGGCGCGGGCCTACCTGATCTTCGCGACCGACGGCGAGCTGAAGCCGGTGACGCTCGTGAAGCGGGAAGCGCCGTCGGAGGCGGCGCGGGTCGTGTCCGCCGAGACTGCGCAGGCAGTGCGCCGCATGCTGGAGATGGCCACGGGCCCGGGCGGCACGGCGCCGCGCGCGCAAGTGACGGGCTATCGCGTCGCCGGCAAGACCGGCACCGCCCACAAGATCGAGGGCAAGGGTTATGCGCCGGACAAGTACGTCTCTTCGTTTGTCGGCTTCGCGCCGGCCTCGCGGCCGCGGCTGATTGTCGCCGTGATGATCGACGAGCCGCGCGCGGGCCAGTATTACGGCGGCACGGTGGCGGCCCCGGTGTTCAGCCAGGTCATGGCGGGCACGCTGCGCCTGCTGGCGGCGGCGCCCGACGCTCCGGTGGACAACGTGGTGCTCCCGCCGCCGGGCGCTCCCGAGATTCGGGAAGAAGTGTGACCCGCACAGCCTCTCTTCGAGCCCCCCGGCGTGCGCGTCGATCTCTGGCGCCGGCCGAACGCAAGGCGCTGGACGCGCTGCGCATGCGTCGGCTGGTCAATGACAGCCGCGCAGTCGGCCCGGGCGACACCTTCGTGGCGTACCCCGGCGTGTCACGGGATGGCCGCAATTTCATCGGGCAGGCGCTGGCCCGGGGCGCGGCGAGCGTCCTGTGGGAGCGCACGGGATTTCAGTGGAACCCGAGGTGGCAGGCGCCCAATCACGGCATACCAGGACTGCGTGCGCGTGCAGGCGAGATCGCCAGCCGCGTTCACGGCGATCCCAGCCGCAAGCTGCACGTAGTCGGCGTCACTGGCACCAATGGCAAAACGACCTGCAGCCAGTGGATCGGCCAGGCGCTCACGCGCGCCGGGAGCCCGTGTGCCGTGATCGGAACGCTCGGCTACGGCATGCGCGCGCCGCTCCGCCCCCTCGTCAACACCACCCCCGATGCGTTATGGCTGCACGAATGCTTGGCCGAATTCGTGCGACGCGGCGCGAAGGCCGTGGCAATGGAGGTCTCTTCGATCGGGCTCGACCAGGACCGCGTCGCCGGCATCGAGTTCAACGTCGCGCTCTTCACCAATCTTACGCGCGACCATCTCGAGTATCACGGCACGATGCGCCGCTACGGCGCGGCCAAGGCGGCGCTGTTCGCGTGGGAATCGCTCGAGCATGCGGTCGTGAACTTGGACGACGCTTTCGGCGCCGACCTCGCGCGCCGCATCCGGCGCCCCGGACTCGCCGTGCTGGGGTATGGATTCGAGGCGGCCCAGCGGGCGCGGGGAGAGCGGATCTCCGGGAGCAACCTCGTCACCGGGCCGGCGGGGGTCAGCTTCGACGTCGCCACTCCCTGGGGTCCTGCGCGCATCCGGAGCTCCGCGCTGGGCCGCTATAACGCCTACAACCTGCTGGCCACCCTGGCCGTACTGCTCGCGAGCGGGGTCGCGCTGCGCAAGGCGGTTGCCGCGCTGGGCGCGCTGACACCGGTGCCGGGTCGGCTGCAGCGCATCGGCGGCGGAGCCAAGCCGCTGGTCGTGGTCGATTATGCGCACACACCCGACGCGCTCGGCCAGGTGCTCACGACGCTGCGCGAGATGCTCGAGTCACGCAGCACGAACCGCGATCCCCGCCTGATCTGCGTGTTCGGCTGCGGCGGAGAGCGCGATCGCGGCAAGCGCCCCCAGATGGGCAAGGTCGCGGCGCAGCTCGCCGACCGCGTCATCGTGACCTCGGACAACCCGCGCGGCGAGGACGCGCGGCGCATCATCAGCGAGATCGTGGCGGGCATCCGACGCGGATCGAGCGGCCTAGTCGTCGACGCCAATCGGCGCAGCGCGATCGCGCGCGCCGTGAAGGAGGCCCGGCGCGGCGATGTCGTGCTGGTGGCGGGGAAGGGACACGAAAATTATCAGGAAATCCGGGGCAAACGCCATCGGTTCTCCGACGCCGCCGTGGCGCGCAGGGCGCTGGCGCAACGAGCATGATGCGCCTGTCGGAAGCGGCTAGCGCGATCCCGGGCCGGTTGGCCGGGGAGGACCGCGTTTTCGAAGCGGTGAGCACCGACACGCGCACCCTGCCGGCACGGGCGCTGTTCGTCGCGCTGAAGGGCGACCGGCACGACGGCCACGACTACCTGCCGCTGGCGGCCGACAGGCAGGCGAGCGGCGCGATGGTGGAGGCAGCACGCTTGCCGATCGCCGGTTCCGGCGGACTGCCGCTCCTCGTGGTCGAGAACACGCGCCTGGCACTGGGTGCCCTCGCGGCGAACTGGCGGCGCCGATTCATGTTCCCGCTCGTGGCGCTCACGGGGAGCAATGGCAAGACCACGGTCAAGGAAATGCTGGCCTCGATATTGCGCGAAGCCGTTGCCGTGCAATCCGGCATCGCGGATCCGGGCGGCAGCGTCCTGGCGACGCGCGGCAACCTCAACAACGACATCGGCGTGCCATTGACCCTGCTCGAGCTGCGGCGCGAGCAGCGTTACGCCGTGATCGAGATGGGCATGAACCATGCGGGCGAGATCCGCTATCTCACGGGACTGACCGTGCCGGACGTGGCGCTCGTCAACAATGCGGCGCCGGCGCATATCGAGTTCTTTGCTTCGGTCGAGGACATCGCCCGCGCCAAGGGCGAGATTTTCGAAGGTCTCGGCGCGGAGGGCACGGCGGTGATCAATGCCGACGACCCGTACGCCGGGCTGTGGCGTGGGCTCGCGGGCAGCCGGCGCGTCGTCGATTTTGGAATCGAGCGGCCGGCGGCCGTGAGCGCGCGCTACGCGTTGCGGCAACTGGACAGCGAGATCGTCGTGCGCCTGCCTCACGGCGAGGCACAGGCGGTGCTGCAGGCTCCCGGCCTGCACAACGTGCGCAATGCCCTCGCCGCCAGTGCCGCCGCCGTTGCGCTGGATGTTCCGGCGCCGGCCATTTCGCAGGGGCTTGCCCGCTTCACCGCCGTGAAGGGGCGGCTGCAGCGCAAGCCCGGGAAGCGCGGCGCCGTGCTGATCGACGATACTTACAACGCCAACCCGGCTTCCGTGCATGCAGCGATCGGCGTGCTGGCGCAGGCGGCGGGCGAGAAGCTTCTGGTACTCGGAGACATGGGCGAGCTGGGCGGGGGAGCAGCGGGCCTGCACGCCGACATTGGCCGCCATGCCCGGGAACAGGGCATCACCCGGCTCCTGGCGCTCGGAACGCTGAGCGCGCATACCGTGCGCGGTTTCGGCCCCGGGGCGCGCCATTTCACGAGGCTCGAAGATCTGCTCGCGGAGGTCGAGAGCGCGCTCGCCCCCGGCGTCACCGTCCTGATCAAGGGCTCGCGTTTCATGCAGATGGAGCGCGTTGTCAGGGCGTTCGCGGTCGATGCCCCGGAGGGAAGGCCATGATGGGCAACCTCCTTTCGCTGCCGAGCCGATTCACGCGCGCAACCGGAGGCGGCGGATGCTGCTAGAGCTCGCGCAGTGGCTGGGGAAGGAAGTGCGCGTGTTCAATGTATTCACCTACATCACGCTGCGCGCAGTACTCGCCTGCCTCACCGCGCTCGTCATCTCGTTCTTGATCGGGCCGATGATGATCCGGAAACTCACCGCGTACAAGGTCGGGCAGGCGGTGCGCGACGACGGGCCGCAGACGCACTTCGCCAAGGCCGGGACCCCGACGATGGGCGGCGCGCTGATATTGGCCGCGATCACCATCACGGTGCTGGTGTGGGCCGACCTGGAGAACCGCCTGGTGTGGATCGTGCTCTGGGTGATGCTCGGATTCGGCGCCATCGGCTGGGTGGACGATTACCGCAAAGTCGTGGAGCGCAACCCCCGGGGACTTTCGGCCCGCGCGAAATTCTTCTGGCAGTCGGTGATCGGCATTGCCGCGGCGTGCTACCTCTCTTTCTACACGAGCCTGCCGGCGCAGACCGAGTTCATCGTGCCGTTCTTCAAGCAGGTGGCCTATCCGCTGGGCGCGGTGGGTTTCATCGTCATGACCTTCTTCGTCATCGTCGGCACCAGCAACGCCGTGAACCTCACCGACGGCCTCGACGGTCTCGCCATCATGCCCACGGTGATGATCGGCAGCGCTTTGGGACTGTTCGCCTATGTGGCGGGGCACGCCGTGTTCTCGAAATACCTGGGCTTCCCCTACATCCCGGGCGCGGGCGAGCTGGCGGTCTTCTGCGGTGCGATCGCCGGCGCCGGTCTGGCGTTCCTCTGGTTCAACGCCTACCCGGCCGAAGTGTTCATGGGCGACGTCGGCGCGCTGGCGCTCGGCGCGGCGCTCGGCACCATCGCCGTCATCGTGCGCCAGGAGATCGTGCTGTTCATCATGGGCGGCGTGTTCGTGGTCGAAACGCTCTCGGTGATGCTGCAGGTGGCCTCTTTCAAGCTCACCGGAAAGCGGATTTTTCGAATGGCGCCGCTGCATCATCACTACGAGCTGAAGGGGTGGAAGGAAAACCAGGTCGTCGTTCGCTTCTGGATCATCACGATGATGTTGTGTCTCGTCGGACTTTCTACTCTGAAGCTGAGGTAGGCATGAACCGTACGTTGAAGCTGTGCCTGGCGGGGTTCTGGACATCGAAACTGCGGTGAGAAGCACGGTAATCAGGAATGGACTGGCGCGGGAGAAAGGTCGTGGTGCTCGGGCTCGGTGACACGGGGCTGTCGATGGCGCGCTGGCTGACGCGGCGCGGCGCTGCCGTGCGCGCCGCGGACACTCGCGCGGCGCCGCCCCACGCCGGGATTCTCGCCCGCGAGCTGCCGCAGGTCGGGCTGGCGGCCGGCCCCTTTACCGATGCGACGCTCGCCGGCGCGGATCTCATCGCGATCAGTCCGGGGATCGACCGGCGCTCGGGTCCCGTGGCGCAGGCGATCCGGCGAGGCGTGCCGGTGGCCGGGGACGTCGAGCTATTCGCCCAGGCGCTCAAGGACCGCGCGGCCCGGTCGTCCGCCCCGCCTCCGAGGATCCTCGCCATCACCGGGTCGAACGGCAAGAGCACCGTGACCGCCATGACGGGCGACATGGCTCGTGCCGCGGGCCGCGAGACCGTGGTGGCCGGCAACATCGGCGTCCCCGTGCTCGATGCGCTGGAAACGGCGGAGGAGGCCGCGTTTCCCGAGGTATTCGTGCTCGAGCTGTCGAGCTTTCAGCTTGAAAGCACGCAGAGCCTGGAACCGGACGCGGCCACGGTGCTGAATGTCACCGAAGATCACCTCGATCGCTACGACGGCCTGGCCGCCTATGCCGGCGCGAAGGCGCGCATTTTCTCCGGCCATGGCGCGCAGGTGCTCAACCGCGACGATGTCCTCTCGCTCGGGATGAAGCGCGCCGGCCGCGAGGTGATTACTTTTGGCGCGGGCGCGCCGCGGGACCCTTCGGAGTGGGGCATTGCCACCGAGGGCGCGCGCCAGCTCGCGCATGGTGCGCGCCGACTGCTCGATATACGCGAGCTGCCGCTCGCCGGACTGCACAACGCAACCAATGCGCTCGCGGCGATGGCGCTCGCGCATGCCATCGGGCTGCCCCACGAGCCGCTCGTCGCGGCGCTGCGCCGCTTCCACGGCCTGCCGCACCGGATGCGCAAGCTGGCCGAGATCGGCGGCGTTGCCTATTACGACGACTCCAAGGGCACCAACGTCGGCGCCACGGTCGCTGCGCTGTCGGGCATGGACCGGCCGGTGGTGCTGATCGCGGGAGGCGACGGCAAAGGTCAGGATTTCTCTCCGCTCGCGGCCGCGGTCGAGGCGCGGGCGCGCGCGGTGGTGCTGATCGGCCGCGATGCACCGATGATTGCTCGCGTGCTGGCCGTCTGCGGCATTCCGGTCGAGCGGGCTGGCGATATGGAGCAGGCCGTCGGGATGGCGGCGGCGGCCGCCGCCGCGGGCGATGCGGTGCTGCTGTCACCCGCGTGCGCCAGCTACGACATGTTCCGCGACTACATTCAGCGCGCCGAGCACTACGCGGCCGCCGTTCATCGTCTCGGGGAAGCCCGGCGCTAGACCATGTCCTACATCGATGCCAAGGCGCGCGTGCCGCTACCCGAGTTCGATCAGTCGCTGATCTGGACTACGCTGTTGCTGGCGGGGCTCGGGCTGGTGATGGTGTACTCGGCATCGATCGCGATCGCCGAAGGCAGCCGGGCGACCGGCTATCAGCCCACCTACTACCTGCTGCGCCACGGCCTATTTCTCGCCGCAGCCGTGGTCGCGGCGTCCATCGCCTTCCAGGTGCCGATGAGGGTCTGGCAGCAGGCCGCGCCGTACCTGTTTCTCCTGGGCGCCGGCGCGCTCGTGCTGGTGCTGGTCCCCGGCGTAGGGCGGGAGGTCAACGGCAGCCAGCGCTGGATCTCGCTGCATTTCGTCACGCTGCAGCCGTCCGAATTCATGAAGCTGTTTGCCGTCCTCTACGCCGCCGACTACACGGCGCGCAAGGCGGCCCACATGGACAGCTTCCGCAAGGGATTCCTGCCGATGTTCGTCGTCATGATGGGGGTGGGCTGGCTGCTGCTGCGCGAGCCGGATTTCGGAGCGTTCGTCGTGATCACGATGATCGCGATGGGGATCCTGTTTCTCGGCGGCATGAACTGGAAGCTTTTTGCCGGACTGCTGGGCCTGCTGCTGGTCGGCTTCGTCGTGCTGATCCTCGCGTCCCCTTACCGCATGCAGCGCGTGATCGGCTTCATGGATCCGTGGGCCGATCCCTATGGCAAGGGCTACCAGCTCTCCCACGCGCTGATCGCCTTCGGACGCGGCGAATGGCTGGGCGTCGGCCTGGGCGCGAGCGTGGAGAAGCTTTTCTATCTTCCCGAGGCGCATACCGATTTCCTGTTCGCGGTCATAGCCGAGGAGCTGGGGTTCGCCGGAGTTGCGGCCATTATCCTGGCCTTCACGTGGATCGTGGCGCGCGCGTTCATGATCGGGCGGCGCGCCGCTTCGCTCGAGCGCGGCTTCTCCGCGCTGGTCGCACAGGGCATCGGCCTGTGGATCGGCGCGCAGGCGGTCATCAACATCGGCGTCAATACCGGGATGCTGCCGACCAAGGGGCTGACCCTGCCGCTGATTTCCTTCGGCGGGAGCGCGCTGGTGGCGACCTGCTGCGCCGTCGCCGTGCTGCTGCGGGTGGACTGGGAGAACCGCCAAATCATGCGCGGTTTCACTGTTTAGGACGAGTGACGATTCATGAGCGATGGCAATAAACCCGCCCCCGGCGCCGGGCGCACGATCCTGATCATGGCCGGCGGCACGGGGGGACACATCTTCCCGGCGCTCGCGGTCGCCGAGCACCTGCGCGCGCAAGGCTGGCACGTGGCGTGGGTCGGCGTTCGCGGCGGCATGGAGGAGAGGATCATTCCGCCGCGCGGCTATGCCATGTCGTGGGTCCGGTTCTCGGGCGTGCGCGGCCGCGGGCTCGTCGCCGCGGCGTTGCTGCCGTTCAACCTGCTCGTCGCCTTCTGGCAGACGGCGCGCGCCCTCTTCGTGCATCGCCCCGACGTCGTGCTCGGAATGGGGGGCTACGTATCCTTTCCCGGCGCAATGATGGCTTCCTTCTTCAACCGGCCGCTCGCCATTCACGAGCAGAATTCCGTGGCCGGGCTGGCCAACCGGGTGCTGGCGCGACTCGCCGATCGCGTGCTCACGACGTTTCCCAATGCCTTCGGCGAGGCGACCGCGGTGATCTGGACCGGCAACCCCGTGCGTGAGGAGATCGTGGCCATGGCGCCGCCCGAGAATCGGTACGCGTCGCGCGCGGGGCCATTGCGGGTGCTCGTGGTGGGCGGCAGCCAGGGCGCGCAGGTGCTCAACACGATCGTGCCCGAGGCCCTGGCGCTCATGGCGGCGCCGGCCCGGCCGCGCATCCTGCACCAGGCAGGCGCGGCGCGTCACGACGCGGTGCAGGCGCGCTACCAGTCCTGCGGCGTCACCGCGGAGGTGGTGCCTTTCATCGACGACATGGCCGGCCGCTACGCCGAGACGGACCTGATCGTGTGCCGCGCGGGGGCGACCACCGTCGCGGAGATCGCCGCCGCCGGCATCGCCTCGGTACTGGTGCCCTATCCGCACTCGGTGGACGACCATCAGACGACCAACGCCCGCTTTCTCGCCGACCGCGGAGCGGCGTTGCTGATTCCCCAGGGCGAGCTGACGGCGGAGCGACTGGCAGAGATGTTCTCCACGTTCTCGCGCGAGCGGCTGCTCGCGATGGCGCAGGCCGCGCGTTCAGCCGGCAAGCCCGAAGCAACGCGTTCGGTCGCGCAGGTCTGCGTGGAACTCGCGGGGGCGGCATGAGAGGCGAATGGGCGAACGGCGCCAAGGCAATATGAAACACAGGATCAAGCACGTTCATTTCGTCCGGATGAGCGCGACCGACGCGAGCAGGGGGCGGGGCCCCCTCGCGGTGCGTGCAAGGGGATGCGAGCGGCCGCGAGCGGCGTCCGCCGCCGAAACCGTCGTGTTGGAAACTCGAGGTCAGCGGTGATGAAACACAAGGTGAAGCACGTTCATTTCGTCGGGATAGGCGGAGCCGGGATGAGCGGGATTGCCGAGGTGCTGCTCACGCTGCGCTACAAAGTGAGCGGCAGTGACCTGTCCGAGAACGCCTCGACGCGGCGACTGCGTCAGTTGGGGGCCAAGATCCATATCGGCCACGACGCGGCTCACATCGCCGGCGCGGACGTCATCGTGGTGTCGACGGCGGTCCGGGACGACAACCCGGAGGTCGCGACCGCGCGCGAAGGGCGGATTCCGATCGTGCCCCGGGCGCTGATGCTGGCCGAGCTCATGCGTCTCAAGCAGGGCGTCGCGGTGGCGGGGACTCACGGCAAGACGACCACCACGAGTCTCGTGGCGAGCGTGCTGGCCGAGGGGGGGCTCGATCCCACGTTCGTCATCGGTGGCCGGCTCGAAGCGGCCGGCTCCAACGCCCGGCTCGGCGCCGGAGAGTTCATCGTCGTCGAGGCAGACGAATCCGACGCTTCGTTCCTGTACTTGCAGCCAACGCTCGCGGTCGTGACCAATATCGACGCGGATCACATGGAGACCTACGACCAGTCGCTCGACCGGCTGCGCCAGGCCTTCGTCGATTTCCTGCAGCGCCTTCCGTTCTACGGGGTCGCGGTGCTGTGCGCTGACGACCCGAACGTGCGTACCATACAGCCGCAGCTCACCAAGCCCGTCATCACCTATGGGCTTTCTCCCGATGCGCACCTGCGCGCCCTCGACGTGGCGGCGAGCGGGGCCCAGATGCGGTTTCGCGCGGTCCGCGCGGCCGGTCACGGGGCGACCGCGACGGAAATCGACATCACGCTCAATCTGCCGGGCGTACACAACGTGCGCAATGCGCTCGCCGCGATCGCGATCGGGCTGGAGCTGGGCGTGCCGGAAGCCAGGATCGCCAAGGCGCTGGCAGAGTTCAAGGGCGTGGGCCGCCGCTTCCAGCAGTACGGGAAAGTCCGGCTGGCAGGAGGCGGCAGCTTCACGCTGGTGGACGACTACGGCCATCACCCCGCGGAAATGGCCGCGACGCTCGCGGCGGCGCGGGGCGCTTTCCCGAAGCGCCGCATCCTGCTGGCTTTCCAGCCTCACCGTTACACGCGCACGCGCGATTGCTTCGAGGATTTCGTCTCGGTGCTGTCGACGGCCGATGCGCTGGTGCTCACGGAGGTTTACCCGGCCGGCGAAATGCCGATCGTTGCGGCCGACGGCCGCGCGCTGGCGCGCGCCGTGCGCGTACAAGGCAAAGTCGAGCCGGTGTTCGTGGAAAAGGTCGCCGAGCTGCCCGCCGCCATCCTGGCAGCGGCGCGCGACGGCGATTTGGTGCTGGTGATGGGGGCGGGCTCCATCGGAAACGTCTCCCAGCAGCTCGCAAGCCGGGTTCGGAGCGTGAACGGCGCAGCATGAACATGGCGGACTTGAGACACCCGGTGGCACCCGGCCTGCGCGGCGAAGCGCGCGGGCCGGAGCCGATGGCGCGACACGTCAGCTGGCGTGCCGGGGGATCTGCCGATCGCGCTTACAGTCCCGCCGACCTCGATGACCTGATTGTTTTCCTGCGCGGGCTGCCGGCCGCCGAGCCCGTGCACATGATCGGCCTGGGCAGCAACGTGCTGGTACGCGACGGCGGCTTGCGCGGCACCGTCGTCTTTACCCACCGGGCACTCGGCGGCTTGCGGCTGGAGGCCACCGGCGCGGTTTACGCGGAGGCGGGTGTCGCCAGTCCCAAGGTCGCGCGCTACGCGGCGCTGCATGATCTGGAGCGCGCGGAGTTCCTGGCCGGGATACCTGGAACGGTCGGGGGCGCGCTCGCGATGAACGCAGGCTGCTATGGCGGCGAGACCTGGGACATCGTCACGGACGTCACGACCGTGGATCGCAGCGGGACGCTGCGCCGGCGCGCGCGAGACGACTACGAGATCGCGTACCGTCGCGCGCGGCTGAAGGCCGAAGGCGGCGGGCGCGCGCCCGAGGAATGGTTCGTCGCGGCGCACTTCGCGCTCGAGCGGGGAAGCGGCAGCGGGTCTCGCCGGAAAATCACGGAACTGCTCAAGCGACGCATTGCCACGCAGCCGCTGGGCGAGCCCAATGCCGGTTCGGTCTTCCGCAATCCGCCCGGCGAGTATGCGGCGCGCCTCATCGAGTCGTGCGGACTCAAGGGGCACGTGATCGGCGGTGCTGAGATCTCGCCCAAGCATGCCAATTTCATCGTCAATCGAGGCAGCGCGCGCGCGGCCGATATCGAGGCGCTGATCGAGCTCGCGGAGCGCAGCGTCAGAGAGAAATACGGCATCGCTCTCGAGCGCGAGGTGCGCATTGTCGGCGACCCGGGCGTGACCCGAGACCGGTGACCGATGCCTAAGAACTTTGGAAAGGTAGCCGTCTTGATGGGAGGCAAGTCCGCCGAAAGGGAAATATCCCTGAAAAGCGGAACGATGGTGCTTGCCGCGCTGAAAAAGGCGGGCGTCGACGCGCATGCCTTCGATCCGCGCGAAGAAAATCTTGATGCGCTCAAGGTGCAGGGCTACGCGCGCGCCTTCATTGCACTGCACGGCCGCTTCGGCGAGGACGGCACAGTGCAGGGCGCGCTCGAATATCTCGGCATTCCCTATACCGGCAGTGGGGTGATGGCGAGCGCGATCGCCATGGACAAGTGGCGCACCAAGCTGCTGTGGCAGGCGGCCGGCCTGCCGACGCCGCCGTACCAGCTGATGACGGCGCGGACCGATCCCGCGGCGCTCGCGAGCCAGATCGGCCTGCCCCTCATGGTGAAGCCGGCGCGCGAGGGCTCGTCGATCGGCATGAGCAAGGTGACATCGGTCGAGAAAATCATGCCGGCCTACGAACTGGCCTCGCGCCACGACGACGTGATCGTGGCCGAGCGCTTCATCGAGGGAGCCGAGGTCACGGCGGCCATCCTCGGCAACGAGGCGTTACCGCTGATCCGGCTCGAGACGCCGCGCGTGTTCTACGACTACGAAGCCAAGTATTTCGCCGATGACACGCGCTACATCTGCCCGTCGGGGCTGCCTGCCGGCACCGAGCAGGCGGTGCAGCACAAGGCGCTCGAGGCGTTCCGCCTGCTGGGCTGTAGCGGCTGGGGCCGGGTGGACGTGATGCTCGACCGCGCCGGTCATCCCTACCTGCTCGAAGTCAACACCATTCCGGGCATGACGGATCACAGCCTGGTACCAATGGCCGCGCGAGCGAAGGGCATCGGCTTCGAACAGCTGGTGATGACGATCCTGGAGGGCGCTCATGTGGGATAACCCGGCCCTCCTGAACCGGGCGGCCAACGCGCTGTTCGCCGTGGCCGTCCTGCTGGTCGTCGTGGTGATGGCCGCGTGGGCGGCTGGTCTCCCGGCGTTTGCGCTGCGCGAGGTTCGGGTTGCCAGCGAACTCCGGCAGGTCACGCGCGAGCAGGTCGAGCAGGTCGTGCGGCACGATCTCAAAGGCAGCTTCCTGACCTTGGACCTGGCTGCGGCACGTGCGGCCTTCGAGCGTCTGCCGTGGGTGCGCCGGGCCAGCGTTCAGCGCCAGTGGCCCGCGCGGCTGGAAGTCGCCCTCGAAGAGCACACGCCGTTCGCGCGCTGGGGCACCTCCCGGCTCGTCAATTCGCACGGTGAAGTTTTCGAGGCTGCGTATGACGGCAGGCTGCCGCATTTTGCCGGGCCGGAGGGAACCGCGCGCGAGATCGCCATCCAATATCGCTACTTCCGCCGCAGCCTCGCCGCCATCGGCGAGACTCCGGTGGAAGTGCAGGTGACCGAGCGCCGCGCCTGGACGCTGAAGCTGGAGAACGGGATGACTCTCGCGCTGGGGCGCGAAAACATCGAGGCACGGTTGGCGCGATTTGCGGGCGTGCACGGGCGCACGCTCGCGACGCTCGGGCGCCGGGTCGATTACGTCGACCTGCGTTATGCCAACGGATTCGCGGTGCGGATACCGGAGCTGGGCGAGGGCAAGCCGCGCGCCAAGGCGGGCGGGCGGCGGGGACAAAGGACGGAACGGAACGCATGAGCAAGGCACGCGACAATAGGAAGCTCATCATCGGGCTGGACATCGGCACATCCAAGATCGCCGCCATCGTGGCCGAAATCCGGCCCGAAGGCGGCTTCGAGATCATCGGCATGGGCAACCATCCCTCGAAAGGGCTCAAGAAAGGCGTCGTCGTCAACATCGAAACGACCGTCAACGCGATCCAGCGGGCGCTGGAGGAAGCCGAATTGATGGCCGACTGCAAGATCCGCGAGGTCTACACCGGCATCGCCGGTAGCCATATCCGCAGCTTCAACTCCCAGGGCATGGTTCCGGTGAAGGACAAGGAAGTTGCGCAGGACGACATCGAGCGCGTGGTCGACACTGCGCGGGCAGTGCAGATACCCAACGACCAGCAGATCCTGCACGTGCTCAACCAGGAGTTCATCATCGACGGGCAGGAGGACGTGCGCGAGCCGCTGGGCATGAGCGGCGTGCGCCTCGAAGTGAAAGTGCACATCGTGACTGGAGCCGTGTCCGCCGCCCAGAACATCGTCAAGTGCGTGCGGCGCTGCGGGCTCGAGGTGAGCGATCTCATCCTGCAGCCACTCGCCTCGGCCTCGGCGGTGATTTCCGACGACGAGAAGGACCTGGGGGTGGCGCTGATGGACATCGGAGGGGGCACGACGGACGTCGTGGTCTTCACCCACGGCGCGATCCGCCACACCGCGGTCATTCCCATTGCTGGTGACCAGATCACCAACGACATTGCGATGGCGCTGCGTACGCCCACCAAGGATGCCGAAGAGATCAAGGAGCGCTATGGCTGCGCGCTCTCGCAACTTGCCGATCCCCAGGACATGGTCGAAGTGCCGGGCTTGGGTGATCGCGACCCGCGCCAGCTCTCGCGCAAGACGCTCGCCGAGGTCATCGAGCCGCGTGTCGAGGAGCTGTACTCGCTGGTGCAGACCGAGCTGCGCCGCAGCGGCTACGAGGAGCTGCTGTCCTCGGGCGTCGTCATCACGGGCGGCTCCAGCGTGATGCAGGGCATGGTCGAGCTCGGCGAGGAGATTTTTCATATGCCCGTGCGGGTCGGCTACCCGGGCTATCACGGCGCGCTCGCCGAGACGGTGCGCCATCCGCGCTACTCGACCGCGGTCGGCCTGTTGATGGCCGGTCTGCAACAGCATCGCAGCCGGGAGCTCGCCCGCCTGAACGTGGGCGCGTTCCAGCATGCAATGGACAGAATGAAGTCATGGTTCACGGGAAATTTCTGAAGTTTTGCTAACGCATTCGTTGATCGACGATAGGAGGTATTCATGTTTGAAATAGTGGACACACAGGCGCAGGAAGCGGTGATCAAGGTGGTGGGCGTTGGCGGCTGCGGCGGCAATGCAGTCGACCATATGATCGACAAGGGCGTGCAAGGGGTGGAGTTTATTTCCGCCAACACCGACGCGCAGGCGCTCAAGCGCAATCAGGCGAAGGTGCAGCTGCAGCTGGGGTCGGGCGTCACCAAAGGCCTGGGGGCGGGAGCGAATCCCGAGGTCGGGCGCCAGTCGGCGCTCGAAGACCGCGAGCGGATTGCCGAGCTGATTGCGGGCGCGGACATGCTGTTTCTTACCGCGGGAATGGGCGGCGGCACCGGGACGGGGGCAGCCCCGGTCGTGGCCGAGATCGCCAAGGAGCTGGGCATTCTCACCGTCGCGGTCGTCACGAAGCCGTTCGGATTTGAGGGCAAGCGTCAACGCATCGCCCAGGAGGGCATCGAGGCGCTTTCGCCCCATGTCGACTCGCTCATTGTCGTGCCCAACGACAAGCTGATGGAAGTACTCGGCAACCAGGTCACGCTCGACGAGGCCTTCAAGGCGGCCAACGACGTGCTGCATGGCGCGGTCGCGGGCATCGCTGAGATCATCAGCTGCCCGGGCATGATCAACGTAGACTTCGCCGACGTGCGCACGGTCATGTCCGAGATGGGGCAGGCCATGATGGGCTCGGCCAAGGCGGCCGGCGCGGATCGGGCGCGGCTCGCCGCGGAGCAAGCCGTGGCGTGTCCGCTGCTCGAGGACGTCAACATCGCCGACGCGCGTGGCGTGCTGGTGAACATCTCGGCGAGCCGCTCGACCTTCCAGTTGCAGGAGATGTATGACGTCATGGGGACAATCAAGGCGTTCTCGGCCGACTCCGCCCACCCGATCATCGGGACCGTCTATGACGATTCCCTGGGCGATCAGTTGCGGGTGACGATCATCGCGACCGGGCTGGGCCGCGCCACGGTGCGCCAGCAAAAGCCACTGACCGTCGTCTCGGCGAAGACGGGTACGGACAATCAGCCGCTGGAGGTGGATTACGGCGCCCTCGAAATGCCCGCCGTGATGCGCTCCAAGCGCAATCGCGACGCGACGGTCGAAGCGATGCGGCAGTCGGGCGTCGAGATGCTCGATATCCCGGCCTTCCTCCGCAAGCAGGCCGATTGACGGCGTAGCGTACGCGCAACGCGGTCGGCCCAGCGGCGCACCGCAAGGCAGTGCCTTGAGCATTTTTTTTGCAATGCCGCATCGAGGCATGGTAGACTCGCGTCTTAAAGGACTGATATTTCAGGAAGTTTTGTGTGATTCAGCAGCGCACGCTCAAGACCATGATCCGCGCCACCGGCGTGGGCTTGCACACGGGCACGAAGGTCTTCATGACCCTGCGTCCGGCAGCACCCAATACCGGCATAGTGTTCCGGCGCGTCGATCTCGTGCCGCCGGTCGAGATCCGCGGCGATGCGTACGCGGTAGGCGATACGCGGCTCTCCTCGTGCCTCGAGAAGGGGGGCGTCAAGGTCTTTACGGTCGAGCATCTCATGTCCGCCCTCGCGGGCCTCGGGATCGACAACGCCTACATTGAGCTCACCGCGCCCGAAGTGCCCATCATGGACGGCAGCGCCGGGCCCTTCGTGTTTTTGCTCCAGTCGGCCGGGGTCGAGGAGCAAGGCGTGCCGAAGAAGTTCATACGCATCCTGAAGACGGTCGAAGTGCGGGAGGGGGACAAGTGGGCGCGCTTCGAGCCGCATCATGGCTACAAGCTCACCATGAGCATCGACTTCGCGCACCCGGTTTTTGACCGCTCGCGCCAGGCGGTGACGGTGGATTTTTCAGCCACTTCGTATATCAAGGAAGTGAGCCGGGCGCGCACTTTCGGCTTCATGCAGGATGTGGAGACCATGCGCTCCCAGGGGCTGGCGCTCGGCGGCAGTCTCGATAACGCTATCGTCATGGATGAATATCGCGTGCTCAACACCGACGGGCTGCGCTACGAGGACGAGTTCGTCAAGCACAAGGTGCTCGATGCGATCGGGGATCTTTACCTGCTGGGTCATCCGCTCATCGGCGCTTACGTTGCCCACAAGACCGGTCACGCGCTGAACAACCAGCTGCTGCGGCGTTTGATGGAGGACAAGCCTTCTTGGGAGCTCGTCAGCTTCGAGCGCTCCGAGGACGCCCCCGCGTTCCTGACCTGGCAGCCGCAGGCCGCCTGAACATTACCCCCAGAGACCCGATCCCATGCTGGTGCTGAGACTGGTAGGGATACTGGTCCTCATCGCCATCGTCGGCTCCCTCGCGCTGTATCTGTTCACTCGCAACCGGCGCTATCTCACCTTCGCCTGGCGGGTGTTCCAGTTCGCGTTCGTATTCCTGCTGGTGTTCATGGCGCTCTATGTGCTCGAGCGCCTCGTGCTGGTGATCTGAAAGCTCGCGCCTTTCAGCGTCGCTTCCCCGGCCCCTGCCGGGCGGCCAGACGCGCCAGGGCCGTTTTCAGCGGCGAGGCAGGGAGGCGTTGCGACAAGCGGTTGATTTCCTGAATGGCTTCAGGGGGTAACGCCGGGGGCGTGACATCGTGCTCACCCTTGATTTTGTGCGTTTTTACTTGCACATCCACATCGATTCCAGTAATCTCGACCCCGCTTTTCCTGAGATGCAACAACAGGCGCGGGGCCAGCTGCCTTAACTTGGCCGCGATCGCCGAGTTTTCAGTCGAAACAACAAGGGTTCCCGTCTTTAGATTCGATACCCTGCTCGCCGAGGCGAGCGCGGGCGGGAGTGCTTCGAAAAGCAGGTGCTCAAGGGACTTCAGCCGCTGCGCTTCGCGCGCCAGCGTCCGAAGGCCGCCCGAAGTGGCGATTAAGTCGCCGATCTTGTGGGTGGGCACGGGGTGTACCGGGAGGGAGAACAATGAACATTATCCTCGTTTCGGGGAGGTTCGCGAGAGCACGGACCCTCACCGTCGGCTTGCCGCATATCGTGCTGGCCGCTGCGGCGGCCGTCGTCGTCGTGATCGCGCTCGCGGCCGGCATGAACTACTTTCTGCTGAAGACCGCGGCGGATCTCAATGTGCCCTATCTGCAGTCGATGCTGCTGTCGGCCCAGCAGGAGCAGCACGAGAAAACGCAGTCCTATCTGCGCGAGAATCTGAACGCGATGGCTGTGAAGCTCGGCCAGATGCAGGCCCAACTGGTGCGGCTGGACACCCTGGGCGAGCGGCTCGCCAAGCTGGCCGGTTTCAAGCCGCAGGAGCTGGTGTTTGCTGAACTGCCGGCGCGCGGCGGCGCCGCATCCTCGCTGCCGTCGCATGATCTGAGCCTCGGCGATTTCGCACGGCAACTGGACGTGCTCACGCGGCAGCTCGACGACCGGGGCGACAAGCTCGGCGTGCTCGAATCGCTGTTTACTATCGACAGCGCAAAGAAAAAGCTGATACCGACCATGCTTCCGGTCGAAGGAGGGTGGTATTCCTCGAACTTCGGTTGGCGCATCGACCCGTTCACCGGGCAGCGCGCGTTTCACGAAGGGATAGACGTGATGGCCGAACAGGGCACCTTGATTCGCGCGGCCGCCGGCGGGGTCGTCGTCTACTCAGATTTCCACCCTCAATATGGTAATATGGTCGAAATCGACCACGGCAACGACCTGATCTCGCGCTACGCGCACGCATCGAAGCGGATGGTCAAGGTGGGCGACGTGGTGGTGCGGGGCGTCAAGATCGCGGAGGTCGGGAAAACCGGGCGGGCGACGGGCGCGCATCTGCACTTCGAGGTCAGGCAGCGCGGGGCTCCGGTGAATCCGTCCCAGTTCTTGAGGTTGCCCGGCTGACATTACAGACAGGAGTTTGCTGAGGGGGGTGGGGCATTTTCCCCACCCCTTTTTGTTTAGCTGATGATCCAGACGTTACTGAAGAAAGTATTCGGCAGCCGCAACGACCGGCTGCTGCGTCAGTACACGCGCCACGTGCGCGCCATCAACGCGCTCGAGCCGCAGATGCAGGCGCTCAGCGACGATGCGCTGCGCCTGAAGACGGAGGAGTTTCGCGCTCGCATAACCGAACGCGTCGCGAAAATTCCCGAAATCACCGACGGCGATGCAGATCGGGCGCGCAAGCTCGAGGAAGAGCGCGCCTCCGCGCGGCGCGACGCACTGGAGGACCTGCTGCCCGAGTCTTTCGCCGTGGTTAGGGAGGCCGGCCGGCGCGTTCTCAACATGCGGCACTTCGACGTGCAGCTACTGGGCGGCATAGCATTGCATAACGGCAAGATCGCCGAAATGCGCACCGGCGAGGGCAAGACGCTGGTCGCCACGCTGCCGGCGTATCTGAACTCGCTCGCGGGTCAGGGCGTGCACATCGTGACCGTCAACGACTATCTGGCGCAGCGGGACGCGGAGTGGATGGGCAAGATTTACCGCTTCCTCGGCCTCACGGTCGGTGTCAATCTTTCCCAGATGGAGCACGATCGCAAGCAGGAAGCCTTTGCCGCGGACATCACCTACGGCACCAACAACGAATTCGGCTTCGACTACCTCCGCGACAACATGGTCTACCAGACCTCGGAACGCGTGCAGCGGGGGCTGAACTACGCGATCGTGGACGAGGTCGACTCGATTCTCATCGACGAGGCGCGCACGCCGCTCATCATTTCGGGGCAGGCGGAAGACACGACCGAGCTCTACATCAAGGTCAACGAAATTGCGCCGAAGCTCATCCGCCAGAAGGAGGAGAACGGGGCTGGCGACTACTGGGTCGACGAGAAAGCGCACCAGGTCCTGCTCTCGGAGCAGGGCCATGAGCATGCCGAGCAGCTCATGGAGCGGGCAGGGCTGCTGCCGTCCGACGCGAGTCTGTACGACCCGGCCAACATCATCCTCATGCATCACCTGAACGCCGCGCTGCGCGCCCACAACCTGTTCCACCGCGATCAACAGTATGTCGTGCAGGGCAACGAGATCATCATCGTCGACGAGTTCACCGGCCGGTTGATGCCCGGGCGGCGGTGGTCGGAAGGTTTGCACCAGGCGGTGGAAGCGAAGGAGAAGGTCGAGATCCAGAAGGAGAACCAGACCCTCGCGACCATCACCTTTCAGAACTATTTCCGGATGTACCGCAAGCTCGCGGGCATGACCGGCACCGCGGACACCGAGGCATACGAGTTTCAGCAGATCTACGGGCTCGAGACGACGATAATCCCGACGCACATGCCGATGATCCGCGAAGATCGCATGGACCAGGTTTACCGCACCGCGCGCGAGAAGCACCAGGCCATCATCAACGACATCCGGGACTGCCACGCCCGGGGCCAGCCGACGCTGGTGGGAACCACCTCCATCGAGAATTCCGAGCTGCTGTCGGAGATGTTGAAGAAGGAGAAGCTGCCCCACAACGTGCTCAACGCCAAGCAGCACGCGCGCGAGGCCGAGATTGTGACGCAGGCCGGCCGTCCCAAGGTGATCACGATCGCCACCAACATGGCGGGACGCGGGACCGACATCGTTCTGGGCGGTAATCCCGAGCCCGAGATCAACGCCGTGCTGGCTGACGCAGCGCTCGACGATGAAACGAAGAAGAAGAAGGTCGAAGAAATCCGCTTCGATTGGCAGAAGCTGCACAACCAGGTCGTGTCGGCCGGCGGGCTGCACATCGTCGGCACCGAGCGCCACGAATCCCGCCGCATCGACAACCAGTTGCGCGGGCGCTCGGGCCGGCAGGGCGATCCGGGCTCGAGCCGGTTCTACCTGTCCCTCGAGGACCCGCTTCTGCGGATCTTCGCGTCCGACCGCGTGGCCGCGATCATGGACCGCCTCAAGATGCCCGAAGGCGAGGCCATCGAGCACCGCTGGGTGACGCGCTCGATTGAAAACGCCCAGCGCAAGGTCGAAGCCCGCAACTTCGACATCCGCAAGCACCTGCTCGAGTACGACGACGTCGCAAATGACCAGCGCAAGGTCATCTACCAGCAACGCAACGAGCTGCTGGAGACCACCGACATTACCGCGACGCTCAATGCCATGCGCACCGACGTTCTCAATGGCTACGTGAGTCAGCACATCGCGCCCGGCAGCCTGGAGGAGCAATGGGACCCGGCCGGTCTCGAGCGGACGCTGGAGGCGGAACTGCGCCTCAAGGCGCCGGTCGCGAGCTGGCTCAAGGACGATCCCGAGCTGGAGCGCGAAACGATCGTGGAGCGCATCGTGGAGATGGCGCGCGGCCAGTACCAGGAAAAGACGGCAAGCGTCGATGCCCAGGCAATGCGCCACTACGAGCGCGGGATCATGCTGCAAAGCCTCGACCAGCACTGGCGCGAGCACCTCGCGGCGCTCGATCACCTGCGCCAGGGCATCCACCTGCGCGGCTATGCTCAGAAAAATCCTCAGCAGGAATACAAGCGCGAGGCGTTCGAGCTGTTCTCGATGATGCTCGAGTCGATCAAGACCGAAGTGACCAAAATCCTGATGACCGTGCAGGTACGCAGCGCCGAGGAGCTGACTTCGGTCGAAGAACCGGAAGCGCCCCGCAACGTGCAGTATCAGCACGCGGAGTTTGCCGGCAGCGGCGATACTGCGCTCGAGGCGCAGCCTGACGGCGATGTGGCAGTGGCGGAGCGGCCTCAGCCGTTCGTGCGCCCCGGCGACAAGGTGGGACGCAACGACCCCTGTCCCTGCGGGTCGGGCCGCAAGTACAAGCAGTGCCATGGCAGGCTGACGTAGCAGAGCGCTTGACGGCCGATGCCGCCGGCGCCCGGTCCTGAAGCGCGCCGACCGCTATAATTC
>Ga0247825_10000190_pt1 | contig 36463 bp, 37 predicted proteins | sample 13C_Vanillin_Day_FD_194413 | JGI IMG/M metagenome (GOLD analysis project Ga0247825, IMG submission 194413) | Soil microbial communities from agricultural site in Penn Yan, New York, United States - 13C_Vanillin_Day48 | ecosystem: Environmental > Terrestrial > Soil > Agricultural land | place... | reverse complement strand
CGCTCGTGCACGACGGTGTGCTGCAACCGCCTGCGGACGATCCAGCGCTGTCACCGGTCTCCTCCACGGTGTGACACAGCAGAGAAGGTCCCCGGATTTCTCCGGGGACCTTCTACTGTTCGGACTGCGTTCCCACTTCCGGGTAGCGGGAAATCAGTGCGTCGACGGCGTGAACGTGATCGGTAGCTTCTCGCATCCGCGGACCTGGGACGAATGGAACACCGCGGGGTTGTCCGGAACCAGCGCGTAGTCGGGAATTCTCCTGTGGATCTCCTCCATCGCGAGTCGCAGCTCGAGCCGCGCGAGATGGGAGCCGAGGCAGCGGTGCGGGCCGGCGCCGAACCCGATGTGCCGGTTGGGATGCCGTTCGATCTGTAGCCCCTCAGGGCTGTCGAACTCGTCGTCGTCGCGGTTGGCCGACGTCATGACGACCAACAGTTGATCGCCGGCCTTGATGGAGACACCACCGATCTCGGCATCCCGGGTCGCGCGACGACCGCTGCTCGTGGCGGTCTCGATCCGCAGGATCTCCTCCACTGCCGACGGAATCAGCGTCGGGTCGTCGATGATCGCCTCCCGCTGCTCGGGATTGTGCGACAGGTGAATCAGCCCCCAAGCGAGAGCACCTTGGACGGTATGCAGTCCCGCGACGAGCAGCAGGAAGAACATCCGGCTCAGCTCCTCGTCGGTGAGTGGCCGAGGTGTTCCGTCGACGTCGAGCGGGGTGTTGATGATGTGCGCGGTAAGGCTCTCGGAACTGCCTTCACCGGATCGAACTCGCGCGACGACCTTCCCGAAGTACTCGTAAATCTCTCCGGCCGCCTTCGCGCGCGCCTCGGCCGATTCCGCCTCGCTCGCCCCGGGGATGCCCTGAAGGGTGATGTCGGTCCACTCGGTGAATTGTGGTGCGTCGCTCAGCGGCCATCCCATGAGCGCAAGGAAGATCCGAGTCGGCAGCTCGTGTGCGAACTCCGAGATGAACTCGCATTCGCCCTTGTCGGCGAATTGGTCGATCAACTCGGTGATGATTCTCCGGATCTCGGGCTCGAGCGCCTTCATCTGCTTGGGACTGAACAGCGGTTGCAACGCCTGCCGGTAGTAGCTGTGTTCGGGCGGATCGAGTTCGAGCGGAAGGAACTTGCCCTGCGCGGCATTGAGCAGATTGTTCGGAAAGCTCGAGAACGTCTCCGGATCCTGGAGTACCTGAAGCGCTTCTTTGTACCGCGTAACCACCCAATGCCCCCCGTGATGCGGGGAGTAGAGGACCGGCCCTTGCTTGCGCAGCGCGGCGACGCGCTCCTGGAACACGTCTGCGGGCACGGCCAGGGACGGATCGTACACATCGAAGTCAGTGATCAGATGTTCCGGAATATCGAGCTGTGTCGTGGTCATCGGGATCCTTCGCGTAGGGGAGCGGCCCGAAAAGCGCCCCGCGGATGGCCATTGGCCCGGAAAGGCCGGGACGAGTGCTGTCGCCGCGGGGTGAGGGCTGGGGTGAGTAGGCGATCGCCTTGCGATGAAGGTAGATCAGCGATTACCTGCGGTCAACCGTGCAGTTCCTGAAAAACCATATTTCGCAAGTCCGGAGAAGTGCACGGTCCTTGACGGGTTAACCGATAGCATTTAGATTAGGTCGCATGTGATCCGCAGCACTGCGGTACATGAGGGAGTCGTGTATCGCGGCTCGGTGTCCATCGGCCCCCGATCATGTCTTGATCAGCCGAAAAGCATTGTGGGAAAACCTGTCATGTCGAAGATCTGGAACGGGTCGATCGACCCCATCTCACAGAAGGATCACTGAATTGACTTCATCTGTCAGGATCACGGAGGTCATCGACCGTGCTCCCGTGTCGCGATTCCAGTGGCGGGTGATCGCCATCTGCTTGGCACTGGCATTCGCTGACGGTTTCAATGTGCTGTCGATCGGCTATGCCATTCCGAGCCTTGCGAATTCATACGGTGTGCCGCCGGCCGATTTCTCGATTGTGGTGATGGCTGCCCTGGTCGGTGAAATTCTCTCGAACTTTCTGATCGCTCCACTGGCGGATCGATACGGGCGTAAGCGAATCATGGGCCTCGGAATCCTCGTCTTCGGCCTCGCCGCCCTTCCCTCGTTCTTCGCTACATCGGTCCTGGCGCTCGCAGTGTGCCGTTTCGTTGCAGGGCTCGGGATCGGTGCAGCCGTGCCGAACGGGTTCGCGTTGGGTAACGAATACTCGCCGTCCCGATTGAAGGCGACCACCGTCACCGTGTTGAGTTCCGGCACCGCGGTCGGCGGGCTCGTCGTCGGATTGATCGCTTCACGGGTGGTGCCTATGCACGGCGGGGAGGCGCTCCTCCTGGTCGCGGGAATCGTTCCTCTCACCATTCTTGTCGGCACGTGGCGTTGGCTGCCCGAGTCCGTCGAGTTCCTGGCCAAGGCGGGCCGCACCACGAAGGTTGCGAGCATTCTGGACAAGATCGACACCCGCACGCCGCACAGTGCCGACACCGAGTATCTCCTGCCCCCTCAGCCGGTCGGCGCGCGTGTTGCCGCGCTCTTCGTGAGGGGCAGGGCGACCCTCACCGTCCTCATCTGGTCGATGATGTTCTTTGCGCTCTTCGGTAGCTATTTCGTCCTCAGCTGGCTGGCCACGATTCTCACCGACAACGGGGTGCAGGATAGTGCTGCACTACTCGCGACATCGTTGGCGACCCTGGGCGGCATCGTCGGCGCACTGGTGTTGGGCGTTGCCATGGACCGAACCCGGATCGGTGTCGCCGCTGCAGTTCTCGGTCCCCTCGCCACCATAGCGTCGGTGTCGCTGCTGGCATGGATCTCGACGGGCGGTGGGTCGACCGTCGCTGTGGGCGCCCTGTGCTTCACCCTCGGCTTCGGCGCGATCGGGCTGGCGGCGGCTCTGACGTCGGTCGCAGCGCAGGCATATCCCACAGCGGTACGTGCGACGGGGATCGGCTGGGCCTTCGGGGTCAGCCGGATGGGCGGCCTGTTCGCGCCGGCGCTGGGTGGGGCTTTGCTCGCCACGAGTATGGCGAGCTCGACAGTTCTCCTGTTGTCTGCGATCCCAGCGGCCATTGCAGGGGTGCTGGTGGTGTGCTTCGCGGTCACTCTGCGTCGCAGGAAGGGATCGGGGGGACCGGTTGATGTCGAATCCTCCTCCGCGAGCGTCCTGGTATCGGGCTGACTGCAACGAAGGGCCTGTCCGGGCTTGTCGAATCAACCGAAAGGCAATACATGAGCTTTCGCCGCGTTATCGCTGCAGAACAGAACGGTACAGCCGTGCTGGTCGCCGACGAGACGATCGAGAGAATCGACGCTGCAGGCCTCGACCCGATCTGGCGTTCCGACGCCATTCCAGAGGTACCCAACGCGGGCGACGTGCCCGAAACGGCCGGATTTCCCGATCCCGGTGGCGTCTGGGTGATCGGCTGGGTGCTCGAGCCCGGACGGATCGGCGACAGTGACAACGGAATCGTCGAGATGGACGACGATGCGCCCGGATTCCACCGCACGGATTCCGTGGACGTGCACGTGCTTCTCGAGGGCTCGCTCGTCCTCGAACTCGACAGCGGAGCGGAAATCGAATTGAACGCCGGCGACACGGTGGTCGTCAACGGCAACAAGCATCGGTGGCACAACCGTGGAGACGAGACGGCACGTGCCATCGTCACCATCTGCGGCGCCGCACGCAACGACCGACAGGAGATCTGAAATGGAACCGGAAGCTGGGAATAACGGGTCAGCCGTGAATAATGCGCCGGCCTCGAGGAAGGCACCCCTGCGGTGTGGAGTGTTCCTTCCGCCGTACCACAACCCTCGGCGTAACCCCACGATGGCGATCGAACAGGACCTCCGCCATGTCGAGGACCTCGATCGGCTCGGATTCCATCAGGTGTGGTTCGGGGAGCATCACAGTGGTGGGTACGAGGTCGGGCCCTCGCCCGAGTTGATGATTGCGGCAGCCGCGCAGCGTACGTCGCGTATCGAGCTGTGCAGTGGCGTCATATCGCTTCCTTACCACCATCCCTTGATGGTGGCCGATCGCATCACCTTTCTGGATCACATGACCCGTGGGCGCATACGCATCGGGGTCGGGCCGGGTGCGCTCGTGGCCGATTCGCAGATGATGGGCATGGACTACAACCTGTTGCGGCCGCGGATGGAAGAATCCCTCGACGCCATCCTGGAATTGCTCAATACGCCGGGGCCTGTCGACCGGAAGACGGAATGGTTTTCTCTCGAGGACGCGCGGGTTCAACTCGGCCCCTACTCGTACCCGGGGGTACCGATTACTGTGGCGGCCGCGATGTCGCCGTCGGGCCCGAAGCTGGCCGGCAAGTACGGGCTCGGTCTGCTATCCATTGGTGGAACGAGCGCCAAGTCGGTCGAGTTGCTCGCCCAGACCTGGGATATCACCACCCACGAGGCGAATGTGTACGGGCAGAGCGTCGATCGGAACGATTGGGCGATCGTCGGCAACATCCATATCGCCGACACCTTCGAGCAGGCCGTCGAAGACACCCGGTACGGGCTGCGCGACTTCATGGACTACCGCCACGTCGTCACCCCGATGAAAATGATCGAACCGGGTGAAGAAGTCGCGCACGAGGAACTGGTCCGGCGTGTCAACGAGTCCGGATACGGCTGCATCGGCGATGCGAACGACGCCATCGACTACATCCAGAAGATCATCGACCGCACTGGTGGATTCGGCACCTTCCTCGCGACAGCACACGACTGGGCAGACATCGAGGCAACCTCGCGCATGTACCGGATCCTCATGCGCGACGTCATGCCCCGATTCACGGGCACCTGCGAACCGCTGCTGAATTCCTACCACTGGACACAGGCACGCAAGGAAGGCTTCAGCGAGCGCTTCGCGACCGGCATCAGCCAGGCGACGCAGCACTACGAACGCGCGAAGAGCGCAGGGTAGTACGTTCGGCAATTCCTATATCACTACCCACTTCACATCAGGAGAATCGATGACCTCTCTCTACGAGCTCGGCGGAAAAGTTGCAGTCATCACCGGCGGCGCACGAGGACAGGGCCGCTCGCATGCGCTCACTCTTGCCGCTGCTGGGGCCAAGATCGTGGTCTGCGACATCGCGGCGCCGATCGACGAGGTGCAGTATGCACTCGCGACACGGGATGATCTCGAGGAGACGATCCAGCTCGTCAAGGAAGCCGGTGGCGAGATTGCCGGCATGCAGGCGGATGTCCGGAGCAGTGCAGACATGAGGGCTGTCGCGGATCTGGCCGTCTCTCAGTTCGGACGTATCGACATCCTGCTGGCGAACGCCGGCATCCACGATCACGCCGAGTCGACGATCGAGATCGCAGACGACGCGTGGCAGACGATGCTCGACGTCAACCTCACCGGCGCGTGGAAGGCCTGCAAGGCTGTCGTCCCCGTGATGATCGAGGGTGGCCACGGCGGATCGATCGTGATCACCTCGTCGGTCGACGGGCTGGGTGCTTCCCCGTCGTGGGGGCACTACGGCGCCGCGAAGCATGGCCTGCAGGGGCTGAAGGACACCCTCGCATTCGAGCTCGCCGACCACAACATCCGTGTCAACACGGTGAACCCGACGGGGGTCAATTCGCCTATGGCGGCAGGCCTGTCGAAGGTACTGCCGCACGTGGTGCGGAAGTGGAAGCATAACGACCGCACGAATCTGCTGGACGTGATGATGCTCGAACCACAGGACATCTCCAACGCCGTGTTGTGGCTCGTTTCCGACGCCGCGAAGTACGTGACCGGGATCGACCTGCCGATCGATGCGGGCTACCTGACCAAACACTGATGGTCGGGTTCCCCATGACGCCCACCTGCAGCAGAAGGAAGCGATATGCCAGTTCACGAGAGTGGAGCGATCCGATGACACCGCGTGCCGGTACAGCCCGCGAGTTTCCGGCAACGGCTCTGGCCGGTCCGTACGCAGACGGCCTCGACCTGCCCTACTGGGAGGGTCTGCGGGCGGGTGAGCTGAGGCTGCAAAGGTGCGGCGAGTGTGACCTGTGGATCTGGGGACCGCGGTGGATGTGTGGACGGTGTCAGACGTTCGACCCGAAATGGACTGCGGTGGAACCGGTCGGACGAATCTTCTCGTGGTCGCGGACGTGGCACCCCTTCATCCCGGAGCTGGCAGGCGAGTTGCCGTTCGTCACGGTTCTCGTCGAACTACCGCATGCCGGGGGACGACGAGTGCTCGGTCTGCTCGCCGAGAATGGCGATGGTGACGTTGCCATCGGTGATGCGGTTGCGGGGATCATCCAGCAGCCCGCCGATGCACCCTGGCCGGTGCTTCGCTGGCGCCTGGCGAGCAGTACCACGGAGACGGAACGGGGAACCGAGCGATGACCGATACCTTTCTCCGTGGTGCCGCAGCCGTCGTGGGTGCCAGTGAATTCCATTACAAGCGAGGCGAATCGCCCGCCAGCGAACTCCGGATGACTTTGCGAGCCATCGTCGAGGCTGCTGCTGACGCCGGTGTGTCACCACGCGAGATCGACGGTTTCGTCTCGTACGGGGGCGGCGACAACGACGGGACGGTCGTGGGTGCGTCGCTCATGTCACCCCGGATCCGATGGTCCACCATGATCTGGGGTGGTGGCGGAGGTGGTGCTGCCGCGGCGATTACCAACGCGGCAGTCGCCATCGCTGCAGGGCAAGCGCGGTGCGTGGTTGTGTATCGTGCCATGGCACAAAAGGATTCCGGCCGACTCGGATACGCCAAGCATCACTTCGACGGCCATATGCTCCCGCACGGGGTCGGATCGCCGGCGCAAGCCTGCGCGCTGCGCACCCGACGGATGCTCGAACACGACGGTGTTCCGGAATCTGCGATGAAATCCCTGGTTCTCGCGGACTACTTCCACGCGCAGCGCAATCCGCACGCCGCGGCATTCGGCCGACCGCTCGACGAAGCCGACTACGCAGCATCGCGGATGATCGTCGAGCCCTACCGGCTGTACGACTGCTCACGGGAGAACGACGGAGCTGTGGCGCTCATTCTGGTCGCCGCCGGCCGCGCCGAGAAACTCTCTTCCAGTCCGGCTTACGTGCTCGCGGGCAGTCAGGGCGCGGTCGGCGGATACGCTGTCGACAGCGAGAACGATCTCGACTACACCTCGGCCGGATTCTCCGGAGCCGCCGGAGTTGCCGAAACCTTGTGGGCGGATGCCGACCTCGGTCCCGACCAGGTCGACGTCGTCCAGGTATACGAGAACTTCAGCGGCTCGGGTGTGGCTGCACTGATCGATCACGGTCTGTGCCCGCGCGGTGCCGATGCCGGCAAGGTCATGACCCTCGAGAATCTGACCGCCCCGCACGGGCTGCTCCCGGTGAATACCAGTGGTGGAAACCTCGCGGATTCGTTCGTCAACGGTATGGGTCTGGCAGTCGAGGCCGTGCGCCAGGTGCGTGGAACCTCCACCAACCAGGTTCCCGATGCGCAGGTCTCGCTCTTCATCGGCGGGCCCATGGCCGCATTGTCGAGCTCGGTCCTTCTCTGCACGCGCGACGTGCTGTGAGCTGAAAGGAAGCATGACATGAGCACCCACACAGACACCGACACCGAAGGCGTCTCGATCGCCGAACGAATCGTCGGGGCTTGGGAACTGGTCGAGTACTCGACGACCTCCGACAGCGGAAAAGTCGACTACCCACTCGGTCCCGAGGCCCGCGGATTGATCATCTACTCGGCGGACGGGTTCATGTCGGCACAAATCATGCGCCCCGGCCGAGCCCCGTACCGCTCGCGCAACGTCCACAGTGGCGAGAACAGCGAACGAAGCGAGGCTGCCGGGGGATACCTTGCGTATTCGGGCCCCTACCACGTCGACGAAGACCGCTCCGCCGTATGGCACGAGATGGCGGTATCGCTGTACCCGAACTGGCTCGGTGAGAACCAGAAGCGGCATGTGCGCTTCGACGGCGACCGCATGACCCTGTCCTCGGATCCACTGGTGTTCCGCACCACCACCCTGTCACCGGCACTGGTGTGGCGACGAACCGCACCCCGTGCGGGACGGACCACGTCGTGAACGGGGCTCAGCTCACCGTGGCCGTGGACCTGTCGACGCCGGACGCGCCGGTCGACAGCACCATCGTGGTGCGGAGCCTGGATGACCCCCACACAGTGCGAATTACAGCCCCGAACCTTCGAGAGGCGCAGAAGAAGCGCGCATACATTCGGGCCGCGGGCGACACATCCGGTGGCCGGGTCGACGTACTGCTCGACGTCGTCGTCCATATCGCGCCGGACGCTCGCACCGCGCGCTCCGAAGCCGGCACAGGACAGAGGCGCCCGTCGGAAACTGGCATGACGGACGGCGACACCGTCGTCTACGTCGGAACGCCGAGCGGCCTGGCAAGTCTGATTCTCGACATCCGCGCAGCCGACATTGCCGACGGCGTCACTGTCGTTCCTGCTGTCACGGAGGGGAACGTCAGGGATGCATGTGTGCAATTACTGCTGGATGAAGTGCTGCCCATCCTCGAAGCCCGCCGACCGGTCCAGGAATCGGCGGTGCGACAAGATGTCCACTAGTTCCCACCACACCACCACGAACGGGGGAGAAACCCATGCGAATCGTGGTTGACGAGATTTTCGGTAAGTCACAGTTCCGGCTCGAAGACGCCGACGAGTTCGGCTCCCTCCACATCGAGCCGGCTGACCCGAAGTGCAGAATCTGGGCAGACCGACTCTCGGCCCTCGGCCGACCATCCGGCGCACAGCAGGTCTTCGTCAAACCAGACACGATCCGCGCCCTTGCGGGTGAGCAGGCATTGGACCCGTCGTGGTCGACACGATTTGAAGCAATGATCGAGTTCGCGGATTGTCGCGGATGGCTCAGTCCTGCAGGCGAGATCAGAGTGCACATCGCACTGAGAGTATGAGAGGACCACACGTGTCGACACGATCGGACAACAGCACACAATCGGCTGTGAACACGCGGGCGCTTCGCGACGTTCTGGGACATTTCTGTTCCGGCGTGACGGTGGTGACGGCGATGGTGGGCGACGAACCGGCCGGGTTCACCTGTCAGTCGTTTTCGGCATTGTCGCTGGATCCGCCCCAGGTCTTGCTGTGCCCGAGCCGGCGTTCGACGAGTTGGCCGGCGATCCGTACCGTCGGGACCTTCTGTATCAACGTTCTCTCCTCGGGTCAACGCGATCTCAGCGACCGTTTCGCGAAATCGGGTGGACCCAAATTCGCCGGAGTGCAGTGGCGCCCGGCCGAGCGCGGCGCGCCGATTCTCGAGGGGGTGGCAGCCTGGTTCGAGGTGGCGCTCGCTGCGGAGCACGACGGTGGAGATCACCTCATCGCCGTTGCCGGCATGCTCGATTTCGGGTCCGATCCGGTGACGGAGCCGCTGGTTTTCCATCGGAGCCGATACGGCGGGGTTGTGGAGCTGAGTCTCGGATCGATCGAAAGTGGGAGTTGATGGGGAGACCGGCAAAGCCTCTGATCAGCCGGAGTGCGACCATCGCGGCAAGCATCGAGATCATCGACACCGAAGGCATGGATGCGTTCAGTCTGCCGCGCGTGGCCAAACAGCTGAACGTACGGACCTCCTCGCTGTACCACCATTTCGCTGATCGTCGTGAGCTCATGACCGAGGTGGCGAAGGAGCTGATGACCGGGGCGACAGTGCCCGAGCATTCATCGGGCACGGACTGGGTGGAGTGGTTCGTCGAACTCAGCCTCAATTACCGCGACGCGATCCTGCGTCATCCCAATGCCGCTCTCGTGTTGGTGCAGTTCCTTCCTCGGGATGTCCTGACCCGAACGTATGAACGGTGTGCGCGCATCCTCGAGGACGGGGGCGTCCCGGCGCGACTCCACGTGGTGATACTGGACGGTCTGGAGAAGCTTGCTCTCGCAACCACTCTGAGCGATATCATGCGCGATCCGGTCGGTAGCACAGAGGTCTTCCCGAAGGTCGATGAGCGTAGACACCCGACCCTCGCCCGCGCGCTGGAGGCCAACCAGTGGTCGTCGCGTGAACTTTTCGTGGTCACGATCCGCGGATTCCTTGCCGGGGTGATGGGTCTAGCCACGACGCCGGTAAGTGACGAAAGCCTGCGTGAACTGCTCGAATCATGAACGTGGACTAGCTGCGTCTCAATTCCCCTCGGTGCTCGAGGGATTCGATGCACCGGTAACTACCTCAACTCGACTAACGGAGAGAATTATCGTGAGTTTGGAACTATATGTGGATGGCAAGTGGACTGCCGCCACAAGCACGGAGCAAATCGACGTCGTCAACCCGACCACCGAAGAGCGCATCGGGAGCGTCCCCGCCGGAGCTGCCGAGGATGTCGATATGGCGGTCGCTGCCGCACGACGGGCCTTGGGCCAGTGGTCGCAGACCGCCCCGCACACGCGGGCCGAGTTCGTGTCGCGTCTGGCCGACGAACTGGAGCGGCGACAGGACGACATCACCGACATCGTCGTCGCCGAGGTCGGCACGCCACGCAGGGTCGCTCGGTGGGCCCAGGTCGGACTGGGCATCGTCGATCTGCGGGAGGCAGTGACCGCGGCGAAGGACTTCCCGTGGGAAGAACCGCTCCGCAACTCCCTTATCGTGCGTGAGCCGGTCGGCGTGATCGGATGTATCACGCCCTGGAACTACCCGTTGCACCAGATCACCGCCAAGATCGGCGCCGCGCTCGTGGCCGGGTGCACGGTGGTCGTCAAGGCCAGCGAGGTTGCTCCGTTCACCGCCCACGCTCTGGCGCAGGCGGTCGAAGCGGTCGGGATCCCGGCCGGAGTTTTCAATATGGTGCACGGGTACGGTCCGATTGTGGGTGAGGCCATCGCCGTTCACCCGGATATCGACATGGTCAGCTTCACCGGATCGAACTCGGTCGGTAAGCGGGTGCTGGAACTGGCCGCCGGGACCGTGAAGCGGGTCTCGGTCGAGCTGGGCGGCAAGAGCGCCGCGGTGCTGCTCGATGACCTCGATGTCGAGGAGTTCGCGAAGGCCGTGCCGCACACCGTGCGTGCCTGCTACATGAACGGCGGGCAGTCCTGCAACGCGCAGACTCGCATGCTCGTACCGCGCTCGCGCCTGTCCGAGGCAGAGAAGCTCGCCGCCAAAGCGGTGGCGGCATATGCCCCGGGCGATCCCACGAGCGGCGACACGAAGCTTGGACCCATGGTGACCGCAGCTCAGCGCGAGCGGGTGCTCGGCTACATTCGTGCCGGCGTCAAGGAGGGCGCGAAGCTCGTCGCCGGCTCGGTCGACGCACCTGCCCGTACCGGATTCTTCGTCCAACCCACAGTGTTTTCCGAGGTGGACCCGGACAGCACGATCGCCCAGGAGGAAATCTTCGGTCCGGTGCTGTCGATCATCGCGTACGACACGACCGAGCACGCGATCGACATCGCGAACGGAACGATTTTCGGTATTGCCGGCGCCGTGTGGTCCGCCGACCCCGAGCGCGCGAAGTCGGTGGCGCGCAGACTGCGTGCAACGCAGATCGAGGTCAACGGTGGAAAGTTCAATGGGGCTGCACCGTTCGGCGGATTCAAGCAGTCCGGTCACGGGCGTGAGGGCGGGGCGTTCGGCCTGGAGGAGTTTGTCGAAATCAAGAGTCTGCAGCTTTAACGACGTTCTTGTGGGCCCGCAGCGGTCCCCGAAGGAGTGAGCACGATGGTCTACACCGATCTGCCGTACGACGAGGCGACGAAAGCGGGCTTTGCCCGGGCGATGTTCGATCACCTCGACAACGGCACCACCGATATGGCACCGGAAATCCTCGAGGTCGATCCGCGCGTATACACCGATCCGGAGCTGGCGGCGCGGGAGCGCAGAGAACTGTTCGGGTACGTGCCGATCATCGCGGCACACAGTACCGAACTGCCCGGAAACAACGACTTTGCGACTGTCCAGCTGCCGAACAACGAAGTTGTTCTCGTTCGGCAGGCGGACGGGAGGGTGCGTGGCTTCGTGAACACCTGCCGGCATCGAGGAGCGCAGCTCGTTCCCGAGGAGAAGGGTTCGAAGCGCATCTTTTCGTGCCGCTACCACGGGTGGGCGTATGGCAGCGATGGCAGGCTGCGGTCGATCGCGGACGAGCCGACTTTCGGGACGGTCGATCGTAGTTGCATGAGTTTGCTGGAGGTTCCGGTCGAGGAACGGCACGGTTTCGTCTGGGTCATCGACTCCGCCGCGGGTGATCGCAAGATCGACATCGCGGAGTGGCTCGGCCGCGAGTTCGACGAGTCCCTCGCCGCCATGGACATGGACAAGTACCACTGCCATATCGCCCAGAACTTCGATGTGGACATCAACTGGAAGGTGTTGATGGACGCCTTCCTCGATGGCTACCACATCACCTCGACACACGCCGGAACCGTTGCCCCGTACTTCTACAACAACGCGCAGGCGTGGGAGCCGATGGGCAGGCACGGACGAATGGTCACCGCTCGCAAGAGCATCGACTCGGTGCGCGATGTGGCACCCGAGGATGCCCCCATCGATCGGCATATCACCGTGGCGCACTTTCTGATGCCCAATATGTCGGTGCTCCGTCAACCGGATCATCTGGAGGTGCTCAACTTCGTCCCCGCCCCGGGCACAGCCGTCGGGACTCGGATGCAGATGCGTTTGCTCACTCGGGAGCCGGTGGTAACGGACGAGCAGAAGGCGCGGTGGGACAAGAACTGGAAAATTCTCATGGCCGTGCTACGCGACGAGGACCTCGTGGTCAACGAGGGCGTACAGAAGTCCGTCGCGAATACAGATGTCGGACCCCTCTATTTCGGACGCAACGAGATTGCCAATCAGCACTTCCACCAATGGATGGGGCGCGCGTTCGCAGATCCGCGCAGGTGGGGCTGAGCTCCATCGCACCCATGGTGTGAACACGCGCCATCCGTGCAGTCACAAATACCGAACCCCGATACAACGACCCGAAGGAACCCCAACATGTCGCAGATTTCTGTCCCGGGGAAGGAAAGAGCCGTCTCGGGTGCCCGATCCGTGGTCCTCACCTGCTTGGCCATCACCATCCTCGACGGTGTCGACCTCATCATGTTCGGCGCGGTCCTGCCGACGTTGCTCGAACTGGAACAGTGGGGGATCACCACTGCATCGGCGGGGTTGATCGGCAGCCTGTCCCTGTTCGGAATGATGGCCGGAGCAATGCTTGCCGGCTACATCACAGATCGCATCGGGCGACGACCCGTGGTACTTGCATGCATCGTCAGCTTCAGCGTGTTCACCGGGTTGTGCGCCATTGCGCCGAACCTGGAAATGTTCGGCCTGTTCAGGCTGCTGGCAGGGCTCGGCTTCGGCGGAGCACTCCCCACCTTGATCGCGCTCACCCAGGAATACGTCAAGGTCGACCGGCGACAGTTCTACAACGGTGTGATCCAGACCGGCTTTCCCATCGGCGGGTGCGTCGTCGCGATTGCCGCCATTTTCATGATCCCTGCGTTCGGCTGGAAATCGATGTTCGCAGTGGGCGGCCTTCTGGGTGTCGTGTTGTTTGTCATCGCGTACCGAAACCTGCCCGAATCGATTGCCTTCCTCGCAAGCAAGGGTCGGCACGACGAGGCCCGGGAACTGGCACAGCACTATTCCATCGATGCCGGCGCCGAATCCGGTATGGCACTGGATAAGTCGACGAGTGGGAGTACCGGCTCGTCGTCGGGACTGAGGCTCCTGTTCGCCCCCGGCTACAGGATTGCGACGGTCATGTTCCCGCTCATCACCTTCTTCGGTCTTCTCGTCTCGTACGGCATGAACACCTGGATTCCTCAGATGCTGAGGTCCTCCGGCTATGATCTCGGGTCTGCATTGACATTCCTGCTCGCCTTCAACATCGGCAGCGGATTCGGCATGGTGGTCATCACCGGTCTTGCGGATCGGCTGGGATCACGTCCCGTCATTTCCGTGAGCTTCGTCTTCGGGGCGCTCGCAGTGTCCGCCCTGACTCTGCAGCCGGCACAGGCGCTCGTGTTCGGACTGGTTCTCCTGATCGGCTTCTGTGCCTCGTCGACGACGGGCGTCTATGGATTCGTCGGAGTCTTCTACCCGGCGGCCGCGCGTGGCACGGCACTCGGGCTGGCAGTGGGTCTCGGCCGGCTCGGCGGTGTCTGCGGTCCCGTACTCACCGGAATGATCATGAGCTCTGCACTCGGAGCCGACTGGGCCTTCTACGCCTTTGCGTTCGCCGGAGTGGCTGCCGCAGTGCTGGTGTCGTTGGTTCCGCGGAAGAACAAGACCGTGTCCGAGACTGACGTGTCTGTAGAGAAGGCCGCGGAGCCTGCCTGATCACCATGTGTCCGATGCGATCGAGCCGACGCGGGGGTTGAAAAACCTATGTGCATTAGTTAATGTGATGTGACGTCGACCACGTTCGTCGACGCGCTACCGAACTTCCCGTTCGCCGACGTGCGGAACGTATCGCGACCGCGCGGGAAGCGCAGAAAGGCTGACCGGCATGAGAATGAAGACAAGGCTGAGCTGTCCGTGTGGCGCCGCGATCACCGGCAGTGACGACGACGACCTGGTCGTGAAAACCCAGGAGCATTTGAGCGAGTCGCATCCGGGCATGGAGTACTCGCGCGACGAGATTCTGTTCATCGCGTATTAGCACCGCTGTACTCGCGACACAGAGCTGTTCGGTGCCACCTCTGTCATCCCGCTGTCCTATGACAGCTTCCATTCATCCGACACATTCCCGAACACAGGAGACTTCATGAAACTCGAAGGTAAGGTCGCGCTCATCACCGGTGCCGGTTCCGGGCTGGGACGCGAGGCATCGCAGTTGTTCGCCGCGGAGGGCGCGAAGGTCGCCGTGGTCGATATCGATCCGGAGCGCGCCAAGGGCACGGTCGAGCTGGTCGAAAAGCAGGGTGGTTCGGCGATCGCGGTCACCGCGGATGTGCGAGTCGAGCAGCAGGTGATCGAGGCCGTGGCGGCCACCATGGCCGCGTTCGGCAAGCTCGACATTGCATGGGCCAATGCAGGCGTCATCTCGCGTGGTGGTGTGCCGTCCGTCGCCGGTGGCGAGCAGGTCGAGTTCCAGGATCTGACGGACGCGGATTGGCAGGACGTCATCGGGGTCAACCTCTCTGGCGTGTTCTACACCGCGAAGGCTGCAGTGCCGGCGCTGCGGGCCAACGGTGGTGGTGTCATCCTTGCGACGTCGTCGGCGGCGTCGTTCGCGGCGTATCACAGCATCGCGGCGTACTCTGCGACGAAAGCCGGTGTGAACGGTATGGTTCGGGCCCTGAGTCTGGATCTCGGCAAGTATGGAATCCGCGTCAATGCGATCGCCCCGACACACGGAATGTCGCCGAACTTTCTCGCCCCTGCGGGTACGCCGGTCGTCGGTCAGTCCTATGAGGAAGTGGCGGGTCCGTGGGAGCCGAGCGTGTCGCCGATTCCGCTCAAGCTCAATCGTCCGCCGTCACTGAAGGACAATGCTCGGGCAGCGCTGTTCCTGGTCTCGGATGAGTCCGCATACATCTCGGGTGTCACGCTGCCGACGACCGATGGCGGCACGTTGTCTCGTGTGGCCATGATGTTCCCAGAAGACGGGAACAACCCTCCGCCGATGGTCACCGGCGAAGAGTAACGATCATGACTGCCCACGACACGAGAACGGAATACGGTACGCGCCGCCTGGTCGTGGATCGGTCGGTGTGCGCGGGACACGGCCTGTGTTACAGCCGATCCCCCGAGGTCGTCGACTGTGACGATTCCGGGTATCCGGTGATCCTTCAGGACGCACTCGCGCTCGACGAGCACATCGCGGCGGCCGAGGAGGCCGTCGCGGTGTGCCCGGAACGAGCGTTGACTCTCGGATAATCCTGTCGGAACGCATCTGCTACCAAGGCTGACGGCATGACCGACAGATCCTCGATATCTTCCGTGCCATCCGAACGGCGCGTCGATAGCTCACGAACAACGTGGACGCTCGACGCGCCGAGCGGCTTTCGAAGGGTGTTCTGCCTTGACAATTCACGACATCGCAACGGATCTGATGGTCGATTTCGACGTCTACGACCCGGCTCTTGCCGCGCCGGTCGACGTCTTCCAGGCGAAGGCCGCCGAACTCCGCGCCCGCGGTCCGATCCTCTATTCGCCGCACTACGGTGGGCACTGGATTGTCACGCGTTACGACGACATCTTCCGCATTCTGCGTGATGCCGAGACTTTCTCCAGCTATCCGAACAATCTTGTCGACGCCGGCCAGGGCAAGTTCATTCCCGTCGAGATCGATCCGCCTGAGCACACGCAGTACCGGCAGGCACTCCAGCCCTTGTTCGGTCCGGCGCGGATGAAGGAGCTCGAGCCGAAGATCCGCGAGATCATCAACGAACTGATCGACGGCTTCGCGTGCTCGGGCCGATGTGAATTCGTCGCCGAGTTCGCGCACGCGCTGCCGACCCGTGTCTTCCTCACCTTGATGGGCTGGCCACTCGACGACGCCGAACGCTTCACTGAATGGACGGACATTGCGCTCCAGGGAATTCCGGGCGCCGACGAGGAGGGGTCCGCTCGCACTCGGGCGGAGGCGGCTACGAACGTGTTCGAGTATTTCGGTGCGTTCGTGGATAGGGTGCGTTCGGGTCAGGAAGATGGCGACAGCGTCACCGCGCAGATCATCAACACACCGATCCGGATGGATGGAGTCGAGCGGTACCTGACGGACGAGGAACTGCGTCGCATGTTCTTCCTGCTACTCATCGCGGGACTGCACACCGTGCAGGGTTCACTCGGCTGGGCCATGGTCCATCTGGCGAACAATCCGGCGCAACGCAACGCCCTGATCGAGGACACGAGTCTGGTGCCGGATGCAGTGGAAGAGATCCTTCGTATCGAGGCCGCGGTCAGCATGGGTCGTCGGGCTACGCGCGATGTCGAGATCGCCGGTGTGAAGGTCGAGGCCGGTGACCAGCTGCTGTTACTGCTCTGTTCGGCGAACCGCGACAATACCGAGTTCGACGATCCGGATGCTTTCGTGATCGACCGAGGTTCGAACAGGCACCTGTCGTTCGGAGCGGGCCCACATCGGTGCCTGGGGTCGCACTTGGCGCGACTCGAACTGACACTGGCGATGGAGGAGATTCACCGCAGGCTCCCCGATTATGCGTTGGTCGAGAGTGATCCACCGTTGATGCACGGCACGTCGGTGCGTGGCTGTGTGCGTCTGCCGCTCACGTTCACTTCGGAACTCTGAGTTGAGATGAGGAAGGGGACCCGATCGTGATCGGGTCCCCTTCGTGATGTGAGCGGAAACCGGTGTCCGTAGTTCCGCGAGTGTGAAGCCCAGGTATCAGCTCTCGTTGACGAGTTCCTGAATTGCGCGGCGGAAGACCTGGTTGGCGACTTCGTTGCGACCGAGGAGCATGTTGCCGGCGCTGGCGCTGTCCATGGCAACCTGTGAATCTCGCAAGATCGGGAAGTCCTCGTTGTGGAGCACGGCTACCAGGATCTCGACGTTCTTGTCCCAGATCCGGTTCCAGCGTTCCTCCGTCAAGCCGCTCTCTTCGAGCGTGGGCGCGACCAGACGAATCTCCATGTGGCAGCGCTGTGGATCACTGCGGTGAGGGCGGAAGGTGAGCAGCTGGAAATGGTCCGGTTGTTTGAGCAACGTACTGTTGGGCCCCACCAGGTGGCTTTCCGTGATGTGCTCGGCGAGACTGCGATCGCCGGGGTCCTCCTCGATCCATCGGTCGATGGTCTTGCGGAGATTGAGGAACCGGCAGTGGTTTCCGAAGTCCTCGAAGGCCATGACATTGGTGTGGATGTGCTTCGCGGCGGTGTTGGGGTGCGCGTACTGGATGTGGTACCCGTCGAGGAACGCGTCCTGCATCAACTTCCAGTTGATCGGCTCGTCGAAGCGTTGAACCCGAGTGGTCACCATCTTGTCCATGCCGTAGGACCCCATGATCGAGTCCATCTCGGGCCCGAGCCAGTCGGCGACATCGATGGTTGCGGCGGCGTCGTCGACCACCCAGACGAACCCGTGCCGCTCTTCGGTGGGTAGTTGGACGAGGTTGCGTTCGGAGCGGTCGGCATCACCGAACGTGTTGTCGCGGGTGATGGTGCGCAGGCTGCCGTCGGTATCGTAGGACCAGCGGTGGTACGGGCAGGAGAACAGGCGGCAGCGACCCTTCTCTTCCTTCTCGACCATGGCCCCGCGATGACGGCACTGGTTCACGAGGGTTTTGACGCTGCCATCGCGCTGGCGGACGATGATGACGTTGTTTCGCGGCAACTGCAGGGTGACGAAATCTCCTGCGCGAGGGATCTCGGAGCCGTGGATGATGATCGACGGAACTCGGCCGAATACACGCTCTCGTTCGATCTTGGCGATGTCCGGATCTGTGAACTCGACGGGTTCGAACCACGTGACGTGCTCGAACTCGTCGGTGGTGTCGTTGCGCAGATGGTCGAGCGCGCGACGGATGCGTTCCTCGCGTGGGATTCCGACCTCTGTCATGGCTGCCCTCCAGGCTGTGGTGCGATGGCGAATCGATGACCCTAAATCTAACTTATGTAGATTTAGCTGTAAACCCCGGGTTGCGTTCTCGGGTAGTTTTCGACCATTGCGATCCAATACCGACTGGCATTAGATTTATGGGAACGAACCGGCAGATGAGGAGCGAACGAATGATCTCGTATCAGTGGTGTTCGGAACTGGATTCCGGCGATCGGGACGAGGTACTGGCACTTGTCGCGGCGGCCGCCGAATACGACGACGAGGCGGGATTCTCCTCGATCAATCCCGGCGATGTGACCTCGACGAGCCGTAACGGTGTGCGGGTCTACCACCTTCCGATCGCAGCGCGCAGAGATCTGAGTGCTCGCGACGATGCTCCACTCGTGGTGGTGGCGTACCTGCATCTACAGGTCGACGACGGGGGGCTGGGTACCGCGCAGTTCGTGGTTCACCCCGACTATCGGTCGCGAGGTATCGCAACGATGCTCGTCGAGGAGATCGGTCTGGACACGACCGTGGACGGTGGCTGGGAAGGCACTGGCGCTGCGGCCCTGCGCTGCTGGGCGTACGGCACTCACCCCGCGTCCGAGCGTCTCACGCGCCGGTTCGGCGTCGCGCCGGTGAGCAGGTTGTGGACGCTGTTCCGTCACTTGTCTGGGCCGTTCGCGAGCCCGCTCGACGACGTCTCGGTTCCCGAGGGCATCACACTCGCCGAAGCGCGCCCACTCGAAGATCCGATGGCGTCGAAGTCGATCGAGGAAGTGCTGGATGCGGCCGCGCTGGTGCCGGCGCAGCGGGAACGCCTCGCCGACGAGATTCGTCTCGGGGCCGGCACCGTAGTCGTCGCAACAGGTTCTTCGGGAGCATCTCTCGGATTCGCCTGGTTCGACTCGGCGCTGTCCACGCACCTCGAACTCGACGCCGCGTCGGTCCGGGCGCTGGTGCTCACCGAGGCCGCGAGGCGGGAAGGCTTGGGCACCACGCTGCTCGTGGTGGCGCTCGGGGCGCTGCGTGACGCGGGAGCGCAGATCGCCCTCATTCGTATCGACCCGGACGATGCAGGCGCGGTGCGTATGTGCCGGCTGCTGTCGTTCGAGCAGGAGGAAGAGCACTCGTGCTACCAGGTCGGGGAGTGGGCCGAAGTACCCAGCTTTTGAATGGTTGCCGGTGATACGAAAAACGATTCTTGTTCGGTGTTGACCTAAAGGTTGTAGGCAACTACGGTCTGTGTTGTGGCTCACAGTTGGTGTGCCGATTTCGATTCGATCATCCGATCATCGCGCACGTTGCCTCTGTGCACCACTAGGCGGAACCTACACTCGGAGAGGACTATCCATGGGACGGCTCGATGGCAAGGTCGCATTCATCACCGGCGCGGCGCGCGGTCAGGGCAGGTCGCATGCCGTCCGGCTCGCGGAGGAAGGTGCGTCCATCATCGCGATGGACATCTGCGACCAGATTCCGACCGTGTTCTACCCGCTGGCGACCTCAGACGATCTCGCAGAAACCGAACGCCTCGTGAAGGAGGCCGGAGGCGCCATCGTTGCGTTGGTTGGAGACGTCCGCAACCTCGAAGACGTCCAAGCTGCGTACGACGCGGGTATCGCACAGTTCGGCAAGGTGGACATCGTACTGCCGAACGCCGGCATCATGCCCGTCATCGGACCGGGCGAGCAGCGGCAGGCCTGGCACGACGCGATCGACACCATGCTCACAGGTGTGTGGCACGTGCTCGACGTGACCGTGCCGAATCTCGTCGAACGGGGTGAGGGTGGCTCGATCATTATCACCAGCTCGGCCGCCGGCCTGACGAGCATCGGTCTCAACACCTTGCCTGGCCAAGCCGGGTACAGCGCGGCCAAGCACGGTGTCGTCGGCCTCATGCGGCTGTATGCGAAACAACTCGCGCCCCACAGCATCCGGGTCAACACCGTGCATCCGACAGGCGTGAACACTCCGATGGTCGCGAACGCCGAGTACGGCGAGTTCGTCAACGCCCACCCAGAGGTCGCCGCCGACGAGTCGTACAAGAACCCGATGCCCGTCGAGCTGATCGAGGCAGTCGACATCAGCAACGCGATCGTGTACCTCGCTTCCGACGAGGCCCGCTACGTCACCGGAGTCACATTCCCCGTCGATGCCGGCTACAACATCCGTTGAAAGCGAAGGAGCTTCACTGATGACCACCACCGAAACCGCAACCGGTACGACGACCCCGTCGATCGCCGATCGCGAACAAATCTTCATCGGCGGCCGTTGGGTCGACTCGACCGGTGACGAATGGGTCGATGTCGTCGACTCGTTCACCGAAGAGAAGGTCGCACGCGTCCGCACCGCCACCGTCGAAGACGTCACCAAGGCGGTTGCCGCTGCGCGTGAGTCGTTCGACACGGGTGAATGGGCGTCGCGCACCATAGCCGAGCGCGCCGACGTTCTCGATGCCATCGCGGACCGTCTCGAGCAGCGCGTGGACGAACTGACGCCGATCGGCGTCATCGAGGTCGGGGTGCCGGTCAGCGTCAGCCGCCCGACCCAGCAGATGACCGGCGGCCTGTTCCGGGCCGTTGCCGCGGTAGCCCGCGAGTTCGAGGTCGGCGAAGAGCGATCCCGGGCCGACGGCGGCATTTCACGCATCATCAAGGAACCGACGGGTGTGGTCGCCGCGATCATCCCCTGGAACGGGCCGATCGGCACGATCGCGTTCAAGCTCGCGCCGGCGCTCGCCGCGGGCTGCTCGGTCGTGCTCAAGACCGCACCCGAGGCGCCGATCTCACCGTCGGTTTTCGCGGACATCATTGCCGAGCTGGTCGCGGAAGGTCGCATCCCCGAGGGTGTAGTGAGTGTGCTGTGTGCCGACCGCGAGGTGTCGGAGTCCCTCGTGACCAACCCGGACGTCGACCACGTCACGTTCACCGGCAGCACCGCCGCGGGCCGGCGCATCATGTCCCTGGCCGGCGAGCGCATCGCACGCGTGTCGCTCGAACTCGGTGGCAAGTCCGCGGCGATCATCCTCGACGACGCAGACATCAACCACGTGCTGCAGACGCTGCCCATGGGTGGCTGCATGCAATCCGGTCAGGCCTGCATCGCGCTGACCCGCGTGCTCGTCTCACACAAACGTCACGACGAGGTGGTCGAGGCACTGAAGGCTGCGTACGGATCTCTGCCGATGGGCAATCCGTGGGAGCCGACCAACTTCCTCGGCCCGCTCGCCTCCAAGCGTCAGCAGGACCGCGTGCTCGGCTACATCGACATCGCGAAGGAAGACGGCGCGAAGGTTGTGCTCGGTGGTGGCCGCCCCGAAGGCCTCGATACGGGCTTCTTCGTCGCAGCCACCCTGATCGACGACGTGCAGCCGGATTCACGTATCGCGCAGGAGGAGGTCTTCGGGCCGGTCATCTCGGTGATCACCTACGAGGACGAGGAAGACGCAATCGCGATCGCCAACAACTCGGTGTACGGACTGTCGGGCGCCGTCTACACCGAGGATCTCGACCACGGTTTCGAGGTCGCACGGCGCATCCGTACCGGGACCATCAGCGTCAACACCGCGACGATGGACTTCACCCTGCCATTCGGTGGTTACAAGCAGTCGGGCGTCGGGCGGGAAGGCGGCATCGAAGGTCTCGAAGAGTTCTTCGAGACCAAGACCGTCCACCTGCCTGCTCCTTCCCAGTAGGTCTGCAGAACGCGGTGCCCCACGGATTCGATCCGTGGGGCACCGGTGCGTCGTGGGCGGTTCGCGCGGGGAACGGCGGACTCGCTCAGTTGGCCGACAGCTTGACATTGCCGGAGGGCGCGGCTTCCGTGATCGCGATGTTCTCGTTGCGCACCACGCCGTGCAGGAAGCTGCGAATCATTTCTTCGAACAACTGCCGGGAGGTCATCTCGTTTGCGCCGAGTGCTTTGGACAGCAGGGGCTGCGACTCCGGGTCGACGTTCGGGAAGATCGTGGACTTGGTGCTCGGCTTGCGCATCGCCTCGGTGAGCACCGCGCCGAGCGTCAGGCGCTCCATACCGTCGAGAATCTGGACGTGCAGGTGCGCGGGCACTCCGGACTCCTCGAGAAACCGGGCGGTGTCCTCGTAGGTGCCGATCAGCAGGTCACGGGGCAGATATTGCAGCAGGATCGGCGCGGCGTTGCGGTGTTTGAGGATCGACCGGCGAAGGTTCATGCTCAGCGTCACGAAGAATTCGGGCCAGTCCGGGCCGGGCTTGCGTCGCGGTAGGTTTCCGGCGCCGGCGATCTGTCGAGCGACCGCTTCGAGAATCTCCGATTTGTCGGAGAAATGATGGTAGAGCGAGGGTGCACGCACTCCGATGTGTTTAGCCAGGCGTGGCAGGCTGAACGCATCGAGTCCCTCGGAGTCGATGATCTCGATGGACGCTGCCACGGCGGCTGCGCGACTGATCAGAGGTTTCGACGGTCGGGCCATATCTCGCTTTCGGTTCGAGCAGTACGCCGAGCCTGGTCGGCACGGCAGATGGTCAGAATGGTATATGTTCCCGTCGGTAAGGTGGTCATACGGTGAGAACCGCCTCGTCGAGGAACTCCACCAAGCCTCGACTCAAGACGTCGTTGTCGTCGCCGCCCACCATGTGCCCCGCGCCGCCCACATCGATATAGCGCGACCCCGGAATCAGCTCCAGGAGTTCGCGCGCTCCTTCCGGACTGACCACATCGGACTGGGCGCCACGGATGAGTAACGTCGGGACTCTGATCGCCCGCGCCGCGGCGCGGGCACGAATTTCGCGCGCGGCCGTCGCGTCCGCCGAATTCGTCCTATCCGACAGCATTCGCGGATCCCAATGCCAGTACCAACGACCGTCGTGCTCACGCAGGTTCTTGCGCAAACCCTCCACCCGCGGCGCGCGACTCCGGTGCGGGTTGTATTCGATCACTGCTCCGAGCGCGTCCTCGAGGCTGTCGAAGCCGGACAAACCGGCTTGCATGAATTCGGTGATCTTGGCGAGACCCTCCGGTTCGGCCTTCGGGGTGATGTCCACCAGGACCAGCGCCCGGGCAATACCTGGTTCGTCGCCTGATGCGACAAGTGAGGCCATGCCGCCCATGGACGCTCCGACGAGCACCGGGGGTTCACCGAGGTCGGCGACGACTGCGCGAATGTCGCGGGCGTGCGCGTCGGGGCTGTAGTCGCCGTCGGTCGACCACTGGCTGTCGCCGTGGCCGCGTGCGTCGATGCAATACGCGCGACAACTCTGCTGGGCCAGCCGTATTCCGGTGCGCTGCCACGAGTGCCTGGTTTGGCCGCCGCCGTGGAGCAGCAGGACCGTGCCTTTCGGTTCCCGCCGGGGTTCCCACAGGTCGGCAACCAGTGAAACGCCGTCGCCGCGGAGGGTGGTCACCTTGGTGGAGTACGTCATGGTTGCATGGTCCTTCCTCGTCGGGAATCAGTGTCCGGAAGTGCCGCCGTCGACGGCGAGCGTCGAGCCGGTGATGTAGCCCGAGGCGCGACTGGCGAGGAACACCACGGCTCCGTCGATCTCGCGCTGTGTAGCGGTGCGGCCGAGAGAACTGCCGCGCAGGAACTCGTCGAGCGTATCCGACGACATCTCGGAGATCAGGTCGGTCTCCACGAATCCTGGCGCGATCGCATTGACGCGGATTCCCTTTCGCTTCGACCACTGATGCGACAGGTCGCGGGTCAGGCCGATCATTCCCGCTTTACTGGCCGCGTATGCAGCTTGGGGAAGTGCCGATTTTATGAGGCCGAGCATGCTCGCGACATTGACGATGGTCGAGCCCGGGCCCATCACGCGTCCACACGCTTGCGCTACCCAATAGCTGCCCATCAGGTTCACGTCGAGGACTGCGCGGAAGTCCTCGGGGCGCTCGCGTGTCGCAGGCGCGGAGCTGGTGACTCCGGCGTTGTTGATCAGGATGTCGAGGCGGCCGAACTCGGCGACAGCGGCCTGGGCAAGCGCGTCGCACTGCTCGGGCACAGTGACGTCGGTAGGTACGACCAGGCAGCGGCGACCGGTGGCCTCTACTGTCACCGCGACGGCTTCGAGGTTTTCGCGCCGGCGTGCGGCGATCACCACGTCGGCACCTGCCTCGGCGAGCGCGCGGGCGAATCCGGCGCCCAGGCCGCTGCCGGCGCCGGTCACGACAGCGACGGATCCGTCGAGTCTGAACAGGTCGAGGACCGTGTCACTCTGGTCCGGCGATGAGTGTGGGGTCATGGCGATCTCCTGTGTGCGTCGTGGATATCGGTGGCCAGGCTTGCGTCCCGTAAACCTAACTGCTTAAGATTATAGGGCAGGTGAAGTCTATGGGAACGAGAGCGCCGATGACCAGAAGCACCAACACCGAACAACGCAAAATGCGAGTGATCGGCAAAGACGTGCTTGCTCACGGGGTCATGGCAGTTCGACTCGCGGATCCCGATGGCGGCGCTGTCCCGACATGGGAGCCCGGAGCGCATATCGACGTGATCATCGACAGGTCGACGGTTCGGCAATACTCCCTGTGTGGCGACGCATCCGACACCACCTCCTTGGCGATCGCGGTGCTCCGCGAAGCGGACGGCCGCGGTGGATCGCGCTGGGTGCACGACTCGCTGCAAGTCGGAGACCTGGTCGCGATCGCAGGTCCGCGCAACAATTTCACCCTCGAACCCGCGCAGTCCTACCTTTTCGTCGCGGGCGGTATCGGCATTACGCCCCTGTTGCCGATGCTCCGTTCGGCCGAAGTTGCCGGCGCCGACTGGCGCCTGCTGTACGGCGGCCGAACACGCACCAGCATGGCTTTTGCCGACGAGCTGGTCGCTCGGTACCCCGGCCGAATCGAGCTGCGACCCCAGGACGAATGCGGAATCCTCGACCTTCCCGCTGCCCTCGTCGCCGTCCCCGACGGCACCGGGGTGTACTGCTGCGGACCGGAGCCGCTCCTGCAGGCGATCGAAAACGAATGCCTCGCGCATCCGAACGTGAGACTGTACGTCGAGCGGTTCGCTGCCAAGGAGCGGCCGGCCGATGCGGTCGACGGATCGTTCGAGGCCGAACTCCGGCGCGCGGGCAGGACCATCACCGTCGATGCGAAGGAAAGCGTGCTCGACGCCGTACTCCGGTCCGGTGTCGACGCCCCCTTCTCGTGCCGTGAGGGTACGTGCGGGACGTGCGAAACCCGCGTCCTGGAGGGCGTTCCCGAACATCGCGACTCGATCCTCACGGAAGACGAACAGGCCGAGAACGACTGCATGATGATCTGTGTATCACGAAGCTGCACAGCAAAACTCGTGCTCGATCTCTGACCGGCACCGCAGCGAGGAGATGCCGTGACCCAGGCGCCCGATACGGCCCATCTCGCCGCCCAAGAGACGGCACGTGGATCGGCGGTGCTGGTCCCGGCGCTCTGCTTCATCGTGATGATCACGTCGATGATGCAGACCGCCGTGGTACCGCTCCTGCCGGCAATCGCGGTGCAGCTCGACGTGGGCACGGATGCTGTCGGTTGGACAGTGACAGCGAATCTCCTTGCAGCCGCGGTGTGTACACCACTGTTGGGTCACCTCGCCGATCGACATGGTCCACGGAGGGTGATGCTCGCCGTGCTGGGCGCGGTACTGATCGGCTCGGTGCTGTGTGTCGCGTGGAACGGGTTGCCGTCACTCATCGCCGGTCGAGTTCTGCAGGGAGTGTCGTACGCGTTGTTCCCCGTCGGTGTGGCGGTAGTGCGAGGCGCACTGGGGGCGCACCGTGTTCCGATGGCGCTCGGCGTCATGTCTGGGGCATTGAGTGTCGGCGGCGGTGTGGGAATGATCGCGGCCGGACTCCTGTACACCGAAGGGGCCGACTATCGACGTGTCTTCTGGATGCTGTTGGTACTCACAGTGTTAGCAATGGTCGTCGGGTGGCGCGTTATTCCGCATACCCCGGGGTCGGGACCGCGCGACGGGTTCGACTTCTGGGGTATGGTCGGGCTCGCGTTCGGCCTGCCGGGGCTGCTGTTGGCGTTGGCGCAAGGTGGGACGTGGGGATGGCTGTCGCTGCGGACACTCGGTTGCGCTGTCACCGGTGCGCTGGTGCTTGCCGCCTGGTACCGGCACGAACGGAGGACCACTTCACCGCTAATTGCTCCGGCGCTTCTGACGGCGCGGTTGGTGGCTCCGGCACATGTCGCGGCTTTCCTGGTGGGTGTCGCGATGTTCGTGCAGTTCCTGGCCATCGCAACGTTCGTGCAGATCTCCCGACAGGAAGCGGGATACGGGTTCGATGCGTCGGTACTCGAGACCAGTCTGGTGTACCTGCTACCCGGACAGATTGCCGGTACGGCTGCGGCAGCCGTCAGTGGACTCGTAGTCCGACGGTTCCCCGCCCACAAGGTACTCACCGCAGCCTGCGCCGTCGGTGTGTGCGGATTCGTGATGCTGATACTTGCTCACGACTACACGTGGCAGGTGATTACGGCGGTTGCGGTGATCAATGTCTTCGTCATAGTCGCCTACGGTGCGCTGCCGTCGATGCTCATCGGCAGCAGTCCTCCGGGAAGCACAGGGGCGGTGAACGGCATCAACGCGATCGCCCGGACATTCGGAAGTTCACTGGCCAGTGCCTTCGTTGCGGTGTTGCTCGCGACCATCACGATCCCGGGCACCTCGACGCCCACAGAACAGGCGTACATCGTGGTGTTCGCGGTCGGGGGAGCGGCCGCGTGCGCGGCGGGGCTCGTTGCTGTAACAGCGCACCGTTTTGCAAAATACAAGACTTGATTGACGTCTCAAATTGGACCATATAGCGTGGGTCGCACGGCGTACGAGCCAGGCTTCCCTGGTCCGATCCGCGCTGAAAACATCTGTCGACAAATGCGATTCGGCCCGCGCTCTGTGTCAGGCACCCCACATGCCCGGTAGGACCCCGGTAGAACGACATCGCACATGTGCGACTCACGAAAGGTAAGGACGAATGGCTGCCACCGTCGGCTCGGCATTACATTGGTGGGCGAAGACCAAGGGAGAGCAGGACGCGCTCGTCGTGGCGGGTGAATCCCTCACATACCGCGAACTCCAGGACTGGTCCAGTCGAATCGCCCGGAAGATCGTGGACCTCGAAATCCAACCGGGTCAACGAGTCGGCGTGCTAGGCCCGAATTCGCTGACGTGGCCGGTGATCGCTCTGGGCGTCCTCAAGGCCGGCGGTGTACTGATCCCGCTCAACCCACGGTTCAAGCCGGCGGAGCTCCGCAAGGTTGTCGACGACGCCGGTGCCGTCCTGGTCGTCATGCCGAACGAGTTCGCGCAGACGGTCGACGCGGCCCGTGAACTGGGTCGCACCTTCGACACGCTCTCGTTCGACGAGCTCGCGCCGCTACGCGCGGGAGGACAGGACGACTTCCGCATCGATCTCGAACCCGACGAACCGACCGCCCTCCTCTTCACTAGTGGCTCCACCGGGATGTCCAAGGGTGTGATCTGCACGAACCGGACGCTGCTCAATATCGCCTTCGAGGCGTCACTCACCGAAGAAGGCTTCCGGCCCGGGTCCACATCACTGCTGGTGTTGCCATTGGTATTCACCCCCGGCCTGGTATGGGGGCTGGTCATGACAACGGTGCTCGGCGGAAAGCTGATCATCGAGAAGGAGTTCGATCCGGGCCGCGCGGCCAAACTTCTCGGTGAACACGATGTCCAGGCCATCTTCGGTGTGCCGTTGATCTTCGAGGCGATCTCGCGTTCACCCGAGTTCGCGGACGCCGACCTGTCGTCGCTGCGCACCGCGATCGTCGGCGGCGCCGCGGTCGCTCCGGCACTGTTGCAGCACTGGGCGGACAAGGGCGTCGCACTGCGACAGATCTATGGCATGACCGAGGCCGGCGGTGTCGCCACCGCCACCCTCGTCGCCGAAGCCTTCGACCACCCCGACACGTGTGGATCCGGCTCGATCTTCACCGAAGTGAAGGTGGTGCGTCCAGACGGTACCGATGCCGCTCCCGGTGAAGAGGGCGAAATCCTCCTGCGCGGTCCGGGCGTCACCCCCGGGTACTGGAACGACGCCGAGTCGACCGCGGCCGCCTTGCAGAACAACTGGCTGCACAGCGGCGACCTCGGCACCCTCGACGACGAAGGACGCGTCAAGTTCGTCGACCGGCTCAAAGACCTCATCATCACCGGAGGAATCAATATCTCGCCGGTCGAAATCGAGCGGGTCATCTCCGAGATTCCCGGTGTCGAGGAAGTCGCTGTCATCGCAGCCGCTGACGAGCGCTTCGGCGAAACCCCGGCGGCGATCGTCACGGTGAAGGATGGCGTCGATGCAGCGGCAATCATCGAACACTGCGACCGGCTCGTGGCCGACTACAAGGTTCCGCGCTACGTGGTGATCCGGGACGAGCCGCTGCCGCGGCTCCCCAGCGGCAAGCTCTCGAAGACTGCCATCCGGTCCGAATACCGGTACGTGGCAGAACGATTCGACAAGGTCCGCTGAGCCGAAACCGGCGGGGAACTCAGGAAGGAGTCAGCGTGCCGGAGACCGGTAGCGACGATGCACTAATACTCGAGCGGCACGGGGAGATCGCGGTTGTGCGATTGAACCGTCCCGACCAGCTCAATGCGTTCACCAACGCGATGTGCTATCGGCTCATCGAAATCTTCGACGAGACCGACGCAGACGACGAGGTCCGTGCGGTAGTCATCACCGGAACGGGACGGGCCTTCTGTGCGGGAGCCGATCTCGCAGCCGGCGGCGACACCTTCGTGCTGGATGACGACCCGGAGACCGGAGGCGCACCGGCCGACACGGGCGGGCAGGTCTCGCTGAGAATCTACCGTTCCCTCAAGCCGGTAATCGCCGCGATCAACGGACCGGCCGCGGGTGTCGGCGTCACCATGACCCTGCCGGCCGACATTCGCATCGCGTCGGAAACCGCGAAGTTCGGGTTCGTGTTCACGCGTCGCGGACTGGTCCCCGAGGCTTGCTCGACCTGGTTCCTTCCGCGGGCCGTCGGTATCTCGACGGCCGTCGAGTGGACAGTGGGCGGCAAGATGGTCTCGGCAGTCGAAGCGCTCGAACGAGGACTCGTCCGTGAACTCGTACCCGCCGATCAAGTGCTCGAGCGGGCACTCGACATCGCGCGGGAACTCGTCTCCGGCACCTCACCGGTGTCGGCAGCTCTGACCCGACAGCTGATGTGGCGGATGCTTGGTGCGTCCGACCCCGAGGTAGCGCACAGGGCCGAGTCGATCGGCATCTACGTCCGCGGCACCGCGGACGACGTGCGTGAAGGTGTCGACGCATTTCTCGAGAAGCGCGAGCCGAAGTTCCCGAACCGGGTTACGGATGGATTGCCCAACCTGTTCGAGTAGTGCATCGGTAATCATCAGCCCTCCGGGATTCGACACTGTCCCTCGGCGTATCGCACGATCCGTTCAGTGATCTCGTCGGGGCTGCCGGCGAAGACCATGCCCCCGTGTGGTGGCGGCTCCACGGGCGCAGCCGCCGCCACCGGATGGGTGGGGGCACCGGTGCCACTTCCTTCCGACGCATGGTCACCTCCACACGATCGTCTGTGTACAGAATCGAAAAGTGGGGACGTCCCCTTTGCCTCATCGGGACATCACGGCAGGAGGGTGAATTCGCGGTGAGCACCGCATCGGGGAGCGCGAGATTGATCTGGCGAGTCGACCCATCGACCGGGGTCGGCCAAACTCAGAGACACCGACGCAGTCGGCTGAACCAGGTTCAACCTGTCTTGATACAACATGCAACGAGTGGGCGGTGAATCATTGTTCACCCCGTAGTGCAACATGATAAAGAATGCTCGGTTCGATAATGTTGGTGAGGAACCCATGGATCCCGTAGTCACACAGTCCGAACTCCGCGGTGCCGGTGTCACGCTCGCTGCCGACCGGTGGGATCCGCCGTCCCAGGACGCCGGCGGATCGGGTGTCGACAGGAAAGGCTCGGTGCTGTTGCTGCACGGCGGCGGGCAGACGCGGCATTCCTGGCGAAACACCGGCCGCAGCCTGGCGGCGGACGGCTGGTCCGCCATCGCCGTGGACGCACGCGGGCATGGGGACAGTCAGTGGGCGCCGGACGGGGACTACGGCATCGATGCACTGGTTGCCGACCTGACGTCGGTCGTTTCGGAGTTGGGGGAGAAGCCGGTACTCGTCGGTGCCTCGATGGGCGGGATGACGTCGCTGATCGGGCAGGGGGAGAACCCGGATCTCGCTCGCGGTCTGGTCTTGGTCGATATCGCACCGAAGGTCGAGACCAGCGGCACCGCGGAGATCATGGCGTTCATGCGCAGTGGCCTCGAGGGTTTTGCGAGCCTCGACGAGGCTGCGGCGGCGATCGCGGCGTATACCCCGAACCGGGTGCGTAAGCCCAACCCGGACGGGTTGCGTAAGAACCTGCGTCTGCGTGATGGCCGCTGGTTCTGGCATTGGGATCCGGCGTTCCTGCGCCAGGGCGACGAACCGACTCGTCAGGCGGATTCGATCGTGCGCTACGAACGCGCACGGAAGGCCGCGGCCGCGGTCACGGTTCCCACGATGCTGGTGCGTGGCAAGGAGTCGAAAGTGGTCAGCGAGGAAGGCGCCAAGGAGCTGCTCGAGCTGATTCCGTCCGCGAAGCTGATCGACGTGACCGGGGCCGGGCATATGGTCGCCGGCGACGACAACGATGTCTTCAGTGGCGGATTGACGGGATTTCTCGACGAAGACGTTATCGCAGCGCGTTACTGATGCGGTTGAGGCTCGGTTGCAGCGGCGACCGGATTCGGCGCCGAAACCGGTCGCCGTCCGACCGATCCGTCCGTAGGCGATCAGATTGGGTTGTTATCGTCAATACTGCACTGTCAGAACAGTTTTCGAATCCGACGAGCGACGCGATCGCCGCCGCTCAGGGTGCGAGGGGCGTGGGCGGCTGAACTGCAACCCAGGGCTTCCCGCACGGTCTCGGCGGCGCCGACGACGTCATTGCGATGCCGCTGCAGTGCTCGACCCAATGGGACGGTCTCGGGCACATCTTCGACCACGGACGGGCCTGGAACGGGCGCCGGGCAGGGCAGGTCGTCACCTCGCAGGGCGATCAGGTCACCGGCGCCGTCGGCGCCCCGGTCAACCCGATTGCGATCAAGTGAGCACGACCATGCAACAGGGCAGGTTGGCCGGGAAGGTCGCGGTGCTCACCGGCACCGCCTGCGCAAGGCCGGGAGGCGGCGTTGCGTTTCGTCATGGCCCACGAAGTCGACCTCGTGTTCCTCCCGATCAAACATGCCTGGAAGTACCTGGCGCAGTCGGCGAATGCGTCTGTGATCCTGGTCGGATCCACGGCCGGGGTGACCGGTTCGGTCACCAACACCCGGCTCGCGCACACCGCCTCCAAGGGTGCGGTGGTCGCGATGACGAAACAGCTCGCGGCGGAGGGCTGCCCCGGCAGCGGCGAAGCACTGCGCCTGCAGGGACTCACAGCGCATATCGCCACCGAGGAATGGGCCGCCGCTTGTGTGGACTATCTCGAGACGATCGACACCCTCGATGCCGACCGAATCGGTCTCGTCGGCTGGTCTCTCGGCGGCTACTACGCACCGCGGGCGGCCGCGTTCGCGAAGGCGTGGGGTGCCAACCACGACTGGGGCAAGGTACAGCGTCGTCGCGTCGACCGTGAGGGCGAACACCCGGTGCCGCACTACTGGGAACATGTGATGTGGGTATGGGGCCATGACGACCTGGCCACCGTCGCCGGTAGCTGAGACACAATCTGGTCGGGGCCATTTGGGTTGACGGCCTAATGGCCCGCCGTGAAAGGACGCAGCATGTTCGAACTGAAGACCTACACCCTGCGCACCGCCGAAACACTCGACCAGCACGCGAACGTTCACTGGCCCCGGCATATCAGCAGCCTCGGCAAGCACGGGATCACCACCCATGGAATCTGGACAGAACACAGCGACGATTCGCACCGGCTGATCGCGCTCGTCTCCTACCGGCCCGACGCCGACATCGAGCAGGTCACCCGCGACTTCATTACCAGTCCTATGGGGATTCGCGAGGTGGTTGCGTAGGAACTCGAGGTGGTGTCGGGGTCAGGCGGTGTGTGTTTGGGCAACGGTGCTGGTGACCTGGTCGGTATGGCCGTCGCCGAGTGGGTCGGGCCATGTTGTCCAGGTGTCGGGGCCGAGTTCGATCTCGGCGGTGGTCAGCAGACACGCGTCGAGTTGGTGGCGCAGTGCGTCGGGGTCGATTCCCTGGCCGATGAAGACCAGCTCTTGCCGGCAGTCACCAACTGGTTCTTCCCATTTGCCGAGAATCCCCGCGCGGCGGTAGTCGTCCTCAGGCCAGTAGGTTTCGGGCAGGAACTTCCACCAGCGTCCGACGTAGCCGTGTCGGATCAGGTGGCCGGCCTGGGAGATGCTGCCGATTTCGGTGAATCGGCTTGCGTTCCAGTAATAGCCTTTGGCACGCAGAAGACGACCGTTGGTCCATTCGCTGGTGAGGAACTGGTGCAGCCGCCCGGGGTGGAAGGGGGCGCGTTCACGGTAGACGAGGGAACTGATTCCGTATTCCTCCGTCTCGGGGGTGTGTTCGCCCTGTAATTCTTGGAGCCAGCCGGGTGCCTGGGCGGCCTTCTCCAAGGAGAACAGGCCGGTGTCCAAGATGGTGTCGAGGGGGATCTGGCCGTGGGACATCGACTGTATGCGCGCAGTGGGGTTGAGTGAGCGCAGGACTGCGGTCAGTTCGGTCAGGTGCTCCGACGTGACGAGGTCGGCTTTGCTGACCAAAATGACATCCGCGAACTCGATCTGATCGACCAGCAGGTCGGAGATATCGCGTTCGTCGTCGGGTGCGTCGGTCTGGACGCGGCCGCCGGTCTGGTAGTCGTGAAGGAAGCTGTGGGCGTCGACGACGGTCACCATGGTGTCCAGGCGGGCGATATCTGCCAGAGCGTGTCCGTCGGTGTCGATGAAGGTGAACGTTTCAGCGACCGGTAGCGGCTCGGAGATGCCGGACGATTCGATCAAAAGGTAGTCGAATCGTCCATCGGCGGCCAGCGCACTGATTTCCGCGAGAAGGTCCTCGCGCAGGGTGCAGCAGATGCAGCCGTTGGTCATCTCGACGAGCTTCTCTTGTGAACGGCTCAGTGAGATCTCCCGTTCGACTTCGGCGCTGTCGATGTTGATCTCGCTCATGTCGTTGACGATGACGGCGACCCGCCGTCCCTCCCGGTTTCGCAGGACCTGGTTGAGGAGGGTGGTTTTACCTGCACCCAGAAATCCTGACAGCACGGTGACAGGAAGTCGTGTGTCGGCCATTGTTCGGAGTCCTTCCGACGGTCGGGGAGATCCCGGCTAGGGAGGGCGTGGGCGGGAACGCGAACCCGCCCACGCCGTTGGTGACAGTGCGGCAGCGGGTCAGGCTGCCGGTTCGAGGTACCCCTCGAACAGGTCGACTACGACGCTGCCGGCGTCGGTGTCGTCTCCGAACAGGTCCTCGGCCGCGAACGTGACGTGGTAGGTCGGTTCCTCCCCGGCGTCAGCGCGGCCGTGGCCGATGGCGTCGGGGAACGGCCATTTCTCGCCGGTGCGGTGGGTGACGGTCCCGACCCTGCCGCGGCAGTAGGCGGGCATCCGGATATGACCGGGAACGTACTCGTCGCGGACCCGGACACGCTGCCCGACCTCGAAGGTGGTGGTGTCGGCGCGGGCAGGACGTCCCTCCGACTCGGCGGGCCGGGACAGGGGGAACGGGCCCCCGGCGAGGACTTCGAGCTCGTCGTGGGTGAGGATTCCCTTCTCGACCATGAGGGTGGCAACGCCGATGACGTACCTCTCGTAATAGGGCGTCATCATGTAGTGGCGCGGTTCCATCCGTTCGACGACGTGGCGGACCTCGTCGACACTGAATGCCCCCAGATCCGCCGCTCCGAGGAAGAGCAGGCTGTAGGGCAGGTGTTCCCACTCGGCGTGGAAGGTGGGGCCGATGTCGGCGTCGACGGTGTGGGGCACCTTGCCGAATCCTTGAACACCGGCGAGATCGTGTACTCCATCCATGGGTCTATCTCCTTCGGTTCGGTGGTTCAGTTGGCCGGGACGTGCGGGACAGCGACCCCGATGAGGCAGTCCTTGGTCACGATCTGTTGCAGTTGCTCTCGGCTCCAGCCTTCGGTGCCGGCCGGCCGCTGGGGGAGCACGATGTAGCGGGTCTCGGCTGTGGTGTCGTACACGCGGATCTCGACATCCTCCGGGATGTCGGTGCCCATCTCCGACAGCACTTTTCGAGGTTCACGGACGACGCGGGCGCGGTACTCGAAGCTCTTGTACCAGGTCGGCGGCAGCCCGAGGATGGGCCACGCGGTGCACGAGCACAGGGAGCATACGATGACGTTCTTGAGGGTGGGGGTGTCTTCGAGCGCCACGATGTATTCGCCCTGCGGTCCCAGATAGCCGTACTGGTCCACGGCCGCGGTGCCGTCGGTGAGGAGCAGGTCGCGGAATTCCGGGTCGGTCCAGGCTCGCGCAACGAGTTCGGCGCCGCGTTTCGGGCTGAAGTCCTCCTCGAAGGTCTTCTTCCACCCTTCGGTGTAACCCTCCGGGACGAGACCCTTTCCGTCGAGCGCACGGAACAGGGCCCACGCGCGATCCGACGCCGGCGCTTGAGCTGGTGCCGCGTTGTCTGGTGTGTGTTCGATCGTTGCCGACATTGTTTCCACTTTCTGTAGGGGCTGATACTTGTGAAGTGGTGGTGTGAGTGGGCGGGTAGACGCGCCTTGTCTCAGGCGAGACTCAGACGTGCAGCGGTAGCCGGTTGGCCGGTCGCCGTGGGGAAGGCGCCGCGGATCTGTTCGAATGCGTGGCCGGCGCGTAAGACCGTGGCGTCGTCGAATCGTTTCCCGATGATCATCATTCCGACGGGAAGGCCGTTCACCAGACCTGCCGGCACTGACAGGGCGGGGTGGCCGGTGACATCGAATGGGGCGGTGTTCGCGATCATTCCGAGGGCTTTGGTGACGTAGGTGACCCGGTCGACATCCTGCGCCGGTAGTTCGGAGGCGACGTAGGGCAGGGTCGGCATGACCAGGACGTCGTAGGTTTCCAGCGCCGCATCGTAGGCGGCGCGAGCGCGCGGTACCAGGTTGCGGGCCTTGCCGTAGCTCGATCCGCCCAACGCGGTGACACCGTGATGGCCGCACAAGGCGACGAGTTTGACGGTTTCGGACAGGGCATCAGCGTGCTGGATGCGGTGCTGCGCAAAGTACGCCATCAGTTCGGGATCGTAGAGGCCGTCTGCGTTGAGGCCGTAGCCGTTGCCGTCGAGCATCTGATAGGCGCCGCCGTCGGTGGCGATCACGTTCCACACGTGGAACGCGTGCAGATGCCACGGAACGCTCACCTCGTCGACCACGCCACCAGCCTCGGTGAAGCGGTGTGCAGCCGCACGGACCGCATCATCGACCTCCGGCTGTGAGATCGCGTGCCCGAATCCCTGGCTCACGACGCCGACCCGCAGGCCGTCGATCCCGGAGTCGAGGGTCGACAAGTAATCATCCACCACGAGGTTGTCCGGCTGGCGGGGATCGTGGCCGTCACGGCCGGCGATCACCGACAGAAGCAGGGCCGCGTCTTCGACCGTTCGGGTGATGGGCCCGAGATGATCGATCGTGCGCTCGATGGGGAAGGCACCGGTGTAGGGGACCAGCCCGAACGTGGGCTTGTGACCGACTACGCCACAGAATGCGGCCGGAATGCGGATCGACCCACCCTGGTCGCCGCCGATCGCGAGATCGACATCGCCGGCCGCGACGAGGGCGGCGCTGCCACCGGAGGATCCACCGGCCTCGCGGTCAGGGTCCCACGGGTTGCGCACCGGACCGGTGGCCGGGGTGAAGCTCGAACCGGAAAAGCACAGATCTTCACACACCGCCTTGCCCGCCACCGTGGCGCCGGCATCGAGCAGTCGGGTGACCACGGTTGCATCACGGGTGGGAACGAACCCCTCCAACGATCGCGATCCGTTCATCATGGG
>Ga0247825_10000189_pt1 | contig 36538 bp, 35 predicted proteins | sample 13C_Vanillin_Day_FD_194413 | JGI IMG/M metagenome (GOLD analysis project Ga0247825, IMG submission 194413) | Soil microbial communities from agricultural site in Penn Yan, New York, United States - 13C_Vanillin_Day48 | ecosystem: Environmental > Terrestrial > Soil > Agricultural land | place... | reverse complement strand
TGGCTTACGCCCACCGTGTCCCCGTACTAGCAGGAGAAGAGAATGAAGGCAGCGCGACTGGTCGGTCCCAGGCAGTTCGAGATCCTGGACGTCGAAACCCCGAGTCCGAACCCCGGCGAGGTGCTTGTGCGACTGGAGTACGCCTCCATCTGCGGCAGCGACCTCATCAACTACAACCGCGTGCTGCCTGAAGAGGACTACCCGCTGCGCATCGGCCTGCCCTGTCACGAGACTTGCGGCATCGTCGAAGTGAGCATGGATGACAGCCTGAAGAAGGGCGACCGGGTCGTGGCGCTGACTTACACCGGCGGCCTGCTGGAGTACACGACGATCCCTGCAAACCGCTGCATCAAGGTGCCGGAGCACGTCGACCCGCAGCTGGCGGTGCTCTGCCAGCCGATCGGCACTGTGATCTACGCGGTACAGAAGCTCGGTAGCGTGCTGGGTAAGAAGGTGGTCATCCTGGGGCAGGGGCCCATTGGCCTGAGCTTCACGGAGCTGATCTCCCGCGCAGGGGCCACGCAGGTGATCGTCACCGACATCGTCGACCCGCGCCTCGAGGTCGCGAAGGTGTTCGGGGCGACGGACACGATCAACGCGTCGCGCGAAGACGTGATCGAGCGCGTGAAGGAGCTGACCAACGGCGAGCTGGCCGACATCGTGATCGACGCGTGTGGCGTCCACGAGACGAACAACCAGACCTTCCACGTGATCAAGGTGCAGGGCACGGCGTGCATCTTCGGCATGCCCCACGGCGACCCGGTGTTCCCCTTCGACTGGGGCACGATGTACATGAAGCTGCCCAACATCATCGTCTGCAACAGCGCCAGGTCAGGCGATGTGGTAGGCGTGGTGAAGACGGCGGTCGACCTCATCGCCCAGGGCCGGATCGACCCGCGGCCTATGATCTCGCACAACGTCGACTTCGCGGACGTCGGCAAGGCGTACGAGATGTTCAGCAACCGCACAGAAGGCTGCGTGAAGCCGATCATCAGGATTAGCTAGCGTGGCCTCAAATAGCGACGGGAGAGATTCGCCTGACGACGGCGGCTGCTATTAGTCCGGCCCCGTCCGGCGAAGCTTGGAGCTATGGAGCGTCCCGCATGGAGCAGCATGTCCGCCGGTTGAGTTTCTTGCACTCTCCGGTTGCCGTGTGGGTAGTCATAGTCCTGATCGCTGGCTCATCGCTGGCCACGCTCGCGGCAAGCTGGCTAATCTTTGGGCGCGACCAGGCGCCGGGGCATGCCGCCGTCGCACAAACAGAAGTCGATGTCGAGGCAGACTGGCGCCAACAGGAGTACGCAAAATTAGGCCAACTGCGTGGCGGGCTCACCCTTGAGCGATTCCGTGAGCAGCTGGGTGTCCCTCTGTTTGTGACCGTCTCCAAAGACGGACTGTTCACCGAGTACCTGTTCCAGCGGCGCGACTACTGGGTCCAGGCAGTCACCGACGCTTCTGGAACGGTGCAACTCATGTCTGTGACATCCTGTAGCAACGACTTTCAGCCAAGCTTCGAGGCGTTCAGCGGCCCAGGCCCTATTGTTCTCAATCGATCCCGGTTTAGTGATGTGGGCCAAGACCCAACCTATGTGCGTTACTTCACCTCGGGCGCCACGGCTAACAGCTACTACTATGACGAGTACTACACCGGAAATCCTGGCAATTACAAGACCTACTTCGTTGGCATTAACGACGCTTGCCGGTTCCAGGCCTCGAGCGTTTTGCGTCAGCCTTTCTTCGGGCAGCAACTTCAACCTGCCGACGCCGCCGTGCGGGCGTTCAGGGCCGATGCTGTGGCCAACACTTACGGCGAGACGGCCGTATTCCACGATCAGCGTGTCCGGGAGGCCTTCCAGGTAGGGGCTACTCGTATCCTGGTCCGGACGGCGCCACCTTATTTGCCAGACAAGTAATCCTCTGGCGCTGCCTTGAGCCCGGCCCCTTTCGTTAGGGAGACGTGACCCGAAAGCGCCGTTGCTTTGCGCAGGCTTGCGCAACGCCTGCGATGATCTGGGCATGGTAACGAAGGTGCGTGGCGCTGACGCTGAGGCTTACGTCCCGCTGGATAAGTCGCTGGAGTCGTTGCGGAATGCGGTGCAGGACTGCCAGGCGGCGAGCTGTACAAGTATGTGACGCAGGCGGTGTTCGGCGAGGGACCGGAGATGGATGTCGACATAATGCTCGTCGGGGAGCAGCCGGGCGACAAGGAGGACCTGGCCGGCAAGCCCGTCGTCGGTCCCGCAGGACTGATGCTCGACAAGGCCTCCAGGACCTGGGATCTGCAGCAGGGGCTGAAGTACCTGAAGCGGGTAGCCTAGCCAGATGCATCAGGAAGCCTCAACGTGCGTGATAAATCACGCGCCTACAACCAGGAACGAAACCCTGCACCGCTAGCGCGGTCTTGAAATGCTGAGGCGGATGGGCGTATCGTCCCGCGCAACCGGCCCGCTGCGAGCGACCTGGCCTTCACCCCAACGCTACGACGCGAAAGGACGCCCTATGACGACCACGCGCAGCAAACCCCGCGCCGTCTCAAAGACTCGCATCGTACCTGTCCCTCACCCTGACCTGACGCCCGTGGCCATGATCGAGGCGGCGATTGCTCTGAGACCGTTGCTGCGCGAGAAGCAGGCGGAGACGGAGGCGGCGGGCCGGATTCTCGACGAGGTCAATGCGGCCTGCGATGCCGCCGGGTTCTATCGGGCGCTGCAGCCCCGGCGTTTCGGCGGCTACGAGTTCGACCTGCCCACGTTCGCGAAAGTGATGATCGAAGTCGCCCGTGGTTGCCCGTCGACCGGCTGGGTGGTCGCGTTCACGGCCGGCCACACCCACCTGTTCGCCAAGTACCCGCTGGCGACGCAGGCCGAGGCTTACGGCGCGACGGGTGAGTTCCGGGGCCCCATGGTCAGCGGTCGCGACGCCGGTGCGCGCAAGGTCGAGGGCGGCTACGTGGTCAGCGGCACGTGGGACTATGCCTCCGGCATCGACGTCTCGACGCACTTCTTCGCTCAGGCGCCGGTGCGCGTCGAAGGCGAAGAGGAGCCCAAAGCCCAGGCGATCGCCCTGCTCGACCGCGACCAGTATGAGATCGAGCACAACTGGGCCATGCTGGGCATGCAGGGCAGCGGTTCGCACCGCGTCATCGTCAAAGACGTCTTTGTGCCGGACGCGCGCGTCTCCGAGCGCAATCTCCTGATGCCCACGCCCGCGGCGCCGGAAGATCGCATCTTCGACAACCCGATGTACGCCGGACCCAGCGCAAACATCCTCATGTGCGAGATCGCTGCCGTCGCCATCGGCACCGGCTACGCGGCGCTCGACTGCTACGAAGAGATACTGCAGCGGCGCACGATGCCGCGTTCGACCAAGATCCGGGCCGAAGACCGCGAGTTCCAAGTCTACTTCGGCGAAGCGCTTGGTCTGCTGGACCTGGCGAAGTCCGCGCTCGTCGGCTGCGCGCAGCAATACATGGACGCGTGCGCGGACGAAGTGTCGGGGAAGGCGCCGTTCACGCCGGAGGTCGGGCAACGTATCGTGCAGGTGGAGCAGCAATGCTGCAAGCTGGCGGGCGACGCCGTCAACCTCATGTTCCGCACCGCCGGCAGCTCCGAGGCGAAGCCAGGCCGGACGATGCAACGTTACTTCCGTGACATGTCGACGCTACTGACGCACGTCAGCCTCACCCACGACCGGACGTTTGAGATGATCTCAAAGATCCATTTCGGTCTCGATAAGCCGATGCCATCTGCTCCGCTTCAGGCGGGGTAGGTTCCGGTTCGCCGGCAAAATCGTCACCCGGCAAGTAGAGACGCCGGGACTGTTCGAGTGGCGCGCCGTTCTGGCTGTTCGCATTCTCCTGGCGCACAACGGAAACGAGGATATTGCCGTAGCCGCTCACGATCAGCGCCCACGCCGACATATGGAAAACAAGCGCAGGTTCGTCCTGGCCGATGAGGCCTACGCCACGGCCCACGGTCAGCACAACGCCCGCCATGAACATGATCACGGACAGGACGAGATTGATTTCGGGCCGGAACATTAACCGGATCATAAGATTAGATTAGCCAGAGCGATCTGCCAATTCGTTAACACGCTCAGCAGTTGCGTTGGATTCTCATCGCAAAAGGCTGCGGATGAAGGGCCGACCCTGGACTGCAGCCTCTGGTCTTAGAGCAAACGTTGATTCGCTGGCGCTTGCCGAAACGACTTCACAAGGTGGCTTCACCTAGTTTGACCTTACCTAAATTCCAGGGAGGCATCGTCATGGGAAGTGCGAAGGAAAGCGTAGTGACCTCGCAGGGACGCGAAGTGGGCAAACTGAAGGCGGTTGAGGGCGACCTGGTCCACCTCCAGGGCAAGGACTACTGGGTGCCGGTCTCGGCAATCGAGACGATCGAGGAAAAGGAAGTACGGTTGCGGTCCGACTACGACTACCTAGGCGGCCCGAAGCAGGGCGGCAGGTCGAAGGGCGTAGTCTCGGGCATGGCGCGCCTGGCCATCCTGGGCATGATTGCGAAGGCCGCGTACGCCTATCGAGACGAGAGCAAGCGCAAGGAGCTCGCGTCGAAGGCCAGGGACATCGCCGGCAAGGCAAGAACCGAGCTCGACCGGGCGAAGACTGAGATCAGCAAAGCGAAGTCGAAGCGCAATGGCGGCACCTCCATGTGGACGCCGCCGACGTCGATGACCAGCACGCCGGATTTGCCTTCGATGTCCAACGCCGGCAACCCGCCGATGTCGTCGACCTCCACGCCGAGCACGACGCCATTCAGCTCGCTGGACCTGAGCGACCGTACGGTAAGCGCAACAGAGATCGAGGTAATCGCCGAAGTGACACGCGCCTTCCCCGACAGCAGCGTGCGTGCGGACGCCATCGCCGTCCACGCAGACGACGGGCGCGAGATCGGCACGTTGCGGTTTACCGTCGACGAGCAGGCGTCCACAGACATCGAGCTCAGCCGGCTGCAGGCCCCGTCAGGCAGCAGTCCAGAGCTGCTTGCGCAGGAAGTAATCACGGACCTGCGAGCGCAGCTGCCCCTTAAGAAATAGGCCTTGCCCTCGGCAGCCCGTCGCGGATTTGGGTATATTCACCGTTAAGGGAAGAACACGCGACATAAGTCGCTACATAATCGCGATATGAGGAGAGCTGCTGGATGCTTACCGTAGAAGACAACGAACTCCTGACACGGGTTGGGCCCGGGACGCCCATGGGCGATTTGCTGCGACGCTACTGGACGCCGGCGCTGCTTTCGACCGAACTGCCGGAGCCGGACTGCCCGCCGGTGCGCGTGCGTCTGTTGGGCGAAGACATGGTGGCGTTCCGCGCCACGAACGGCGACGTCGGCCTGTTCGTGCAGGCGTGTCCGCATCGTGGCGCCTCGATGTTTTTCGGGCGCAACGAGGAGGCAGGGCTACGCTGCGTGTACCACGGGTGGAAGTTCGACACGTCGGGCGCGTGCGTGGACATGCCATCGGAGCCGGCGGAATCGAATTTCAAGAACAAGGTGCGGATCAAGGCATACCCGACGCACGAGTCCGGTGGTGTGATCTGGACGTACATGGGGCCGCCGGAAACGATGACCGGCTTCCGCGACTTCGGCACGGAGACGCTACCGAAGGAGGACTGGAGCGCCTCGCGAACGTACTCCAGCTGCAACTGGGTGCAATCGATGGAGGGCAACATGGACACTGCCCACATCTCCTGGCTGCATCAGTACTTCGGCATCCTCGACACAGAGGACGACGGCACGGATCGACCGGGCTACCCGAGCAACGCGATGTCGTGGAAGTTCTGGGCGCACGACCGGGCGCCTCGGCTCGAGCTCGAGGATACGTGGTACGGCTACAAGTACGCGGGTGTTCGGACGACGCCGAACGGCCACACGCACGTGAGGATCAGCGCCTTCGCAATCCCGTACACGACGGTGGTGGCGACGACGCCGTTCGGGATGGGCGGCGGTTTGTTCGTGCCAATCGACGACGAGTCCTGCTGGCGATGGTTCTTCGCGACGACTTCGATGCGGAAGTTCATGCAGGACCCGCTGTTCCTGCAGGGGTCGCTGCTGGGGCCGAGCCAGCCGGCACACCAGCCCTATGGCTTCCTCGTAGCGACGAACCAGGACCAGCAGAAGCGCGACACGAACGAGCCGATTAACCGGCGGCCGACGACGAGCGCGACGATGTCGATGCGGGAGTGGCGGCCGGACAACGACTACAAGATCGACCGCGCAATGCAGAAGGACACGCTGTACACCGGGATCACGAACTTCGTGAGCCAGGACATGATGGTGACGGAGTCCGCCGGGGCGATCTGGGACCGCTCGCAGGAGCACCTGGGGACGACGGACAGATCGATCATCAAGATGCGGGCGATTCTGCTCAAAGCGGCGAAGGACCTCGAGAAGGGCATCGAGCCGCCGGCGCGCGACCCGAACCTGCCGTATCGGTCGATCCGGTCGGCGGAGAAGATCCTCGCCCCGGGTGAGGACTGGCGCGTGTTGGGTACGGACGAGGACCCGACGGTGATCGAGAAGCTGGCGCTTCGAGGTGCGGCAGAGGCGCCGGCCGCGGGCGGGTAGCGCTGCGCGCCGGGAACAAGGACAGAGGGCTTTCTGGTTTCGTTAATCAAGGCCCTCATAATCGGAACGTTTGGCTGAATGACGTCTACTCGACAGGCGGTGGTTTGCTCCCGATGCTCGGCTCGCATCGAGGTGGGACGTTGGGCTGCCACCCAAGATGCGGTGCGCAAGATTCCGCTCGCGATTGTGTATTGGGTGGCTTGCCTCATTGCTCTCATTCCCGCGCTGTTTTCACAGAGCGTTGCGCGCCCGAAAAGCCTGGATGGCTGGCTGGAAAGGCACTTCGATCGGGGTCGTGTCACCGTACGGTGCTGCTCCTGCGGCAATCGTGAATCCATCGTCTGGTGAGTCGTTACGCATGGCATCATGGTTGCGATGTCGCGGTATGTGAATCCCGTCCGTCTCGTTGCAGGCACATTCGTGCTGGCTCTGATGTTGGCGCCGGCGTACTTCTTCGTCATCCGCGATGAGGCTGGGCCCGGCATCCAACGGGCGGAGATGCTGGCGACGGTTGCGAGCGGTGATGTCGGTCTGGGCGTTGGGCAGTACGCTCCGGACTTTGAAATTTCGACGCCGGAAGGCAAGCGGGTGCGGCTGAGTGAGCTGCGCGGCCGTCCGGCAGTCGTCAACTTCTGGGCGACCTGGTGTGGCAGCTGCCTGACGGAGATGCCGGATCTCAAGGCACTACAAGAAGAGCGTGGCGTCGACAACGTCTCTGTCCTCGCGATCAACGCCGGCGAAACCCGCGCGCAGGCAGACGAATTCATCGACTTCCTCGACGCGCCCTTCGTCTTCGCCCTCGATCCGGGGCTCGTGGTGTCGGACGCGTACGGCGTCTACGGGCTGCCGCTGAGCGTGTTCCTCGACTCCGAGGGCGTCGTGCGCGGTGTCTATCGGGGGCACGCGCAGCCGGAGATCCTGGAGATTCTGGTGAAGGCTGCCTTCGATGCAGCGCCCCACGGCGAGCTTCCGGTGGTGCTGAGGACGGTGACGCACATCCCTCGCGAGCGCGTCCTCACGGTGAGCGACGAAGAGGACGGCCTGCGCTTCGAGGGTCGCAGTCTGCGATGCGACGTCAGCTACTGCGCCGGGGAAGTTGCGGGCCATGCTCTGCGTGCTATCGCGGGCGTGCGCGATGCAGCGTTCGCCGGCGCCGGTGGCACGGACCGCGCTCTCGTGGTCCACCTTGAAGCAGGCGCCGGGCGGGAAACCGTGATCGAGGGTGTGAAGCGAGCGCTGGAGTCTGTGCCGGACCCGGTCTACGACCAGCCCATAGTCGTCAAGGATCGGTAGCGAGGGCCGGCACGTCGCGCAGGCCCGGGATGGGCGACAGCAGGATCCAGAGCGCCGCCGACGAGACGCCGATGGCGGCGATGGCCAGAGTCTCGCGCACGCCGATCGCCTCGGCGAGGACTCCCGCGGTGAGTGCGCCAATGGGTATGAGGCCGGCTTCGACCAGGTGCATCGTGGAGCTGACGCGGCCCAGCATGCGGTCTTCCGTCACCGCCTGGCGCAGGCTGACGCTGCCGATCTCGTACATCGTCCAGAACGGGTCGCCGAAGAGCTGCGAGACCAGGATCATCAGGAGGGCAAGCTCCGAGGGGCCGCCGGCGAGCGGGATCAGCCACGTCTGCACGCCCAGGCTGGAGATGAGAAGCGTCGGGCCAATGCCCAGTCTCCGTGTCACAGACCCGACGACGAGAGCGCCGCCAATCGAGCCGAGGCCGCCCGCCGCGATCGTCAGGCCCATGATGAAGGGCGAGAAGCCCAACTCCCTGATCAGAAACAGGCTGTACAGCGCACCGATGAAGGCGCCGAAAAAGCTCATGGTCGCCCGAGAGCTTGTCAGAGCCCGCAGCACCGGACTGCGGACCACCTCGCCCACGCCCTCGAGGGCCTCGTGCAGCATCGACGACTGCGGCTGCGGCGCTATCGGTGGCTCGGGACGGCGAATGCGCTTCACCAGCAAGCCGGAGACCAGGAACGTGAACGCATCGACCAGCACGGCCGCGGGCCCGCTGGCGGCCTGGACGATGAGACCGCCCGCCGCCGCGCCGCTCTCCGCCACCGATTCCGTCGCTGATAGACGCGCGTTGGCGGCGAGGAGTTGCTCGCGAGACACGAGGGCGGGCAGGTAGGACCGGTAGGCGACCTGGAAGGCAAGGTCGAGCGCGCCCACAACGAAGGCAACGAGGTAGAGCTGCTCGATGACCAGCACGTCGAGCAACGCCGCCGCGGGCACCGTCAGCAGCGCGGCGAAGCGCCCAAAGTCGGCGACGATCAGCACCGGTCGCCGCGGCATGCGGTCGACTATCACGCCGGCCGCGAGGGCGAAGAGCAGCACCGGCAGACCCTGCGCCATCGCCAGAATGCCCATCTGCCCCGGCGTCGCGTCGAGGAAGATAAGAGCGGTGAGGGCGAGGGCGCCGAACGTGGTGCCGAAGAAGGACACCGTCTGAGCCGCCCAGAGGTGAACGAAGTCCCGGTTGCGATGCAGCGGCTTGGCTGTAGTCACGGGGGCATTGGAGCCGATATGAGGGTCGGCCACAAGGAGCAAACGGAATCAGGAACAGGGACCGGGTCGATCAGGCGCCGAAGTCTCGCAGAAGTGCCGCTCGGATGGAGGGGCGGGACCCGAAGACGAGGAGGAAGGCGGCTTCGCGATAGAGGCGCTGGGCGTGGTGGTCTTCGAAGATCGACTGGCTCCCTTGGTGGACGATGAGGGCGGCGGCGGCGCGGACGGCAAGGGCATCCGCGACTGCACGCGCCCCGGCGAGGCGCTCTTCCGGCGCGTCGTCCAGCTGCTGACGACAGGCGTCAAGCTCGGCGTCGAGGGCGCTGGGACCGATGAGCTGCAAGCAGCGCCGCGTGACGCCGAGGGCGAGGGAGCCGTTGGGGCGGCCGCCGCCATCGTGCAACGGCGGCGGCGTGTAAGGTGCGAGGGAGACGACGCGCTCGGTGGGGACGAAATGGCGGTCGAAGTGGGCGCGGACTGTGCCGGAGGCGTTGGCGGCAAGAAGGCGCAGGTGTTCGGTTCGCAGCGAGGGCGACTCTCCGGCATCGACAAGGCAGCGCAAGGCGCGGTTGTCGGGCGTGAGGGCAGCGGCGAGGAAGACGTCGATGAGACCCCAGCCCGTGACGTACGGGGCAATGCCAGAGACCAGCCAGCCACCTTCGACGGGCTTGGCTCTGAGGCCGGCGCTGCCCTGGTGGAGGCCGCCGAGGGCGATGCCGGCGCGGAGCCGGCCGGCGCAGAGGTCGGCCAGGTATGCCTCTCGCAATGCAGCGTTGGCCGATGTGGTTAGTTCGAGCACGGGCGTGGTGTGCTGCATCCAAACGAAAGTGGTCGAAAGGCAACCGCTCGCGAGTCGCTCGCGTACTGCGCTCGCGGTCAGGATATCTATGCCGGTGCCGCCGTATTCGATGGGGCCGGCGATGCCGTAAAGCCCTGCCTCCGCAAGGGCATCGAGGTGAGCGCGTGGGACCAATGGCGATGCATCGGTCTGCATCGCCGCCGGGAAGAGCAGGCGCTCTGCGATGTCTTCGGCGGTCGTAATCGCTGGGTGGGACATCGAGGCCAGCGTAGCAGCCTAGCATGCCCTCTCCCTAACCCTCTGCCGCTTCGCTACTCGACAGGCGACCCAGAGGGCGAGGGAACACAATAGGGTTTAGCGCGTTGCCTTGAAGGGCGTAAGTTTCCCCTGCGGCCCTGGCCTACTGCGTCAGGCGCATGACCTGTAGATCGCGCTCCTTGATCTCCGCGGCGCGGGCCGCGAGGGCCTCGTAGTCTTCGGTGGCGCTGAGATAGCGGCCAGAGAGCCCGTCGGCGGTGCCTGAGGCAAGAAAGGCGCAGCACTCCGCACACTGCTCGGTGCCGGTAAGGGCCTTGCCCGACTCGACCATCGCTGCCATGTGCGGCACCCACTTGCGGCCCGCCTCTGTCCGCACTGCGGAGTCGAGGATGGTCGAGTTGATCACGCCGGGGTGGATGGCGAATACGCTGACGCCGAAGTCCTTCACCTCGAGCGCCATGATCTCGGCGAGACGCAGCAGGGCCATCTTCGAGACGCGGTACGGGCTGGTGTATGGCGTGGCCCCGAGGGCGGCGCCACTGGAGATGATGATCACGCGGCCGTTGCGCCGCTCCACCATGCCCGGCAGTACCGCGCGGGCGCCACGGACGGACCCCATGACGTTGGTATCCAAGGTCCGCTGCCACACGTCGGGGTCTATCTCGTACAGAGGGCCGGCCGGGTCACTCAGGGCGGCGTTGGCGACAAGGAGGGTGACGGGGCCGAGCTTCGCCTCGGTCTCGGCAACCACCTTGTCCCAGTCTGCCTGCGAATTGACGTCGGCGCCGATGGCGAGCGCCTTGCCGCCGGCAGCTTCGATGGACGACTTCGTCTCTTCGAGCTGGGCTGGCGTGCGCGAGGTGACAGTGACGGCGGCGCCCTGGGCGGCAAGCTGCCGGGCGATCGCCTGGCCGAAGCCGCGGCCGCCGCCCGTGACGATGGCTACCTGGCCTGTGAGGTCTACTGGCATATCGTGATCCCTTCGTGAGGCGCGATCGTGTCTCAATCGTGCGCCAGTGACATTGTCCGAGACGCAGGCGTGTGGGGAAAGTCCTCCCTGGGCTTCGCCGGATGCGCCCTGGCGTCAGCGGGGAGGGTCCGACGGAGGGTGCCCGCCCGTGATCAGCCGCGCCGAGCGGTTGCGCGTCCAGTAGTTCCACCCCCACTGCACCAGCACCAGCAGCCGGTTCTCGAAGCGCGCCAGCTTCAGGATGTGCACTCCCAGCCACGCCGTCCACGCCGGGAAACCGGACAGCCGGAAGAGGCCGAAGTCCGCCACAGCCCTCGACCGGCCAATCGTCGCCAGCATGCCCAGCGACCGATACTTGAATCGCCCTGGCGGCTTGCCTTCAATGCGTCTCCTGATCGCCCTGGCGATGAAGTCGCCCTCCTGCATCGCCACAGGCGCTACCGCGGGCAAGGCCTTACCGCCTTGCTCGACGCTGGCAAGGTCGCCGATCACGAAGACCTCCGGATGGCCCGTCACGGTAAGGTCTGGCTGAACCAGCGCCCGCCCGGCCCGGTCTGCCTCGGCCCCCAGCAATGCGCTCAACGCAGCCCCTGGCGGTGTCGCCACAACGCCCGCGGCCCAGAGCACCGTCCTGGACGCAATGCGCTCCGTCGCCTCGCCTGCACTCACGGTCACGCCGTCATCGTCGATGCCCTCAACTGTGACGCCGGTGCGCACCTCGACGCCCAGTTCCTGCAAAGAGCGCCGCGCCGCTTCAGAAAGGCTCGGCGGGTAGGGCGGGAGGACGCGGTCGAGGGCTTCCAGCAGGATCACCCGCGCATCGGCGGGGCGGATGGAAGTGAACTCGGGCGCCAGCGTGTAGCGTGCCATCTCCGCGATCGCGCCCGCCAGCTCGACGCCGGTCGGTCCCCCTCCCACGACCACAAAGGTCATCCATGGCTCCGACGCCTCGCCAGTACCCAGGCGCTCCGCCGTCTCGAACGCCAGCAGAAGCCGGCGCCGTATCTCCAGGGCGTCTTCGATCGTCTTCAGGCCGGGCGCGTGCGCCTCCCACTCCGGGTGGCCGAAGTAGTGGTGCCTCGATCCCGTCGCCAGCACCAAGACGTCGTAGTCGAGGGCGCCTCGGTCCAGGAGCAGGCGTCTATTGTCGGTATCGACGCCCGTAGCCTCGGCGAGCAAGACCTGCACGTTCTTCTGACCCCGCAGGATCGAACGCAGTGGCGCCGCGATGTTCGCCGGTGAGAGGCCGCCGGTGGCCACCTGGTACAGCAAGGGCTGGAATAGATGGAAGTTGCGCCGGTCGACCAGCGTCACCTCCACCGGCGCGTCCTTGAGCCCGCGAGCGACCGACAACCCGCCGAAGCCGCCGCCGACAATCACGACCTTCATGCATTCATTGTGCGACAAAGAAGCAGACAGGCTCACCGACATCGTAGCCGAGGTTTCCTAACCTTTGCGGCCGTGTGCAGACGCATCGCCGCCTGGCCTAGTACACGATCTCCATCCGTAACCCCTTTGCATCCAGCTCCGCCGCTTCTGGCAAACGGCGTTCGACGCCGTAGGCGACCCGCGAAGCCGTCCAGGCCAGCACCGCCGCGTCGTAGAGGTCGTCCCATGCGGCACCCCGCGGTGGCGACAGGGTGTCCGCCGATGCGCCGAAGATTCCTTGCAGGAGCACCAGGCGCTGTGCCCGGCCCTCCGGCCGCTTCTTGTTGTGCGCGAGAGGCGAACCGCCGTTGAGCGCCCAGAACGTCACCTCCGGGTGCGACTCCGTTAGGCGTGATTGCAGAGCCGCCGTCATTGCGCGGTCGGCGTCACGTATCTTCCCCAGGATGTTGTACGTCTGCCGGGAGATACCTGCCCGAATCGCTTTCGAGGCCGCGTTCAGCTCCCAATACCCGCCCTCCATCGACAGCAACGCTCGCGCCGGCGGCGGAAACACGCTGCTGCGTCTCGGCCCCAGAACGCGGCGCGCGGCATAGTCGGCGGCCCGGCGTCCGTCTGCGCTCAGCCCGATGGGCACATCGACAGCCACCGCATCGCACGCCGCCGTCGCCTCGAGCAGGGCAGGGAAGTCTGCTGCGAGCCTCATCTCTTGGAATCGGAGCTTGCCCGGCTCAGGCGACTCAGCCAGGACATACAGCCATCCAGCCGTACACCCATCCACACCGGCGACTAACGGGTGATGGTCATTCGCACTCGGGTTCCCCCTCTCCGCAAGCGGGGAGGGGGTAAGGGGGAGGGGTCTTCCCATCTCAGGAATTTCTCCTAGGGACATTCCCTTACGCATAAAGCTAGGTGTCTCTACTGACGATATTTGAATCAGACACCCAACGGATGGGTGGCCCCGCACAAAATCCCAGGCTTGATCAGGACGCAGGGAGAGTGACCTCGAGCTGAAAGACGCGCGCCAGAAGGCGCTGCGCCAGGAGGCTGGACACGAATCCGCGCAAGATAGGACTTCTCTCAATCACCCTCGGTTTCCTCGCTTTCGGTGGCGCCTTCGCCACCAACGCATTCGATGGCGACGGCTCTCCGGCAAGCCAAGCCGGCGTCATCGGCAGCATGCCCAGTATCGCCTCCGCTCCCATCGCCACGCCGACTGTAGTACTACCACCGGCAGCACCGCTGGACCCCACTCCGGAGCCCGTCGAAGTCCTCGACGAGCCCGTCGTGCCAGAAGAGCCCACCCCGACAGAGGCGCCGCCGGCTCCTACCGAAGCGCCCGCCGCGCCGCCTGCCGCTCCCGCGGTGGTCGTAGCACCCACGAGGGCTCCAGCTCCCCCTCCTCCACCGCCGCCGACGGCAACGCCCGTCCCGCCGGCTCCACCGCCACCGCCACCACCGGCGGCTCCACCTGCCGCCCCGGTGGCCACCGGCCTCGGCAGCATGGAAGCGGCGATGTTCTCGCAGCACAACCAGCAGCGCGCCGGAGCCGGCCTCGGCGCCCTCAGCGTCGACGCCTCCCTCACCAACATCGCCCGCCGCCGCGCCCAGGACATGGCCGCGAATAACTACTTCGCCCACACCTCACCCACCGGTGAGACCGCGTTCACGCTGATGAACGGCGTCGGCTACGTCTACGCCATCGCCGGCGAGAACATCGCTCGCAACAACTACCCGGACGGCGAAAGCGTCAGTGTGGCAATGAGCGGTTTCATGAACAGCCCTGGCCATCGCGCCAACATCCTCGACGGCCGCTACACCAAGGTCGGCATTGGCATGGCCGTAGACGCCAACGGCATGAAGTACTTCGCAGTAGTCTTCGCGGGCTAACCCGGCCGGCTGGACCGAAGCTGGAGAGAGGGGGCGCTCGCAAGAGCGCCCCCTCTCTCCGTCACAACGACACGCAGTGGGCCGTCTATCCGTGGTGCCGCAGCATGCTGCGGACACCCGTTGCCGGAGGCATAGTTCGTACCCGCACACCGATCTCCCAGTGGCAGGCGAGTCTGCCATCGATCCCTGCCCCCTTGCCCCTGGCGTCCGCAGCATGCGCGGCACTACAGAGCGGCGGTCCTGGGTTTAGTGGGCCACAGGCCCGGCCTGCACCGGCTGTAGTGAAGCAGCCTGCTGCGGACGCCATGGTGCCAATCCGTTCACCAGGGATGCCTTCGGATCTCGTGGACGGAACCCGCGACTGTCCCAGATGGTCGCAGCAGGCTGCTTCACTACAGAATCTGCGGATGGTCTTCCCCGGTTGTGTGTAGCCGCGGCAATTCATTGCGCGCGGCTGCGCCTCCAATCGACAGCCCGCCACTCTCCTACTGAACCCGCGGCTTGCTGATCGACGGAGGGCGAATGCGCGAAGCCGCGGCCACGCACAGGCCTACCATGCCCGTATGCTCGCAACCGAAGAGGGAGGGCCCGTCACGAGCCCTCCCTCTTTACGCTTCGACTAGCCTAATTCCGAACTTAGATCTTGAACCCCTCGACGCGGTCGTCGATGAAGTACGACGTGCAGGCCAGGTCCAGCATCTCCCGCGTACAGGCGGGGTCGACCCCTCTGAAACTCGCGATGTCCATCAGCAGGTCGATGATGTCGCGAGGGTGCACGCCGCGCAGGTGACGGCCCTTCGGGCGATAGTAGCGCTCGATGATGTAGCGTCCTGCCTCTTCCTGGTATGGGACGTGGTTGGCGGCGCAGATCATGCTCATGATCTTGAGGAAGGCTTCCTCGTCCGGGTCGCCCACCTCGATCTTGTGGCGGATGCGGCGGAAGAACGCCTCGTCACCCAGCTGCATCGGCGGGATGTTCGTCGAGAATACCAGCAGCATTTCGAAGGGCACTTCCATCGTCTCGCCGCTGAGCAGCGATAGGAAGTCGACGCGCGCCTCCATCGGCACGATCCAGCGGTTGAGCAGCTCCTTCGGTGAGACGAGCTGACGGCCGAAGTCGTCTATGACCAGGATGCCGCAGTTGGCCTTCATCTGGACGGGCGCGATGTAGAACTTGGACTGCGGCGAGTATTTCAGCTCGAGGTCGGCGAGGGTCAGCTCACCACCTGTCATGAGCAGGGGACGCTTGCACAGCACGTAGCGCACGTCGCGGCGTCGCTCCGGCCGCACCGGCGCAAAATTGCCCATGCTTCCGTTGCCGCCGCGGCGGTCTTCATCTTCGTCCTCTTCGATGGCCGTATGCACTCGAGGGTCGAAGACGCGCACCGTCTGGCCGTTGACATCCACGGCGTAAGGTATGAGGACTTCACCGCTCAGCATCTTGCCGATACCCTTGGCGATCGAGCTCTTACCGTTACCGGGGTCCCCGTAAAGCAAGATCGAGCGCCCGGAGTTCACCGCCGGTCCGACCAGGTTGCGAGTGACGTCGGGCAAGATCAGCTCACCCAGAGCCCGGTGCACGATTTCCGGGTTGACGCGCAAGTTGCGTACAGATTGCTCCATGATTACCTCCTGGTACTCATGGAACGGGACGGGCGTCGGCCCCACATACTGGTTGCGCTCGATGGCGTCTACAGCACGCTCGTTGCCTTTGTCCGACAGAGCGTACTGGTACTGCTGCTCGCCGATACCGACGGAGCCGACGACCTCAATCAGCTGCTCACGCTTGAGGAATGCAAGCATCCCTTCGATAACGTTGAACGTGAGCTTCATAGACTCCGCGATGTCGCGGGCGGATGGCCGGCCACCGTAATAGATCGTCTTGATGCAGAGGTCCAGCAGCTGGCCGAAGCTCACGCCGGTTTCCTCTACGTTGCTGGGTTGGGGCCGGAACGGCGCCTCCTGGTTCTGCCCGTCATCCTTACGCCGAATCGGCGCCGCTGTGGCCTCCATGGGCGCTCCTCTCCTGTTCGAAAACCCTACGTCTAAGTTCTCGACACGAAGCAGCCTCTGGCACAGCCTTTCCCGCGCCTTTGGTCAAAGGAATGTCAGATTCGTACGAAGAAGAGGAATAGGAGCGATTGTGCAGGTGGCCTGAATACGGGTCCGGGACCGAGGCTTGCAGCCCAGGCCCCGCCTCCTGTGCTTCATGCCATCCGGTCCCGGTCCCGACGCACATCAGTCCTTCCACGAAAGAAGGACGGTAGCAATCGAATGAGTCAGTGCCCTGTGAGAGTGTTCCTTAGACGCTCAAGGAAGGTGCCCCGTGGCCGATTCTTCAAGCGTGTGTGCCTTCCCTCAAGGCTGGCTCATGGTGCCATAACGGTTCGCGTTAAGTCAAGCCCTTTGTACGGTGAAATTTCAACTGCCTATCAAAGTTCCACCGATCATCTCGGATTTGAAGCTGAATAGCCTAACCGAAGCGATAAAACTCAGGGCGACTGGTGGTCAGGCACTTCGCCGCCGAGAAATATACATGGGCCTCGGCCCCGAGGAGTGATCGAACGTGACCAGATCAGCCCGTCTCGCGTTTCTCGGCGCCTTCATTGCGGTGGTCGCCCTGGCAAACGGCGCGTTCGCTGCCGCCGAACCCATAACCGTCCGCATCATGGACTTCGAGGAACAGCCGGGGTCCATGGAGATCACGGTCAGCGCCCTCGATATCAATTCGAGGCCCCTCCCTGGGCTGACCGCCGACAACTTCAAAATATCCCTCGGTTCTGTCCAGCTTCCTATTAGAGAGCTCCTCAATCCAGAGGCTGCTCGCGAGCCGGCTTCCGTCCTTCTCGTCGTCGACGTCAGCGGCAGCATGGCCGGCGAGCCGATGAACCAGGCCCGCAACGCCATGCGCGACTTCGTCCAGACGCTGGAAGCCACAGACCATGTAAGCATCGTCACCTTCTCGAACTCTGTGACCGTCCTCCAGCCTTTCACCACAGACCGCAACGTGCTTTCGGGCGCCATCGCCAGCCTGCAGCCTTCGGGGGAGACCGCCCTTTACGACGGCATGCTCGCCGCCTCCGCGCAGATGGCCGAAGCGCCGACGCGCCGCCAGCTAGTCGTGCTCCTGAGCGATGGCCGCGCGACGCTCGGGCTTCCCAACCGCGATGCTTCCATCCAGGCGGCGGTTGCCGCCGAGGCTGGTGTGGTCGCCGTCGGCCTCGGCGCCGATCTCGATACGCAGTACCTCAATCAGCTGGCAACCGCCACCAACGGACGCTATCTTGCCGCCCCCACGCCCGCGTCGCTGCGCCAGGCTTACCAGGATCTCGCGTACGCCATCCGCAGCCAGTACACCCTGCTGATAGACGTGCCGCCCTCGGTCGACCGCACCGTACCGGGGACATTGCGCGTGCACGCCACGTACTGGTCTGACACCTCGTTCACAGAGCGGGACCTCAGTCCGCTGCCGGGTGCTCTCAAACCGCCGTTCGACATGCGCCTCGGCGGCATCGAGGCCGCCCAGAAGGTCGGGCAGGCCGTCTCCCTCCAACCCTCCGCACCGGGCGGCGTCAAGCTGGCGCGCGTCGAATACCTCGTCGATGGTGTCGTCGTCCATACGGCTGAAGGCGCGGACCTTGGTTACCAGTTTGACCCGTCGAGCCTCGCTCCCGGCAACCACGTCATGACCGTTCAGGCTCTCGACGAGACCGGCAAGCCCGGCCGCGTCGACGTGCCGTTCATCGTGCCGCCTCCCGCGGCATCGTCGGGTGGATTTAGTCTGCCGCTCATCCCAATCGCGATGGCACTGGCAGTAGGAGTGTTTGGCTGGATGCTGTTCAAGCTGTTCAAGAAACAACGCGATGTCGAACCTGTGCTGGTGTCGAACAGGGTCAACGCCTGGGAGCAGCACTTGCCAAAGCGCGATGCATCTCGCGACAAGCAGGACCCCGATGAGCTCCAGGAAGAGCCCGAGGTGCGCCAACGCCCGGCGCCCATCCGTCCGGCCATGACCAGCGCCCAGGGTCGCGTCGTGATCATGAACGAGAACGCCGTGCGTAACGGCCAACTGGACGCGATCCAGGAATACGAGATCTTCAACTCGCCCCTCACCCTCGGCACCGGCCCCGCCGCCGACATGCGCGTCGAGGACGCCACCGGCGCCATCGCGTCCGAGGAGGCGCGCGTGTGGGTGCAGAAGGGCCGCCTTGTCTACCACAAGCTCACGACCCTCAGCGCCATGGCGACTGAAGGCGTCACCTCAGGCTGGCAGTTCCTCGAGGACGGCGATGAGATGCGCATCGGCGGCTATCGCATCGTCTTTCAACACCTGGCCGGCCGGCCCGTGGTCGAGGGCGCCGACAGCGAAAAGCCTGTCGACGCACCCACAGGCCTGCCCCAGGAGCACGGCATGCACATCCGCCACGCCTGGGATGGGGCCGTGGATTACAGATCGCCCTCCGATTTCACCGATAGCTCTTTAGAGGCGAGCGCCGGTGCCGATCCTTCCAGTAGAGAGGAAGAAGCACCGTATGACCGCACTCCCTTCCCAGACGAAGGCGGCTACCGCAGCGCCTGAATCCCTCGATGAACGGCCCGATCGCGCCGAAGAGCGCCGCCTCGTCCAGCGCGCTATCGACCGCGACCAGGGGGCCTTCGCTGAGCTATACGACCGGCACGTCGTCCGCATCTACCGCCACATCTACTACCTGGTCGGCGACGCCCCCGTCGCCGAGGACCTCACCGCACAGACTTTCCTCAAAGCCTGGGAAGCCATCGACCGCTACAAGGAGCGGGGGGCGCCCATCGTCGCCTGGCTCCTGCGCATATGCCACAACCTCACCGTCAGCTACCTGCGCTCCAGGCGCGACCACAGCGAGCTGGACGAGGCTTACGTGGACCAGAAGCGCAGCGGCAACCCAGAAGAAGTGCTGGAGCAGACTACCGACGAAAAGAGCGTGCGCGACGCAGTCCTCCGCCTGCGTGACGAGCAGCGCCAGGTGATCATGCTGCGTTTCGTCGAGGAGCTCGACTACCGCGAAGTCGCCGCCATGATCGGCAAGAGTGTGCCGGCAGTGCGGGTGATTCAGCATCGCGCCCTGGGCAACCTGAGAAAGCTCATGCAGGACTAGGCAACAGACTGCGTGAACGCGGTCGAGACTAAAGGTGAAACCACACTCGAAAGGTACGGAACCAAGATGGAACTTGAGAACCTCGCCAGCCGTCGCACCGAAAACGAAGAAGCCCTCGTCCAGGTCAAAGCCTGGATCCAGCCGCTCCCCCAGGACGTCGAGCCCTCGCCGGAGTTCCTGCGACGCACACGCCTTCAGCTGCTAAAGCTGCCTCGCCGCGACGCGACCCCCTCGCACCGCCGCGCCGCGTAAATACGCCTGGTCTTCATCGTTGCCTTCCGCAGGTGGATCAGACACTTGTAGCGGCGCGATTCATCGCGCCACAGGCGACCATTCTCGCGCAATCCCTCCTTAATTCAGGTCTCAGCGGGTCTCAATTACCTGGTCAGAATCTCAAAGACTGTGACAGCAATCAGAGACCAGATTCAACAAAAAAGTCAGGGAAAACCCTTCAGGAGACCTCGCCGCAGCCGAATACTCATACGTAGAGAAAACGTCACCAAGCATGGCCGAGACATCGTAGGCCTGGTGGAGACGGAGGTGTCGCCTAACGACTGTAAAGTCAAGTTCCAACAACCCCGCGGTTGGCACCAGCACAGGAAGTCTGGTGGTCCCGGGTCCGGCCAGTCCACGGCAGGAAGCCAGTTCAGCAAGCTCCGTCAGCGGAGCAATGAAAACAAGGAGACCACCACTTTGAAGTTCCTGAATGACATCGCTACCAAGATCGCGGTTCGCTTCCAGAACGCGAAAGACGAAGCCGGTCAGACTCTGGTTGAGTACGGCCTCATCGTTGCCCTCATTTCGATCGTCGCTATCGTGGCTCTCACCCTCGTCGGTGAGGAAGTGACAGCTGTGTTTGACAGCGTGGGTAACACGCTCGGCAGCACCTCATCCTAAAACTGGTCCACAAGTAGTCTCGCTCAGGCGAATCACCTCTCTATCAGGTAACAGGGCGCTCCGGGCAACCGGAGCGCCTTGTTTTTCGCATGCGATCGGACGAACCAGGCATTAGACGTCCCAAGAATTCCTCCGATAAATCCACACGGGACATCTGCGGATTGACGTACTTATGGTCGATGTTTGATTTGAGACAAATCGGAGAGGAAGAGGTGTCCATGCCCCGCAAGATCATTGACATTTTCGCTCGGGAAGAAGAGGGTCAAACCCTCGTTGAATACAGCCTCATCATCAGCCTCATCGCCCTCGTCGCCCTGGGTGGCATGTTGGCCATGGGCAGTGGCGTCGAAGGCCTTTATGGCGTTCTGGAAACGGCAGCCGAGGCGATGTCCGGTAGCGGTACTTAGACTTCGGCTGCGCGTAAAAAAGCCGGTCGATTGCACTAATGGATGCCGCCTGATCTTCCGAAACTTAAAGAGAACCATTCCTGAGGGAGCAATCCATGAGCCAAAACGCTGGTGCCCTTACCCCTTCACGGGGAAACCGACGCTTCATCATCCTGGCCATCGTGCTGGGCATGATGGGCGCCGGTCTCGTCTATGTAGCCACGTCGCGTACGTCTGATTCGGATAGCGGTGGCGGAAGCGCCGCCGATACCGCGGTGGTAATTGCCAAGGCGGATATCCCGGCCCGCACCGTCGTTACCCAGTCTATGGTCGAAGTGAAGCTCGTGCCGGCTGAGAATGCGGCCCCTCTTGCCTTCAGTTCGCTCGACCAGGTCGTTGGTCAGGCAACCCGGTTCCCGGTCACGGTCGGTGAGCAGGTCCTGTCGAGCAAGGTCGTAGCTCTCTCCGGCAATTCGGCAGCTGTCAGCCGTTCCCTGTCCTTCGTGATCCCCGAAGGCCGCCGCGCATTCGCGATCACGGCCACCGAGGTCTTCGGCGCAGGTGGCCTCGTGCTCCCGGGCGACTACGTTGACATCGTCGTCCTCTACGACGTTCAGTTTCGCGGTTCAAATGGCGTCGAGACGGTCGAGAGCTATGTCGTGCAGCACCTCATGCAAAACATCGAAGTCCTTGCGGTTGCCCAGGCCATCGTCGATGTCGTGGAGACTCCTGCCAGCGGCGGCACTGGTAGCAACGCCGGCGCATCGGACACACAGCGTGTCCGAAACAGCGAAGCCAAGCCAAACCATGAGGCGGTCACGGTGACCCTGGCCCTGACGCCTGAAGAATCCCAGCGCATCTACCTGGCGGAAGCCAATGGCAGGATTCGCCTCGCGGTACGTCCTTACGGCGACAACGAAACCCTGCCTGTGGACTACCAGACGAAGCTCGAACTCATCCCGCAAAATCTGCCAAACCCATTCCAGGCTCTGCGATAAGAGTCTCCTTCCAAGGAGGGACCGGAGGAAACCTTGCCGAAGAACCTTGAAGTTATAGTTGTAGATCCCGACTCCAACAGTCGCCAGGACACGAACCGCGCGCTGACTATGGCGCGGTTCACGGTCTCAGGCGAGGCCGGCTACGGCATCGACGCCGTCACCATGGCTCAGGAGAAGAATCCCGACGTCATCGTCCTGGCGATGGAGGAGCCGGTCGCCCGTGCCGCTCAGACCATGAGCGCCCTGGCCGACGCCCTGCCCGAGACCCCGGTGATCGTCTACTCGAGCCTGTCCGACGCGGCCTCTGTGCGGCGGGCGATGGTCTCCGGCGCGCGGGACTACCTCGTGAAGCCTCCGCGGCCGGAAGAGCTGGCTAGAGCGATCTACAGCGTCCTGGAGCAGGAAGAGCGGAAGCGCCAGCGCCAGGACGGCACGATGGCTTCCACCGCCGCGCGCGGCACCGTGGTCACCGTCTTCGGCGCCAAGGGTGGCATCGGCAAGACCACCATCTCCACCAACCTCGCGACGGCACTCTGCCGCAACACCAACAGCTCTATCGCCATCGTCGACATGGACACGCGCTTCGGTGACGTCGCCATCATGATGGACGTCGTCGTCGAGTACTCCATCGCCGATGTCGGCCGCAACATCGACAACGTCGACCGCGAGTCGATCCGCGAGTACCTCGTCCAGCACAGCAGCGGCGTGCAGATTCTGCCGGCGCCTCTCCACCCCACGGAGTGGGGAGCCCTCCATCGCCAGCACATCGCCCGCGTCATCGAGCTGCTGTCTCAGACCCACGACTACGTGGTCGTCGACACCCCCGGTGCCTTCAACGAGCTCGTGGCCACCGCGCTGGAGTCCGCGGACATCATCCTCCTCGTCACCAGCATGGACATCGCGTCGATCAAAGACACAGCCCTTGCCCTGGAGATGCTCCGGGCGGCGGCGGTATCTGAGGACAAGGTCAAGCTGGTGATCAACCACTCGACCTCTGCCAACAGCCTGCGCGCGGAGGACGTCGAGCGCGTGCTCGAGTATTCAGTCTACTGGCGCATCCCCCACGACGTGGCGGTGAGCAACAGCAACCAGCTGGGTCAGCCCATCGTGCTGGCCAAACCCTACGCCCGGGCATCGCGGGCAATCATGGACATGAGCTACAACCTGGCCGGCCTCCGGCGCGAGCGCAAGGGCTTCCTTGACCGCGTCCTCGGCCGGTAGGCGCTGGATAGAACTTCAGGGAGACGACGAAGGTGAACGATTTCGGGCAAAAGCGACCCATCTTCTCAGGCCCTCCGCCCAGCCGCGGTGGTCCCGGTGGCGCGCAACCGACGCGCAACCCGCTTCTGCAGTCCAGCGAGGCCTTCAATGAGCTGAAGTTTCGCCTCCACCAGCGCCTCATCGAGGAACTGGACCCCTCGCGAATCGAGGGCGGCGATTCCCAGAAAGCCCGCGACGTTGTCGAGGGCGCCGCGCGCGCCCTGATCCAGTCGGAAATGCCCGGTGTCGTCGGTTTCAGCCGGGACGAGCTTATCGCCGCCGTCACCGACGAGATCCTCGGCTTCGGCCCCATCGAGCCCCTCCTCCAGGACCCTTCGATTTCTGAAGTAATGGTCAATGCGCCCGACACGGTCTACTTCGAAAAGGACGGCCGGCTCTACCTGAGCCCCATCCGCTTTCGCGACAACGTCCACATCACCCGCATCATCGAGCGCATCCTGGCCCCTCTCGGACGCCGCGTCGACGAGTCTTCGCCGATGGTTGACGCCCGTCTGCCGGATGGCTCCCGTGTCAACATCATCGTGCCGCCGGTGGCCCCCAAGAGCCCGACGCTGACGATTCGAAAGTTTCGCAACGACAAGATGAACATGGAAGACCTGGCCGCGGTCGGCGCCATGACCATGGAGCTGGCGGAGTTCCTGCGGGCCTGCGTCCAGGCACGTCTGAACGTCATCATCTCCGGTGGTACCGGTTCCGGTAAGACGACGATGCTCAACGCGCTCTCCGGTTACATCCCGGACACCGAGCGCATCGTCACCATCGAGGACCCCACTGAGCTTCGCCTACAGCAGGCCCACGTCGTCACCCTGGAAGCGCGCCCCGCCAGCCTCGAAGGCCGCGGCGAAGTCAGCCAGCGCGACCTCGTACGAAACTCCCTGCGCATGCGCCCCGACCGCATCATCGTTGGTGAGGTCCGAGGCTCCGAGGCGTTCGACATGATGCAGGCGATGAACACCGGTCACGACGGTTCCGTCTCGACCGTCCACGCCAACTCGCCGCGTGACGCCATCGCCCGTATCGAAAACATGATCCTGATGGCGAATCTCGACCTGCCTTCGCGGGCCATCCGAGAGCAGATAGCCTCGGCCGTCCACGTCATCATTCAGGTCAGCCGCTTTGCCGATGGTTCCCGAAAGGTCACCCACGTCAGCGAAGTCTCCGGCATGGAGGGCCAGGTGGTCACCATGCAGGACATCTTCCGTTACGAGCAGACCGGCCTCGACAACGAGGGCCGCGTCCGGGGCGCCTTCCGCTCCACCGGTATCCGTCCGCGGTTTGCGGAGAAGTTCGAGTCTCTGGGCATCCAGCTCGCGCCCGGCATCTTCTCGGGGGTGGCAGCCTGATGGATCCGATAGCACTTCTTGCCGCAACTTGCGTACTCGGCTCCATCGTCCTTGCGATGATGAGCCTCTACACCGCGACGGCCAGCCCTCGCACCGGCATGGAGCGACGCCTCGGCCGCATGCTCGGCGAAACCCTGGGCGACGACTTCGTCACAGAAGCCGCATCCGAAGGACTCCGCCAGAAGCGGAGCGGCAACATCCCAATCATTGGAAGCTTCATCCGGGACAAGTCCTGGACCCAGTCGCTCGCTGAGGACCTCGACCGTTCGGACATCAAGCTCAACGTCTCCGAGTTCGTAGCGGTGCGCCTCTTCCTGACGTTCATCCTTGTAGTCCTCCCATTCATCTTCCTCAGTGGCATTCTCAGCTTCATCGGCGCGGCAGGTCTTGGCTTACTGGGATTCAAACTGCCGTATCTGTGGCTGAGTCGCGCCAAGAAAAAGCGCATCTCCAAGCTGGACTCCCAGCTGCCGGACGCACTGACAATGATGTCGAACTCACTCAAGGCCGGCTTCGGCCTCATGCAGAGCCTTGAGTTAGTGAGCCGTGAGCTCGAACACCCAATCGCCACGGACATGCGGAGGACATTGCAGGACATTCAGGTTGGGTCTACCACTGAAGAAGCGCTGCTCAACTTCAGCGCCCGCTCCGGCAGCTCAGACCTCGACATCGTCATTACAGCGATGCTTATCCAGCAATCGACTGGCGGTAACCTGGCGGAGATTCTCGACAACGTGGGCCACACGATGCGTGAGCGCATCCGTATCCGTGGCGAGATCAAGACGCTCACCACTCAAGGTGTGATGACAGGGTTCATCATCGGCGGCCTGCCCATCTTCATCGGAGTTGTCGTGTCCTTGCTCAACCCCGGCTACATCGATCCATTGTTCAATTCGCTTATCGGGAATGCAATGCTGGCGATGGCGGTAGTCATGGAAACCATCGGCATCCTCGTAATCAAGAAGATCATGGCGATCGAGGTTTAGAGATGCTTATTCTGCTGGGCGCTGGCCTGCTCTTCTTCGCGATTTTCGCCCTGGTTCTCGGCCTAACGGCCGAGAAGCCCCATCCCATGGCCGCGCGCATTGCATCGCTGCGGGGCGAGCGTATGGATTTCGACTTCTATAATCCGGTCGACTCTACCTTCAAGGCCCGCTTGATGGGTCCCCTGGCATCTTCGCTGGGCGCCGCGATTCAACGAGCCTTGCCTGCGCACTGGGTGACCGGTATCAATCGTAAGCTCTTGATGGGCGGCCAACCCGTGACCACCACGGGATTCCTCGCCGGCGCTACCTTCTGCATCGCCGCCATGAGCGGATTCGGCTTCCTCATGGTCGCCTCCGGCTCCTTGATGCCGCCGTTGTCCTTTATCATTCCCGGATTCGCGGTGCTCCTGGGATTTGTCATGCCGAAGGTCTGGCTCGATAACCGCGTGGCTCACCGCCAGAAGACCATCCTCAAGAGCCTTCCCGACGCCTTCGACCTCATCACAACCTGCGTCGAAGCCGGTCTCGGCCTCGAGGCCGCCATGGCCAAGGTCGCCGAAAAGGTCGAAGGTCCTTTCGGGGAAGAACTCAACATAATGTTGCGGGAAGTCTCGATGGGCAAGCTCCGTCGCGACGCCCTCCGCGAGGTCTCCGAGCGCACCGGCGTGCCGGACCTCACCGCCTTCATCAACGCCGTCATCCAGGCTGAAAGCATGGGTACCAGCATCGCCGCCGTCCTGCGGGTGCAGGCAGAGCAGATGCGCATGAAGCGACGCCAGCGGGCGGAGCAGCAGGCCCAGGCGGCGCCCATCAAGATGATGTTCCCGCTGGTCCTCTTCATCTTTCCGACCCTGTTCATCGTCATCCTGGGGCCGGCCGTGATCAACATCTACGAGCAATTCATGACAAGGGGAGAGTGACTCTGTGATCGTAAGGAATGCGGCACGAAACACGACCTTAGGCGAAGCGATCGCAGTAGCGGCAACCGCCGCGCAGCGCGTACGAGGCCTGCTTGGCAGAGAATGCCTCGAGGACGGTCAGGGCCTGCTTTTCAAGAACTGCGCCTCTCTGCACACCTTCTTCATGACCTTCCCCATCGACATCATCTACGCCGACCGCAAGGGCAAAGTCCTCAAGGTCGCCCCGAGCGTGAAGCCCTTCAAGCTCGTCGCCGCCCCCATGCGCGCCTTCTACGCCATCGAGCTTCCCGACGGCGCTATCGAGCGCTCCCGCACGCAGGCCGGCGATATGCTACTCCTCGATGAGGAGATCGAAATCCTCGGCGTTCCCGAAATCACGCAGAAGTACGCGGCCTAACCTCTGCGCGGCGCCCACGTCACGATGCCCAGCTGACGAGGCTGACGCCGCAACCCCTCTCCGCCATCGACGTCGATAGCCTGCTCGTCTACCGCGGCTCTCAGGCGCTCGTCCTCGGGCGAGCCTTCCAGCACCCACAACGGGCGCCGCACCGACCCCAGCAGTGCTTCACGGCTCTCGAACGTCCGGGGCGGCAGCGCAATCGTCGATATCTCCGGGACGCTGCCTCGGGCGAACAACAACGCCGTCAGTTCGCGCATGCCCGGCAGGACCACGCGTTCTTCGCCGTGCACAGGTAGCCACAGTGGCGCAAAGTCCGCGAGCGGCGACGGGTCGAAGAGGACGGCGACGCACATGCGCCGCGTATGCGCCTCCATCTGGTCGAGGAACGGCCCGATGTCGGCCACGTCGTACCCGACGTGGCCCAGAAGGCTCACATCCGCCACGGGCGCGCTGCTCCCACCGGGCCAGCGCTCGTCGAACACCTCGACGTTCTCGATGCCATGCTCGTGGACGCTGGCAGCGAGGGCGTCGCGCATCCCCGGAGACGGCTCGACAGCGTAGACGCGCTTTGCCAGCAGTGCGATCGGCAGCGCGTAGCGTCCTCCGCCGGCGCCGATATCGATCCACGTCTCGTCGGGCCGCACGAGACCTCGCAGCCGGTCGAGCAGCGGATCGCCGGTGCGGCGCGGGTCGGCGCGAAAAGACTCTGAGATCGGCCCATAGAAGTCCTCGGGCCGCGGCCGGTTAGGCAGACCTTCGACCTGCGCCTTTTCGGCCGTTACGAGGACGCGCCACGCCTCCGCCGCATCGGCCGCCGAGGGTCGCAAAGTCTTTTGAGCGCCAGCTACGTCCATCGCCGCCTCCCTTAGACCTCGTAGAACACGACGATCTTAACCGTTCGTGCCTCAATATTCCGAAGGTGCACCGCCCATTGCCCAACACGGCCCCCGATACTGCGATTGCTCTGAAAGTCCCATAGCCGAGGCGTCCCTGCCTCGGCGGCGCCGGGCGTTGCGAGGCAGGGACGCCCGTATCCGTACTTTCGTCGTCTGGGATGCAGACGATAAGTCTTCATGAGAACTGCTAGGACCGGATGCGACGAAGCAATCCTTGGCACGCCGTATGTAGAAGCTCATCGGCGGATGCGCATAAGGCTGGAAGCCGGATGTTCCCCATCTCGGCGGTGAGTGCGATAAATACGCGCGATCAGGCGATGACCAGTTCCTGGCCGATGTACAGGTAGTTCGGGTCGCTCAGGCCATTGGCAGCGACGAGCGCATCCACCGTGGTGCCATGTGCCGCCGCGATGCTGCCCAGCGTGTCGCCGGACTGAACGACGTATGTCCCGCCGCTACCGCCACCACCTGCCGGAGCCGCGCCCGCGTCCGCCGCCGGCGCAGACGCCGCCTGGACGACGCCACCGGCGCCCGGCACGACCAACTGCTGGCCGACGTAGATGTAGTTCGGGTCCGTCAGGCCGCTCGCGTCCATGATTGCCTGCACCGAAGTGCCGTACGTCGCGGCGATGCTGCCCAGTGTGTCGCCTGCCTGGACTGTGTAGTTCCCTTCGACGGCGCCGCTGATCAGCGCCGGCGCGGCAACAGGTGGCTGCTTCGCGGGGATGTCGCGCAGTGTCTTGAAGATGTCGTCCGGTGTCACGCCGTAGCGCCAGACTGTCACGAAATCGCTGCCCGCCGCGTAGGCCGCGTTGATGTAACGCATCCACTCCGGCCAGTTCTGCGTGTCGCCCTGTCCGGTGTGGATGATTGGCTTCCCATACTGGGACAGCGTCGCGTAGCTCACGGCCAGAAGGAACTCGGGCGTAATGTTGCCCTGGACCGGCAGGTTGGACTCGCGGAACCGGTCGTAGTTGGCCTGTGTGTCGAAGGTGTGCCAGTACTCCTGGGGCGCGATCGCGTCGGAGAAGGCGGCGAACTCCTTCATGGGCAGTCGCGGCACCATCCACGGACGCGGATCGATCGAGAGCACGACCTTCGCATCAGGCGCCAGGCGCCGGAACTCCTGGCCGAACTGTGTCGCCTGCAAGGGCGTACCCCGCCAGAATCCCGAGTGGGGCTCGACATCAATAAAAATGCTGCGAGCGCCCGACAACGCCGTTGCCGCCGCCATCTGCGCCTCTTTGATCGGGTCGGTTCCATGCAGGACACACCAGACATGGAAGGGCACGCCGGCGTCTTCGAAGTACTTCGCCACCACCTGGAGCTGCGCCGGACCGCTGATCGCGTACTTTGAAGTGTCGTACTCGGACATCCACGTTACGCCATCGTGGGTCTTGAGAATGATGCCGAGACCGTGGTCGCGCAGCTTGGCGCCGAGGACATTAGGCTCGCCGTCGGTCGAGAACTGCCATACCCAAATGAGGTGGTGGTTGACCGCCGCGTCCGCCGGACGGGCGCCGCCCCGAAGAAACAGGGCGCCCGCGCCAAGCGCCGCCGCAGCACCCATAACCTGCCGTCTACTCAATCGCTTCGGCGATGTGTCCTTTTGCATAATGAGGGCAATAATACATAACAAAGCCGCGTACGGCTCTGTTCAGACGTGCAACAAATGTAAAAATCCGGGACTACCCTGAGTTTACCCGATGCCGAGATTCTCTCCCGTCATTCGCGAAGCCGCCGGCGTCGCCAGGAAAACCACCAGCTCCGCCACCTGCTCCTCCGTCACGAACCGGCCCTTCATCGCCTCGTAAGACGCCTCGCCCTCTTCCCGCGGCCGCCCTTCGCGCTCCGCCGTCTGACGCGCGATGTTCAGTGCGCGGTCACCCACGACACCGCCGGGGCAGATGCAGTTGACGTTGATCCCGTGCTGCCCGACCTCTAACGCCATCGACTCCGTCAGGTTGATGATCGCCGCCTTTGCGGCCCCGTAAGAAGCCCGATTCGCCCGTCCGCGACGCCCCGCGATCGACGACAGGCTGACAACACTCCCGCCTGTGCCCTGGGCGATCATCGCCTTCAGCGCGTGCTTCGAGGCCAGAAACACCGTCGTGAGGTCCGTGGTAATCGCCTTGTCCCAGACCTCGAGCGGCATCTCATGCACCGGGATCGGCGGGTCCAGCCACGCAGCCGTGTTTACGAGCACGTCGAGGCCGCCCATGATCGCCACCGCCTTCTTCACAGCAGCCTCGACCTGCTCCTCGTCCGTCACGTCGCATTGCAGACCGGTCGCCTTAACGCCCAGCGCAGCGCACTCTGCCGCGATCGCCTCTGCGCCCGGCCCGTTGAGGTCCAGCAGCACGAGGTCCGAGCCCTCACGCGCATAAGCCAGCGCCGAAGCGCGCCCGATACCCCTCGCCGCGCCCGTAAACAACGTCCGCCTACCCTGCAGCTTCATCGGTCCTCCACTAGCCCTCAATCAGTCTGGATGAGGCGAGTCTAGCAGCGAACCGCCCCAACAACGAAGAACCCCCTCCCCGTCGACGGTCGCTTGCCGAGTAGCGAAGCGGCGGAGGGGGCGGGGGTGGGGTTCGCGGCGCTACGCGCTTTTCGCGCGTCGAGACCGAGTGGGAGTCTCTTCTTCGTCCTCCGTGCCGCCCCTCTTGCGCTTGCGGATCTCTTCGACGCTGGCGCGCAGGGCCTCGGTGAGGTCGGTGATCTTCGCGGCGGCCGGCGCCGGCGCCTCGATCGTCTGACCCTCCGCCTTCTTCGAGATCACGTCGAGCAGCGCCTCGCGGTACTCGTCCTTGTACGACGCAAAGTCAAAGTCGCCCGTCAGCATGTCGACGATCGACGTCGCCATCTTCAGCTCGCGGTCGTCGATCTTGATGTCCTCGCCAGGAACCGAAAGGTCGCGCGTCTTACGCACCTCGTCGGCGTAGTACATCGTCTCGAGCGCGATAGTGCCGTCGTAGATACGCAGGGAGCACAGCTGCTCCTTCTGGCGCAGCGTCACCTTGGCGATGGCGACCCGGCCCGTTTCCTCCAGCGCCCGCATCAGCAGCGCGAACGGCTTCATGCCGATCTCCTCGGGCTCCAGGAAGTACGTCTTCTGGTAGAGGATGGGGTCGATCTCTTCGAGGTCGACGAAGTCGGTGATATCGATTGTGTGCGTTGTCTTCACGGGGACGTTCTCGAAGTCTTCCTCGTCGACAACCACGTAGTTACCGGGCGTAACCTCGTATCCCTTGACGACATCGCTGCCGCGGTCGATTTCGACGTCTTCCTCGGCGCAGAACAGCTTCTGCTTCACCCGCGACATGTCTTCGCGGTGGAGCATGTTGAACCGAACATCCTTCTCCTCCGTTGCGGTATACAGCTTGATCGGAATCGACACCATGCCGAAGCTAATGGCGCCCTTCCAGAGTGGTCGTGGCATCGGATTACCTCCCGGGGTTTCCTGCGCCCCAAGGCGGGCACTTCTAAGGACAGTTATTGTAATCCGGCCCGTTTACATACGCATATCAGGCGGCAGGATCTCTATCGTGGGTCTGGTAGCCGGGATGTTCCCCATCTCGGCACGTCGGGCGGCGAGGTCCCCACCGCGCAATCACACGCGGAGGCACACTAGCCGCCCCAATCTGTCATTCTGAGCATCGCGAAGAATCTCGCCTTCCATCGAGGCGCCCGGGCAGGCCGTCACCCGAGCCCGCTGGCGGGCGTCCCGCCTTCACAGCGGCCCTCGCCGGCCCTTCATCATCTCCCCAATCGCGTCGTATTCGTCCGGCTCACGGTCGAACTTCGTCTTCACGTCGGGAGTCACCCCTGCGCCGTACAGGAACACCGGCAGCGCCACGCCGCACGCCAGCGCCATCGCCGCGAACACGCCGATGAACAGGAACCCGCCCGGCGATGTGTTGATTGTCCCATCGTCATCGCGCAGGTTGTCATACGTCGAAGAGTCCGCGATCACCGTCGTCAGCGCCACCAACACCAGGGTCGCCAGCATCAGCGCGAAAGCGCCCGGCAAAAGCAGCAGCCATGCGGGCGCGAAATCTTCCCGCGTCGCCTGCCAGATACCGCGCAATGAGATGAGGCCAAGCCCAAGCGCAGGCACCCCAAAACAGAGCCCCACGAATGTCGTCTCCCACGCCGGAATCTCGACATGCTCAGCCGCGCCCCACGCCAGCACCGCCGCGACCACCTGCGCCGCACCCGCCACCACCAACCACCCCGGCAGCATCCGCAACAACACCCGAAACGCAGGCGTAAGACTCATCTCGCGGCGATCATAGTCGGGACAAGCCCCTCCGCGTCGTAGTGAAGCAGCCTGCTGTGGAATTTGCATCGGTCGTGCCGGCGCCCAAGTTTCTCGGCAGAGCGCCCCGGCCGTGATCACGCCCCGGTGAGAGTCCGAGCCTCCCAGAAATCGAGAATTAGTTCTCCCTCTCCCCCAGGGAGAGGAGTAAGGCTCGATCGAGGCAATGCGCGGGTGAGGGTCAGCGTCAAGGCGAAGCTTTCACGCTTCGATTAGCTTTGATTCGGCGCGATATCCAAACAAGCCAGCCTACAATGTAGCGTCTCTATGCCCGTTTGCCCGTTTGCCCGCTACTTCCCCAACACCTCGCGCCTGACGATCTCCGTCCCCTCGCCCAGAGCCCGTAGCTTCGCCAGGGCGATGTCGCTCGGCAGGTTGCGCAGGCCGCAGTCGGGGTTGACCATGATGCGCTCAGGCGGCAGAACCCGCAGCGCCCGGCGGATGCGCGCCGCGATCTCCTCCGGCGTCTCGACGTCGTGGCTCTTGACGTTGATTACGCCGAGGCCGAGCGACAGGCCGTTCTTCGCGACGTGCTTCTTGATCAGCTCCAGGTCGTCGTAGCCCTTGCGCGCGAACTCCAGCACCAGCTGGTCGATATTCGCGTCCAGGATGCGCGGGAACAGAAAGTCGTAGTGACCCTCCCAGAGCGGGCGGGCGTTGCGGTTGCCGTAGCAGACGTGCACCGCGCACACCGTCTTCTCGTGGTCGATGCCGTCGAACACCGCGTTGAACGCCTTCACGGCCAGTGGGACCTGCTCCGGATAGCCGGCCAGGAACGGCTCGTCGATTTGAATGATCCGCACGCCCGCTTCCGATAGCGCCTTCGCCTCCTTCGCGAGCACGCGCGCGAACGCCATCACGAGATCCTCGTCCTTGGCGTAGGCCTGGTTCTTCACCCGTCTCGAGAGTGAGAAAGGCCCGGTGAAGGAGAACTTCACAGGGTGGTCCGTGAACTGCGAGGTGAACTGGTAGTCATCCAGCAATCCCAGCGGCGTGCCCTCGCCGTCCTCGGGGTCTGGGATCGGGTGGGCGACCACGGCGTCGTAATAGTCGGAGTAAAACGCCTTCGCCAGCTGCACGATCTCGACGCCAGGCATGCGCGCCAGCAGGTAGTCGACGTCGTTGTCCCGGCGAAGCTCACCGTCCGACACGATGTCGACGCCCGCCGACTCCTGGTCCTTGATCGCGGCCTTGATCGCCACCTCGTGAATCTCGCGCAGGTAGGCGCCGGAGATGCGTCGCTGGTAGTAGTCCGTCTTCAGGCGCTCCAGCCACTCGGGCACGGAGTAGGAACCGACGACCGAAGTCGCGAGCGGGGCAACAAGCTGCGGTCGCGGCTTCGTCGTCGTCGGTGCGGTGGATGCTTTGGCGCGGGTTGAGGGTCGTCGTTCCGCCATCGTCGTCACTTACTCCTGAACTCGTGCCTTGAGCGTAATAATGTTCGAACCGCCGCGGTGCTGGAAGGTCTCGTACTCCACCTCGTAGCCGTTGCGCCGGCCGATGGCGGCGAGCAGAGACCCGTTCACCCAGTTCACCACGGAGCCGTCGTACTTGCCGGGGCCGCGGAAGCTGCGCTCGTAGGCACTCGCGTCCGTCACGAAAATGTCCTGGCACAGCAGCTGGCCGAAGGGGTGCAGCAGGGGCAGGGAGTCCATGAAGCTGGCTGCGGCGCCGTTGCTGATGTGCATGCGCACGTCGCCTATCGCGGTAAGGATGGGGCGGAGCACCTCGCCCCGAACGCCGTCGGCGATCATGTAAGTGTCGAGGCCCTCGATGGCGACGTAGCGTTCTTCGAGACGCACGCTGTCCCACACCTTCTGCCAGAACGCGACCGCATCGCCGACGCCGCCGGGGAATCGGTCGCTGAGCGCGTTCGCCAGCAGCTCCGGGCCTAGCTGCAGCAGCCGGTGCGTCAGCCCCGGGATCTCCGCGGGCGTCGCCTTCAGCATGTCCGCCAGCTCCTGTGCCTCCTTCGGCGGGATGTAGGCCCGCACCTCGACCAGATAGGTCTGACCGCCGATGCGCACGATCTCGTCCGTGGGCAGGTTGTCGTAGACATTCGAGATATAGATAAGGAAGGCCTTCGAGCGCAGGAAGCCCAGCGTCTGCGTCGGCACGCGCGCGTCCATGACCAGGCTGCTGCAGCGCGCGGCGTGCTCCTTAACGTTCTCCCGCGCGCGCTCGAGGACGTGCGCCGAATAGTCCGCCATGAGGTAGTGCAGCCGGCGGTAGTAGTCGGTGTGCCGCTCGCGCTCGATCTTTACGAACTCGTCCAACCACACCTTCGCCTGGTTGCCGTTGCCGACGCCCAACTCGAGGACGTGCAGGTCCTCCGGCAGCGCCTTGCGCTCCGCCAGCTTGTCCCACACATCGAACAGCCCTTCGATGATCTCGCGCGCTGCAGCCGAGTTACGCGCGTCACTCTCGCCGCCGGGCAACGCCTGCTCGTATTCCTGGCCGGTCGCTTCTTCCCAATGCCCCAGGGATCCCCAATACAGGCCGTTGAAGTCCCAGATCACGCTCTGGCTGTTCGGCCGCCAGTCTTCGAGGTATTGGTGGCCGTTGGCCGCTTCGCCGGCGGCGGCCTCGTTGAGGGCCTGGGTTACCTGGGCTTCGAGGTCCTCCGCAGTGGAAGCGCGCCGCATGTCGACCGCCATCTCATACACGTCGACGCCATCCTTGGCCTGCAGGGCGAAGGGGATGATGTGGCGCACGTCGACGACGTTGCGAAAGTTCTGCCGGTACTGTACCCAGTCGCAGACAATGCGAAGCCGCGTCAGGTCGACGGTGCTATCTCGCGCCGCAGCCGTCACCTGCGAAAGGATGGCGCCCAGGTCTACCGGCGTTTTCGCCCGCATTCGCTCCGTCGCGCGTACGTCAATTTGCACTGGCTTGTCCTCCACTCGAACTGGATGTGGATGCAGGCGTTGGCCGCTCCACATGCTCGGACGGTGCTGCGGGGTCATCGTGTTGCCGCTTGCCCACGTTCGCGCGCGTCAGGACTTCGGGGATGAAATCATCCCACCCCGACGCGATGATGTGAACTCCGTTGATGCCGGGGATTTCTCGAAGCTGTTGAATCGTCTCTGAGCACAGCTCCATCGCCTCGTGCTCCATCTGGTCTTCCGGCACGCCGCGCATGCGCTTGACGACGTGCTCTGGGATGAACACGCCCGGCAGCGCGCTCAGGAATTCCAGCGCCCTCAGGCTCCGGATCGGTCCGACGCCGCACAGGATGTAGCAGCGCTTGTCGAGGCCCAGGTCGCGCACCTGCTGCATGAACCGCTCAACGATCGGCACGTCGAACACGAACTGCGTCTGAAAAAACTGCGCGCCCGCCGCGATTTTCTTGCCAAGGCGCTCGGCCCGGAACCGCTGCGGGGCTGCCGACGGGTTTTCGACCGCGCCTATGAACCATGAGGGCGCCACGGACAGTTTTTTGTCGCTGAGCAGCCGTTTTTCGTTGCGGAGGGTGCGGGCCGTCCACAAAAGCTGCACGGAATCGAAGTCGAAGACGGGTTTTGCTTCCGGCTGGTCGCCGAAACGCGGGTGGTCGCCCGTGATGCAGAGGATGTTGGGAATTTTTAGCGCGGATGCGCCGAGGAGGTCGGCCTGGAGGGCGATGCGGTTGCGGTCCCGGCAGGAGAACTGCATCACGGGCTCGACTTCTGCCTGCATCAGCGCCAGGCTTCCAGCCCAACTCGACATGCGCGTCACGGCGCCCTGGCCGTCCGTGATGTTCGCCGCGTCGATCCATTCGCGCAGATGGGTGGCGATGCGCTTGATGCCATTCAGCGTGGCGCCGCGCGGTGGCACGACCTCGGCGGTGACGGCGAAGCCGCCGGTCGCCAGGCGCCGGTGAAGGCGCCCGAAGTATTCCGGCTCAGGCTTCGCGGCGGCGCTGCTGTTCGTCACCCGGGCACGCTTTCTTTGTCGTTTTGTTATGCCTCTTTTACGGTTTTGTTATGCCGTTAGAGGCTCTTCGGGTCGTCGAGGCCGTCGTCTTCGGTCCAAAGGTCGTCGTCACGGCCTCGCCAGTAGTTGATCCAGGAGCTCTGGCCCCATTTCTGGTGGTCGATGGGTCGCACGAGCCGTCGCAGGTCTTCGATGTGGCCCGTCTCTTCGGCGCGCTCGTAGGCGATCACCCACACGCACTTCATGTCGGGGTAGACCTCGCAGCGGCCGTCGGGGAAGACGCCGCCGCAGGGGCCGTTCCTCAGCTGCTTCGGACAGGTCTGCGGGCAGGCGTAAGCGGTGGTGGGCAAGGCGCACTGGGCGCACATGCGACAGCCGAAGATCTGGCGCTTCGTCTTTTCTTCCACCCACGTGAACGCCTTATATAGAGGAGGCACCGCCTCGATGCCGCGAGCCATGTTCCGCCAGACGAAGTTCGGCTCCAACACGCGGTGGAAGCTGAACAGCGAGGCGGCGGAGGCCTTCGGCTTCCACGGCCGCGGCGACACTTCGTGGCTGCCGGCGATCTCGCGCTCGGCTTGTGAGTGGACGGCCGCACTTTCAGGCATGCCGGTAGTCTCGTTTAAGACACCATAACGACGCATCGGCCAGCAGCCCAAAGCTCGTTGCG
>Ga0247825_10000188_pt1 | contig 36565 bp, 35 predicted proteins | sample 13C_Vanillin_Day_FD_194413 | JGI IMG/M metagenome (GOLD analysis project Ga0247825, IMG submission 194413) | Soil microbial communities from agricultural site in Penn Yan, New York, United States - 13C_Vanillin_Day48 | ecosystem: Environmental > Terrestrial > Soil > Agricultural land | place... | reverse complement strand
CCGGACCGTGGTCGCGCCCGCCTTCCAGATGGAGGGGGCCTTCAACGACGCGGTGTTCCGGCTCCAGCCGGGCGTGTTCGTCACGGGCGTGCTCCGGGAGATCGACCGGGTGCTCGAGCCGTACGGGAGCTACACTGCGGTGGCACAGGACCGCCAGGCATCGAACTACATCGTGCTGGAGGAGATGGCCCAGCTCCGGGCGTGGGCGACGGTGGTGCCGCTCATCTTCCTCAGCGTCTCCGCGTTTCTGGTGAACGTGGTGCTCTCACGTCTGGTGAGCCTGCAGCGGCCGGAGATCGCCACGTTGAAGGCGGTGGGCTACACCGACCGCGAGATCGGGCTCCACTTCCTCACCCTCGTCTCCGTCTTCGTGCTCCTCGGCGCGATCCTCGGCCTCGGCCTCGGCGTCGTGCTCGGACGTGCGCTGACGGGCCTGTACACCGACGTCTTCCACTTCCCCGTGTTCAGCTACCGAGTGTCGCTGGTCACCGTGCTGGTGGGCACGGCGGTCAGCCTACTCTCGGCCGCGGTCGGGGCCGCGGCGGCGGTACGGGGCGTAGTGCGGCTCGCACCGGCGGAGGCGATGCGGCCGCCCGCTCCCGCTGTCTATCGCCCGCTGCTGAGCGAGCGCCTCGGACTCCACCGACTCATCTCGCAGGCGGGGCGCATGATCCTGCGCGAGATCGAGCATCGGCCGCTGCGGGCGGTGCTGTCGTCCGTCGGGATCGCCGCCTCGATGGCGATTCTAGTCGTGGGGCGCATCAGCGAGGATGCGATCGAGGACGTCCTCGACGTGCAGTTTCAGCGCGCCTGGCGCGAGGATCTGAATGTCGGACTCCACGACGTTTCGCCCGATCGGGTGGTGCGCCACCTCGCCGCTCTGCCGGGCGTGATCCGTGCGGAGGGCATCCGCACGCTTGCCGCCCGGGCGGAGCTGGGGGTGCGCAGTCGGGACGTGGCCGTGCTCGCTTACCCGAACGGCGGGGAGCTGCAGCGGGTGGTCGACCGATGGGGGCGCCCCCTGCAGCTTCCCGATGCGGGGGTACTGGTGAGCGCGCAGCTCGGCACGGTGCTTGGCGTGCAACCGGGCGACCACATCGCCCTCAAGGTTCTCGAGGGTGAGCGGAGGACGCACCGCGTGCGGGTGGACGGACTGGTCACCGATATCGCCGGCCTCCAGGTGTACCTGCGGAGGCCGGTGCTCGAGCAGATGCTGGGAGAGGTGCCAAGTGTCAACGTCGTCCTGCTCCGGGTGGAGCCCGGCCTCCGGCGCAGCGTGGAGCGGCGACTCAGCGACATGCCCCAAGTCGCCTCCATCAGCGACCGCCCCACGGCGATCCGGCATTTTCGGGAGGAGAGCGGCGCGTCCATGCTCATCGTGGCCGCCGTGCTGACCGGGTTCGCGGCGACCATCGCGGTCGGCGTGGTCTACAACAACGCACGGGTCGCGCTGTCGCTCCGCGGCCGCGACCTCGCGAGCCTTCGCGTTCTCGGCTTCACCCGGGGGGAGATCTCCGGCATCCTGCTCTCCGAGCTCGCGGCCCAGGTGCTGATCGCCCTCCCGTTGGGTGTGCTCCTCAGCCACTGGTTCACCGACTGGGTGGTATCGCTCAGCCATCCCGAGCGGTTCCGTCTCTCGCCTGACGTATCGGCCCACCGTCTCGCGTTCTCCGTGCTCGCCACTGTGCTCGCCGCTCTCGCGAGCGGGCTGCTGGTGCGGCGGAAGCTCGACCGGCTGGACCTCGTCGCCGTTCTCAAGACCAGAGAGTAAGCCATGCTGGAACAGCGTACCGCCGCGCCCACTACGATCGTTCGTCCTCCGGCGAACGGCGACGCCGGCCTTCCGGCTCGACCCCTCGGGCGACAGGTGCAAGTCCTCCCCAGCCGCCTGCCGGTGGCCCGTCCGAGGGTCGCGCGTCTGGTGAAGCGGGCGCTCTGGAGCCTTCTGGCGTTGGCGCTCGCGGGGGCCATCGCGTACGGCCTCCGACCCAGTCCGGTCGCGGTGGAGACGGCTGCGGTGACGCGCGGGACGTTTCTCGTGACCGTGGATGAGGACGGCCGCACCAGAGTCAAGGACCGGTACCTGATCTCCGCGCCCCTGGCGGGCCGGGTGGGACGACCCACACTGCGGGCGGGAGACGTGGTGGAGCAGGGCGAGGTCCTGGTGCACATGATCCCCGTCGCGTCGCCACTGCTCGACCCTCGCGCGCGCGTCGAGGCCGAAGCCAGGGTGGAGGCCGCTCGCGCGGCAGTCAGCCAGGCGGCTACCGCGATCGAGCGGGCCAGAGCGGCGCAGGCCTATGCTCGGCGCGACGCGGAGCGCCAGCGCGGCCTGTTCGCTGGAGGCGCCACGGCGCCCCAGATGGTGGAGCAGGCGGAACTGGCGGAGCGGATGCGGACGGAGGAGCTCGCCAGCGCGGAGTTCGGCCGGCGGGTGGCCGAATCCGAGCTCCGTCTGGCGCGAGCGGCGCTGATGCGGCTGGGGAGCGGATCGGTGGAGGTGCTCCCGGTGCGCGCACCGGCCCGAGGACACGTCCTCCGCGTGCTGCAGGAGAGCGAAGGCGTGGTGCAGCCTGGGACGCCGCTGCTCGAGATCGGCGACCCAGAGGCGCTGGAGATCGTGGTTGACGTGCTCACCACCGAGGCCGTGGGCGTCCGGGAGGGCGCCCCGGTGCGGATCGAACGCTGGGGCGGCGGTGAGATTCTCCGGGGTCATGTCCATAGGGTCGAACCCTCCGCGTTCACCCGGCTCTCGGCGCTCGGCGTCGAGGAGCAGCGGGTCAATGTTGTCATCGATCTGGACGCGATGCCCGACGCGGCGGAGTCGCTCGGTGACGGCTACCGCGTGGAGGTGGCGATCACGGTGCTGCAGCGGGCGAACCGGCTGCTCGTGCCGCTCGGCGGGGTCCACCGCCTGGACGAAGGATGGGCTGCGTTCGTGGTGGACGGCGGCCGGGCCCGGCTGCGCGAGGTGGCCATCGGGGGTCGCAACGGCAGCGAGGCCGAAGTGCTGAAAGGGCTGCGGGAGGGTGAGCGCGTCGTGCTCTACCCGACGGACAAGGTGGAGGACGGCGTGCGGGTGAGGGAGCGTTGAACCGAAGCACCGGATTCTCCGGAGGATCGATATGCGAAAGCGAAACGCCCTGGCAGGAGGCGCCGCCGTGGCGCTCCTCGCCGCGACGGGATACGGAGCGGCAACCTGGTATCGGTACGGTCGGACACCGCGTCCCGCGACCGGCGATGAGCTGCTTGACCGGTTCATGCCGAGCTTTGACGTGCGGGAGCATCATCAGGCGCTGGTCCGGGCCTCGGCGGCGGTGACGTACGCGGTCGCCCGGGAGCTCGACCTTCGCCGCTCTCGGCTGATCCAAGGCATCTTCCTGGCCCGCCAGCTCCTCATGGGTGGCCGGTCCGCACCCGCGAGCACGGGCGGATCGTTCCTCGACGAGGTGCAGGCGCTCGGGTGGCGGGTGCTCGCCGAGGAGCCCGGTCGTGAGCTGGTGATGGGAGCGGTGACGCAGCCGTGGGTGGCCGACGTGGTCTTTCGGGGTGTGCCCTCCGAAGACTTCGCGGCGTTCGAGGAGCCGGACTACGTGAAGATCGCGTGGACGGTCGGTGTGGCGCCGCGGGATGATGGGAGCTCGGTGTTCCGAACCGAGACCCGCGCGCTGGCGACGGATCCCGCCGCGCGCTCACGCTTCCGGCGGTACTGGACGCTCGTGTCGCCCGGTATTGTGCTGATCCGGCGAGAGATGCTGCGGCTGGTGAAGCTGGAGGCCGAGCGTCGGGCCCGCTCGCGGTGAGCCGCGAAGCCGCCGGTACGGCCGTCGCGTGGGTCGCGGTTGCCGGCGCCACCGGCTTCGTAGTCTCGGCGGTGTTTTCGTCCGTGCTCCGGCTCCCCCGTGGGCTCTTCGTGCTGGTCTATGGGGTCGCAGTCGGCGTGCTCGCGGCCCAGTTCGTCCGCCGCACCGGGGTGCTCGTGAACCGCCCGCCCCGTCGACGGTCTGCGGTTGCGGTGGTGACCGGCCTTCTAGTCGGTACGGTGCTGGCCGCAGGCGTGATTGGCGGCCCGGGAGGGACGCGCCCCGCCGGCGTCCACTTGGCCACCGCGCTGGGATGGTACGGCATCGTCTACGGCGTCGTGGACGCGGTGCTCCTCACCGTCATCCCCGTCACAGCGGTTCGTGCCTGGTGGACTTCGAGGGGGACAAACGTTGGACCGCTGCGGTGGAAAGCAGCAGCGCTCGCGGCCAGCCTGCTGGTGACCGCGCTCTACCACGCGGGGTTTGCCGAATTCAGGAGCGCGGCTCTGGTGCAGTCGCTGATCGGCAATGCCGTGGTCACGGCGAGCTATCTGCTGACGGGCAATCCCGCGACGCCCCTGCTCGCCCACGTGCTCATGCACGGCGCCGCCGTGGTCCACGGCATGGAGGCCACCGCCCAGCTCCCACCGCACTACTAGTCGAGAGGCCTGCAGGCGAACGACGATTCATGCCCTCAGAAGTTGAAGGAACGCTCGGCGGCGAGCCCGAGAAGCGGGAGCAAGAGGGTGAACTCTCGGGGAAATCCATTCAGCCGCTTGTCGTGGCAGCCCTGGACCTAGTGCCGCTCCGCCATCCAGCGGCCGGACAGCAGTACTGGTCCGTCCGGCGCGCGACGAGACGTGAAGGTCCCCTCTACCTGGTCGGGTCCGGTCATTCGGCCCTCGAAGAGCGCCACCGCCTCGCACTGGCAGTCGGGATCCCAGTAAGGCGCGAGAGTACCGCGGACTGATCCCTCGTACATACGGACGAGCGCGATGTCGAGGACTCGGCAGGGAGTCCTGGGCATCGATTCCTCGGGTGGATCTCCATAGAGTCGCTGGGTGGGCGCGAACGTCATCTCCACCTCGCCGTACGCGGTATCAGCTCCCGGGCGCAGGCTGAAGCGGAGCACCCCATAACGGCTAGCGCCCGAGGCCCGATAGGTTCCGCTCCAATTCCCACTCAGGGAATCCAGTTGAGGCCGTGAGCCTTCGACCGGCACGGGAGCCGGCGGCGCCAGGACCCCGCACGCCAGCGCGAGGACGAGCATCATGATCCCGGGCGTCACTCTCCGGACGCTCATGCGGACCCTCCCCGCTGGGTCCCATCGCGATCGGACTCACCTTCGAGCTCCAGTTCGCTGGTCAGGCCGAGCGTCAGGGCGTAGTCTCGCAGCGCGCGATCGTCGAGTCGCCGGAGCAGCTCACCCAGCATTCGGCTGAGGCCGGCGGTACCCTCCGCCCCATAGGCGCGCTCCATCTGCTCCAGCAGAACGCGGGCCAGGTGCTCGCGATCGATGCTCGCGGATGCAGCGGATTTCGAGCGTCGCATGGTCACCCCACTCGTGTGCGCCGCCGTCTCCGCCGCGGTGCGGGCGTCGCCCGCGGCTTGGTCGGCGAGTGACAGATCAGGATCGGCGCGCGGCCCTGGCGAAACCGTCCACGGGTACCACGATCGAACGCATCACAGGTCCTCCACGAGTCGCCCCTTCGTCACCTGGTGCAGCTTGCACCAGAGGCGGTGACTGGGTCGTGAAACCTCTGTGAGGGTTTCTTGATCTGCGGTTCAGCGCGGAATCCAGCACGCTCCCCCGCTCGACCGGGACGCCCCGCGCCGCCAACGCTGCGTCCAGCTCGCCGGCGACCGGCTGGGCCACGGCGCGGCGGCCCTTGCCCGGCAGCCAGATTACGCCGCCGTTCTCCCCCACGATGGCGTCGAACGCGAGCTCGGCCTCGGGGAAGCTCGTCAGGAGGCTGTCGAGGATCCGGCCGGTGACCAGCACGACCAGACGTCCCGCGCCCCGCACGCGACGGATGGCGGCCAGGACCTCGGGAGACGGCGTGTCGCTCTCGGTCAGAGTCCCGTCGTAGTCGACGGCGACGGCGCGGTAGTAGCGGGACATGCACCAGAGTGCGCCTTTGACCGCGAGAACGCCGTGAAGCCGGAGTGAAGATTTCTTCCCGGCGATTTTTCACCCGGAGTTCAGGGTCGCTTCATCCTCTCGCCCGCAAATTGGTGGCACGATTGAAGGAGGGTTCCCATGGTATTCGAGGACAGATACGATGCAGGGCGCCGGCTGGCGTGGCTGTTGGAGCGCTATCGGGAGGAGCAGCCCGTCGTGCTCGGGCTGCCGCGGGGAGGTGTGATCGTCGCGTACGAGGTGGCGCGGGCCCTGGGCGCGCCCCTCGACGTTCTGGTCGTCCGCAAGATCGGCGTGCCTGGGGCCGATGAGTTCGCGATGGGCGCCACCGCCGCTGGGTCCACGCTGGTGGACGCCGACCTGGTCAGGCGCCTGCGCATCCCTCCCGCCGTGGTGGACGCGATCGTGCGGCGAGAGACGGCGGAGGTGCACCGCCGCGAGGCCCTGTACCGGGGCGCGCGTGCGCCCCTGGAGGTCAAGGGGCGGACGGTGCTCGTGGTGGACGACGGACTGGCCACCGGCGCCACTGCCCAGGCCGCGGTCCGCGCGCTGCGCGCGCACGCCCCCCGTCGAATCGTCTTCGCGGCCCCGGTCTGCTCCCAGGACGGCGCCGCGGCGCTCCGGGCAGTCGCCGACGCGGTCGAGTGCCTCGAGTGCCCGATCGACATGTGGGCCGTCGGGTACTGGTATCGCGACTTTTCCGCGACGACGGACGCCGAGGTCATCCGGTGCCTGCGGTCGGACGATTTGCTGAGGGTGCCGGCATGAGCACGCTTCTCACCGCCGCCGGCAACCGCCAAGTGACCGTGCCAATAGGCCCAGGGCTGCCCGGTACGCTGGCCTGGCCGGAACATCCGAGCGGCCTCGTCCTCTTCGCCCACGGCAGCGGCAGCAGCCGTACCAGTCCTCGCAATCAGGCGGTCGCCCGCCAGTTGCGGGCCGCCGGCCTGGCGACGCTCCTTTTCGACATCCTCACGCCCGCCGAAGCGGAGCAGCGCCAGAACGTCTTCGAGATACCCACGCTGGCCTCCCGTCTTCGCGTCGCGATGGACTGGGCGGTCAGCCAGCCCGAGGCGGCGAGCTTGCCGGCGGGCTACTTCGGCGCGAGCACTGGCGCGGCGGCGGCGCTCCTTGCCGCTTCCATGCCCGGCGCTCGCGTCAGAGCTGTCGTCTCGCGCGGCGGCCGGCCGGACTTGGCCGGCGACGCGCTCTATTCGGTGCGCGCGCCCACGCTCCTTATCGTCGGAGGCCGCGACGAGGAGGTGCTGGAGCTCAACCGGCGGGCCTATCGCCGCCTCACCTGCCCCAAGCGTCTCCTGGTGATTCCGGGCGCGACCCACCTGTTCGAGGAACCGGGGGCCCTGGAGGCCGCCGGCCAGGCGGCGACGAGCTGGCTGGTCGAACACCTGGTCCTGATCCCGCACTGGCGGGCGGCACGGCGATGAGCCACATCGCGCTCTCCTCGGCGCATCGGCTCGGCGGCGTCGCCCGGCTCCTGCGGGAGACCGCCGAGCCGCTCTCGAGCATCGCGGACAGCGATCTCGGGACGCTGCTCGAGCGGATCGGCGGAGCGCGAGTCGTCCTGCTTGGCGAGGCCACCCACGGGAGCGCCGAGTTCTACCGGATGCGGGCCCGGATCACGCGGGAGCTCATCGAGCGCAAGGGCTTCTCACTCGTCGCCGTCGAGGCGGACTGGCCCGACGCGGCCTGGATGGACCGCTACATCGGGCACGCCGCCGCACCTCCTCCGGGCGGCCCGCCTTTCGCGCGGTTCCCGCGCTGGATGTGGCGGAATGCCGAAGTAGCCGAGTTCATCGACTGGCTGCGGGAGCACAACGCGGCCGACCACGAGCGGGAAGGCCGGGTGGGGTTTTACGGCCTCGACCTCTACAGCATGTACGGCTCGATCGGGGTCGTGGTGGACTACCTGGACCGGGTAGATCCAGCCGCGGCGCGCCTGGCGCGCGCCCGATACGGCTGCCTCACGCCCTGGAGCGAGAGCCCGGCGGCCTACGGGCGAGCAGCGATCAGCGGCAGCGCCCGCGGCTGCGAGAGTGAGGTCGTTGCGGTGCTGGTGGACATGGTCGCCCGTCGGCTCGAGTACGCGCAGATGGACGGTCGCCACTTCTTTGATGCCGCGCAGAACGCTCGACTGATCGCGAACGCCGAGCGGTACTACCGCGTCATGTATCACGGATCGGTGGCGTCGTGGAACCTGCGGGACCAGCACATGTTCGACACTCTCTCCGCACTTCTAGCCTTCCACGGCCCCGAGAGCCGCGCGGTCGTGTGGGCGCACAACTCTCACATCGGCGACGCCGCCGCGACGGAGATGGGCGCGAGAGGCGAGCACAACATCGGCCGGCTCTGTCGCCGCGCGTTCGGTGCCGGCGCCTACCTGGTCGGCTTCGGCACCGACCACGGCACCGTCGCCGCGGCGGCGGACTGGGACGAGCCGATGGAGGTCATGGCGGTGCGGCCATCCCACCCCGAGAGCTACGAGCGCGTGTGCCACGAGAGCGGGGTACCGGCCTTCCTGCTCGGTCTCGCCCAGCCGGCCCGCGCAGAGGTCAGGGAAGAGCTGGTGGCCCCCAGGCTGGAGCGCGCCATCGGCGTCGTCTACCGCCCGGAGACCGAGATGGCCAGCCACTACTTCAGTGCCTCGCTGCCGCAGCAGTTCGACGAGTACGTGTGGTTCGACCGGACCGAGGCGGTGACACCGTTGCGGGGTCCGGCCGCCCCCGGCCTCCCGGAGACCTATCCCTTTGGATTGTGAAGCGCGGGACGCGTCACCAGCGTCTCGAGCAGCCGTCCCCATCCACGCAGCTGGTCGAACACCAGCAGGTGATCGTGGGCGCGCCGCTGGGCGGAGTAGCCCCAGCGCTCCAGCCGGACCGGGTCCGACAGCATGTCGCTCAGGGCGTCCCGCAGCTCGGCGCGATCCTCGGGGTCCGCCACCAGCCGACCGTCCAGCCCGTCGCGAACCTGTTGCCGGGGGCCGCACGCGCGACTGTTGCTGAGAATCGGCACTCGCTTCCACATAGCTTCGGCGATCGTCAGGCCGAAGCCCTCCCGCACCGAGTTCTGGGCCACGATCGTGGACCCGCGCTGGAGCGCGTTCACCATCAAGGCGTTCTCCTCCAGCGAGTGCATCGGCAAGAGGAGGATGGCGACTTCCCGCTGGGCCTCGGGCGGTAGCGACCGATAGACGCCGCCGAGCTCGTCGAGCACCTCGCGGGCATCTGGGTCATCCTGAATGGCCAAGGGGTCCGGTCCGGCCAGCACCAGCCGCACCAACTCGAGATGCCGGCGGTGGATCGGCTCGAGCGAGGCCAGGCCCGGAAGACTCCGCTTCAAGGCAACGAACGCCTCGAGCAGGGGCAGGTAGCCCTTGAGGCGGTCCCAGCGCGAGACCTGGGTGACGATCGGGCGGGTGAGGAGCCCGAAGTCGTCCCCCGCGAGGGCCGGCGCCCACATGCCATCGGGCAGTAGTCGCTGGGCCAGGCCGAGGTACCGCTCGCCGACGGTGGGGCCCGGACAGGCGATGAGGCCCCCCCGGCACATCGTCTCGACGGTCTGGCGGATGGAGAGCTCGCGGTTCTTGGGCGAGAGCGGGTCGATGCCGGGATAGATCACGCTGGCCCGTCCGGCCAGGTACTCGGGGATGTACTCCGCGGCGGAGAACACCGCCCCGTCGTAGGCGTCCAGGTAGGGAGCCAGGAACCCCCAGGCGGCCCGGGTCGCGGCGTTTTCGACGTCGAGCCCGATGTGGCACCGCCAGACCGCGGCGAACGGTCCCGCCTCCCGGAGCTGCATCGCCAGCGGGAGGGGTTGCGGATCGTGCACCACGAGGAGATCGCCGGGCGCGAGCAGCGCGCGCAGCGCGTCGGCGTTGGCCCGGTTCACCCGCTCGTAGAGGGCGCGATCCGCGCCTGTGAACTCCGGGTTCCCTTCGCCGTGAATGAGGTTATGGATGCGCTTGGTGAGCTCGAAGAAGGCGGGCTCATCGCTGCCGATCACCACCCATTCGGCCCGCACGCCGAGATCCCGCAGCATCGAGACGATCGGCGGCAGCATTTCGGCGACGCCGCCGCCGCGTGCCGTGGAGCTGACCATCCACACCGTGCGTCCCGAGAGGCGGGAGGCGACGCCCTGGGACTCGAGCTTCAGCTCCGCCACCGAGCCCGCCAGGTGAGCGACCGCGGCATAATCGTCCAGCGAGGCCGAGGGGGTCACCGCGACGCGCTGGAGGGGGGAGCGGGATACCACGTCCGTCACACGGTGGACGGAAGTCGGATCGCGCGACCGGCGCAAGGCGCCGGCGGGGCGGTGAATCAGCGCGCCCGATCGGGCTGGTCCTGCCGCGCTTCGGATCGATGGCTGTTGGAGAGGGAATCGCCCGGCGGGCCGCTGGGCAGCTCAATGCGGATGCGCAATCCACGCGGGCTACGCCGCTCCGCGGTGATCCGGCCGCCGTGGAGGTCCACGAGGGCCGCCGCGAGCGTGAGCCCGAGGCCCAGGCCGGCCTGTCGACCGCGGGCGGGATCCCCGCGATAGAACCGGTTGAAAAGCTGCCCTATTTTGTCCTCGGACACGCCCGGTCCCTCGTCCTCGACGATCACTCGCACGTGACCGTCTTGCGCGGCGACCGCCACATCTACCTTGGTCCCCGGCGGGGTGTGCCGTCGCGCGTTATCGAGTAGCTGGTCCACGACGATGCCGAGGAGCCGGGCATCCACCGGTGCCTGGAGCGCCTCGTCGGGACGGGTGAATCGGATGTCGTGTCCACCCACCTCCCGCGCGCGATCCACCGCCTGCCCGGCTACGGTACGCACGTCCGTTTGCACCAGGGTGGGCACCAGGTCCCCCGATTCCAGCTTCGCCAACAGGCTGAACGCATCGGTGATATGCGTCAGCCGGTCGATCTCCTCGAGCGTGCTGGCGAGCGCCTCACGGTACTGATCGAGCGGGCGCTCGGTCCAGAGCGCCATCTCCACGGTCGCCCGCATGGTCGCGATCGGGGTCCGGAGATCGTGGCCCAGGTCGCGGACGATCTGCCGGTGCCACTCGTAGCTCCGCTCCAGCCGCTCGAGCATCTGGTTCAAGACCTCGATCAGACCCCGCAGCTCGATCACGTCGGCATGCGCGGTGATCCGCTGGCCCGTGCGGCCGCCCTGCATCGCGCCGGCCTGACGGGCGATGGCCTCCACCGGCTCGAGCGCCGACCGGATCAGCCAGAGCGCGCCGGCGAGGCTGGCGAGCGCCCCGAGGAGTGCAGTGGCGATCATCCGAAACAGAGCGTCCCGGCTCGCGGCCTGGATCGGCGCAACAAAGCTGGCGACCTCGAGCACCGCGACCGCTCCGGCGGTCCCGCGCGCCGGTCCGTAGAAGGCGCGGACCCGACGGCCGCGCCAGGTTCCGTCGGTGGTGGTGGGCTGGCCCTTCAGGGCTCGGCGAAACGCGATGGAGTCGAGCGCCAGATCCATAGCCAGGTCCGCGTTGGCCTGGACGATGCGCCCGGTCACGTCCCGTCCCACAACCATCCGGTTGATCTCTATGAAGCCCTGCTCATCGACGTTGGGCAGTGGGACGATGCTCCCTTGGAGGGCGAGCGCGGCGGACTGTACCTGGTAGCTGCTGTGGAGCGACCTGTCGAGCTGGTCGCGCAGGATCTGGGTCGTCCCCCGGTAGGCCCAGAGCGCGATGGCGACCAAGGCCAGCCCCATCGTGAGCGCGAACCGCACCGCGAGCGTGCGGCCGAGACTGAAGGCCATAGTAGTGGCCTAACTCTCCGTCGGCGACGTGAGTCGGACGATCCGGTCCACCAGCTCAGCGAACCGGAAGGGCTTGCCCATGAGGTCGCTGACGCCGGCCCGCAGCGCCTCCTCGAGGTCGTCGGCGGAGTCGCGGGCGGTCAGCATGAGAATGGGAAACTGCCGGCCGGCGCGGCGCAGCTCCGTGGCCACGTCGCGGCCGTTCTTCTTCGGCAGCATGTAATCCAGCAACAGCAGGTCGTAGCGCTCGGTCAGAGCCCGCGCCACTCCCTCCTCGCCGGACTTCACCCATTCGGCGTCGAATTCTTCCTCACGAAGCCCTGCCTGGAGCAGGGCTCCCAGCTTGGGGTCATCCTCGACGATGAGGATGCGCATGGGACCTCCCTAGGCAGGATGACATGCCGGAGAATGGCATGGCCATGATGAAGGAATCGTGAGGTCAGCCGGAAGGCGTCCCGCTTCCGGCCCCGGGGACGTCGAGGTGCCGGTGGTACGCCCGGAAGGCCGCGACGCTGAGCGCCGTTCCGGCCACCCCGACGATCACCAGCGGCACTAGGCGCCGCTCGACGAAGCTCATCCCGAGGAACACCGCGCCCAGGGCGTAGGGTATCTCGACGACCGCCAGCGCCACGATGAACGTCCACAGGGGGCAGCGGATCAGCCCGAACACGTACCCGGCAAGATCCGAGGGAATCGCCAGTTGGATCAGCAGAACGGCCACGAGCGACTTCCCGCCCGACCGCGCCCACCGCTCCTGACGCTTCAGCGCGTCCGGACGCACCAGCCGGCTCACGGCCGGGCGGCCGAGATACCGACCGATCGCGTAGGCGGCCAACCCGCCCAGGAACCAGCCCAACCAGAGCAGGACGAAGCAGAGAGTCGGTCCCCAGACGTAGATGGCGACCGGGATGAGCACCGCGCTGCTGACGAAGGCGATCATCGCCGAGATGGCGGCGAGCAGCACGAACAGGACCACGCCGGCGATCGGCTGCTGCCGGATCACCAGCTCGGCGTCGGCGAAGCGGTCGAGGAGCCACTCGTGGGCCGGCCGGGCGGCGAGAAGCGCGATCGCCAAGACGAGCAGCGCGAGCAGGACGGGAGCGCGCCGTCGGGCGGGCGGAGGTACCGCCGGATCAGCGGGAGGCGACGGAGGACTCGCGGGCGGGGCGCGGCATCGCTGAGAGGCTACGGCGGTGTCCAGCCGGTGCGCAAGGCCTCATCGAGCACGAGCACGAGCAGACGTAAAGGCAGCTTCATCGTGGTTTCAGAGCCCTTTCGGCGCCTCACCGGCATCATGGAGGGAGGGAGGCAACCATGTCCAGCCGGCTTCGCGAACCTTCGGTTCAGGAATTTCCCCACACGTATCCCGTCCAGGAGCAGCTGCGCTTCCTGATCCGCTACGCGACCCTCGCGCCTTCCACCCGAAATACGCAACCGTGGCGTTTCCGGGTGGACCGTGACCGGATCGAGATTCGCCCGGACCTCACCCGGTGGCACCGGGTGGCCGATCGGGACTGTCGGGAGCTGTACCTGAGTCTCGGTTGCGCCATCGAGAACCTGATCGTGGCGGCCGAGCAGTTCGGCTTCCGGCACACGGTGGTGTACCAGCCCGACTGGCGCGACGAGGAGGTCGCGGCGGTGCTGGCGTTCCGGCCCGGCGGACATGGCTCGCCCGAGCGCCGGGGACTCACGCTCAGCACGCTGCTGTCCCGGCGATCCGCCCACGGTCGGTTCCTGGAGCGCGAGCTCTCCACCGCCGACATGGACGCGCTCCGGCTTTGCCTAACCGACGATCGCGACCTCGAGCTCTCTCTCGCGACGGAGCCGGAATGCCGCCGGGCTGTGCAGGGGCTGCACCGCCTGGCCCACGAGATCGCCTTCGCCAATCCAGCATACCGTGGCGAGCTGGCGGACTGGGTGGAAGGGGGTGCATTCGGGACCCCCTGGCCGTTGTCGAAGCTCGGTCGCGCGGCAATCGCGAGTGGCGGGATGGCGCGGCGGCTCGCCCGGTTGGACGCCATCGCCGTCGGCTCGGCGCCGCTGCTGATCCTCATCAGCTCGCGAGTGGAAGATCGTCCCTCGCAGATCCGGAGCGGACAGCTGCTGGAGCGGCTCTGGCTGACCTCCACCGCACGCGGGCTCGGCTTCCAGCCGCTGAGCGCCGCGCTGGAGGTGCGGAGCCTGCGTGCCGGGATCTCCGGCGTCATGGGCGCCCGGTTCCCCTGGGCGCAGCAGCTGGTGCGGATCGGCCACCCGCGCCACTCGCCCGGGCATCGCACGCCGCGGCGACCCCTTGATGAGGTCATCGACGCCCCGGAAGCTGCGCCATGAGGTCCGCGACAGTGATCGTGGCGCTGCTCGCCGCCGCGGGCGATCTGGCCGCGCAAGTACACGGGCCCCCGCAGCGGCCGCCTGGCGTGACGGACTCAGCGATCGTCTGGGGGCGGGGCCTGTTCCACGGGTCCGCCGGCTGCTCCGCCTGTCACGGCGAGGGTGGACGGGGAACGGAACGCGGACCCAACATCACCGGGGCCATCTGGCTCCATGGCCCAGGAACGTACGAGTCCCTGATCGAGCAGGTGAAGCACGGGGTGCCGGCGTCGCGATCCTATACCGGCGAAGGAATGCCACCGCGCGGCAGGGTGCCGATGCCGGAGGACGCGGTGCGGGCGGTGGCAGCCTACGTCTGGTCCATCAGCCACCCCCCGCAACCGCCGCCGCCGGCGCGCGCTCGCCCCGGTGGTTGAGGTGCCCCGGAAAAGGTCTCGATGCACCCAGCCTCTCCATGGGTCGCGCTCGGACGGCGAGCGAGTGTCCCTCGGATCCCATCCCTAGTCGAAGCCTCGCGTGCCGATCCCCTCACCGACCTCTCCGGCCTCTCTCGGAGAGTGCACCGGGAAGCGATGGGCGCTCCACGGGCGCCACCCGAGCTCGTGCATCGACGATCGTCACGCCAGACGGATGTACCAGGATCGGGTTCAGGTCCAACTCTGCGATCTGCGGCAGCTCCTCCACCAGCGCGCCGACACGCAGGACCGTATCCACCAGGGCGGGTATGTCGTGTACCGCCGCGCCGCGATATCCGGTGAGCAGTGGATAGGTCTTGAGCTCGCGGATCATCTCCTCGGCGTCCGGGGCAGCGAGTGGAGTAAGTCGCACCGACACGTCCTTCAACAGCTCCACCAGCACACCGCCCGCACCGCATGCCAGGACGGGACCGAACTGTGGGTCGTGCACCACGCCTACGATCATTTCCACGCCGGCGGGCGCCATCCGCTGGACCTGGAAGGCGCTGGGAACCCTCCCAGCCCCCTGAAGCAGCTCCGTCATATGCCGGGCCGTAGCCAGCACCTCGCCCGGCCGTAGGTTCAGCCGCACCGCCCCTGCCTCGGTCTTGTGTACGAGGCCGGCCACGACAGCCTTGAGCGCAACGGCCACGTCGAGCTCTTCGGCTGCACGCGCAGCTTCCTCCGCAGTGGGCGCAATGCGCTGGTCGACCATCGGCAGCCCATAGCAGGCGAGGAGCCTCCAGATCTCCTCGGGGCCGAGCCACTGGTCGCCGCGCCCCAGTGCGGCCGCCACGATCGCCACGGCCTCATCCCGTCGCACGTCTCCAAACTGGACCGGCGGCGGAAGGGGTCGCGTGAGCCATTCCCCGTACCCCGCGACCCGGGCCAGGGCAATCGCCGCATCCTCCGGGAACGCGTAGGACGGAATGCGTAGATCCGCCGCCCGGAGCTCGGCGGGCACTCCGCGGGACTGCATGAACACAGCGAGCACCGGCTTTGTGCGGCCCAGCGTCCGCACCCCCTCTACAATCGCGCGGGCCGCGTCCTCCGGCCGGGTGACGAGGGGCGGAATGAAGATGACGACGAGCGCGTCGACGTTGGGATCGCGCCCGACGATCCGGATCGCGTCCCGGTACTGGTCGGGGGTGGCGGACGCGATCATGTCCACCGGGTTTTCGACGCTCGCCTCCCTCGGCAGCAAGTCTCGGAGCGCCGCCTGGGTCGACTCGGCGAGCGAATGGACCTCGAGGCCTTCAGCTACGCAGGCATCGGCGCAGAGAATCCCCGGTCCGCCGGCGTTGGTGAGGATCGCCACTCGGCGTCCCTTGGGGGGCGGCTGGTTGGCTAGTAGCGAAGCAACATCGAACATCTCCTCGAGCCGGTCTGTACGGATCACGCCGCACTGCCGAAAGAGGGAGTCCACCGTCACGTCCGCGGCCGCGAGCAGCGCGCCGGTATGTGAGCTGGTTGCACGGCTGCCCGCCGGCGAGCGGCCGCTCTTAACCGCCACGATTGGCTTCTCGCGCGCGACGCGCCGGGCGATCCGGGAAAACTTTCGAGGGTTCCCGAAGGACTCCAGGTAAAGCAGGATGACATCCGTGCTCGGGTCCTGTGCCCAGTAGCGGATCAGGTCGTTGCCGGAGATGTCCGCCTTGTTCCCGACCGAGGCGAAGGTCGACAGGCCCACGCCGAGGCTGCCGGCGTAGTCCATGATCGCGAGCCCGAGGGCACCGCTTTGCGACATGAACGCCGTGCGTCCCTGCGGGGGTGGTGCGGGTGCGAAGGTGGCGTTGAGCCGGACCTCGGGGTCGGTATTGAGGACACCCATGCAGTTGGGGCCGATGAGGCGCATGCCGGCTGCGCGGGCGGTGTCCACCAGCGCCTGTTGTTTCGCGCGCCCCTCCGGTCCGGTCTCGGCGAACCCCGCCGAGAGCACGACGAGCGCCCGCACGCGCTTGCGCCCGCACGCCTGGACCACTCCTGGTACGCTCTCCGCGGGAACCACGACGACGGCCAGGTCTACAGGCCCGGGGATGTCCTCCACGCTCGGGTAGGCGATTTCGTCCTGCACCACGGGCGCGGCTGGGTTCACAGGAAAGGCCGCCCCGCGGAACCCGTAGCTCACAAGGTTGTGAAACACTTCCCCACCGATCGTGCCCCGATGGCGCGACGCGCCCACCACGGCGACTGAACGCGGGCGAAAGAAGGCGTGGACCGCGTTGACGGCGGCCGTCCATTCGCGTTGCTCGAAGTGCTCGAGCGCCTTCTCAGTCAACTCGGTCGGGAACTCGACGACGATTTCGTCCGGGGCGGCATGGATCTGAATGGGGAATCCGGAATCCCGAAACACGGCCACCATCTGGTGGTTCCGGGGGAGGACGATCGCCTCGAAGACTCGGATGCCGCGGGAAGAGGCGACCTGGGCCAATTCCCCCAGCAGTATCGTGCCCAACCCCTGATGCTGACACGTGTCCGCGATTGCGAACGCGACTTCCGCGCGATCGGGGCCGGTCACCGCATACATCGCATGCCCGATGATGCGCTGGTCGGGCCCGCTCATGGCGATCAGCCCCAGGGCCTGCTCGCTGTCGTCCCTCGCTAACCGTCCCGCCGCCTGACGCAGGTAGTAATCGCTCACCCCTCCGCCAAATCTGAGAGTGCGGGAAGGCGGTGAGAGATCGCGGAGGAATTCGAGCAGGGGCGACTCATCCGCCGTCCGGACCGCCCGCACCCGCACGGTCGAGCCGTCTCGGAGGACGACGTCGGCCTCGAAGTCCTCGCGGGAGCCCGCGCCGAGCGCCTTGATAGAGGGGTGGTTCATCGCTTGCCGAGAGACAGGGGCACCGACGGTGTCACAAGAGCTACCCCAAGATACCCTCCCAGAACGAGCGCCACGTGATCCCGGCGCAGGGGGCCTTGGCGGGTAGCCATACCGCTGCAGAATGGCACGGGCATGAGGAACGTAGGAGTTCCCTGACTGAGCACACCGCCCGAGACTCATGGACAAGGCCGTCGCCGATCCTCGGCGTGCTCTAGGGACACCGCGGTCGCTGCCTCAGCCGACCACGGCCCCGCGGCGAGCTGGGCGCGCGCCCGAGAGTACCGGCAGCAGGTCGCGCTGTTCCAGGATGCCCACGAGAACGGGCCCATGACCGTAGCGCCGGACGACGGGCAGCGCGTGAAAGCGGGTCTCGATCAGAAGGTCCAGCGCCGCGTCGAGGCGGTCGGTCTCCTCGAGCGTGACCACGCCGGGCCTCATGACGGTCTCGATCGTGCGCGCCGCGAGCGCGCGTGGCGACGGTACGGGCATCCCTTCGCCGGGTGCCGCCGCCCTGAGGAGGTCCAGCACGGTCACGATCCCGCAGAGCGTGCCGGCGGCGTCCACCACCGCGATGGCGGCGGGACCCTCCTCGCGAAAGCGCCGCACCGCGTCCGTGATCCTGGCGCCAGGTGGCAGCGTGACGGGCGCGCGATTCATCACGTCGCCCACGATCTGCGCCCGGCCGGGTCGAGTCGTCATCGTCGTTCCCTCCTGAACTGGTCCAATGAGCGGACGCCCGGACCAATCTTCACGCGGGCAGATGAACCGCAGGTGAATGCATCGCGAAGGGATCTTGCGACCCTCCCCGGCTGCAAACGACGCTTCGCACTGCCTTCACAGCCGCTTCATGGCAAAGGCTCCAAGTTGCCACGTCAGCCACGATGCGGCGTCGGTCGGGAGATCGAGCCGCACCGACCCGTGACCTGCTTCTGGAAGTGTGGTGCGACATGTCCAGCTCGGCACTGCTCCCGCGCGGAACTGCCCTGACCCCGGTGATGGAGCTCACGGGGACCAACGGTGTTCAGTGGATGGCCTACGTCGAAGGTGTGGCCCCGGTGCGCCGCTGGCGACTCCTCCGCGAGACGGTGCTGCCGGGTCGCCGGATGCGTTTCGATTCCGCAGACGAATCACGGGTGAGCTCCACCGTGCCGGCCGGATCCCCCTTCCTGACCGAGCGCCGGCTACAGGCCCTCGTCGCCGGAGCCAAGTCGCTTCCGCCCGCTCAGTCTGAACCCCTCTCAGGGGCCCTCCCCCGGCGGCGCCCCTGGGGGCTCCTGCCAGCAGGTAGCAGCGCGTGGGCGTCTGCGTGGGACACTGCCGCCGGCATGGGCCGGGCGTTCATGCTTTGGGTGCTTTCCGGATACCGGCCCCACGCCGGGCTGGGGGCCATGGTCCCCGACCGTCCAGACTCGGGGACTGGCTCGATCCGCCCGCTCCAACGTCGAACCGGGCTGGTCCGACCGAATCGCAGCCCCAACCTCGAATCGATCCGCGATCGGTGGCGTCCGGATCCTGGACGGGTCTCAACCGGGGGAGTGAGGGGACCGCGATCACCGGTGGAGCGATGAGAGTGTCCAGGGGGCCGGGTGGGCGGCTCGGGATCGCCGGTTTCCGGTCGACGGCCGCCGCCGCCGCTCCCGTGCTGGTCGCGGACGTGGGCGCGACCAGTACCAGGCTCGCCCTGGTGGCGGGGGACCGGGTCTCCTTCACCATCCTCAAGCAAACGGTGCTGACCAGCCGCGAGTGCCCCGGGCTGGAGTCCGCATTGCGCGATTTCCTCGGTGACTCGAGCTCCCGCCCAGGCAACGCCGTGCTGGCGGTGGCCGGGCCGGTGGTGGGAGGTCGGGCGGAGCTGACAAACCTGGGATGGGTGCTGGAGGAAGGCTCGCTCGCGGCCGCACTCGGGCTCCGCTCGGTGCGGCTGGTGAACGACCTTGTCGCGATGGCCTCCGCCGTGCCCTGGCTCCAGGCTGGCGACCTCGTCACCCTGCAGAATGGGTGTCCGACCTCGGACGGCGCGCGAGCGGTCATTGCGCCCGGCACCGGGCTGGGGCAGGCGTTTCTCATCTGGGATGGCGTGGAGTACCGGGCGCACGACTCGGAAGGCGGTCACGCCGACTTCGCTCCGGTCGGGGAGCTCCAGGACGACCTCCTCGACTACCTGCGATCCCGCTACGGGCACGTGAGCTGCGAGCGGGTGTGTTCCGGCCGTGCGCTCCCCGAGCTGTACGAGTTCCTCAAGGCGCGCAAGACGGCGGTGGAGAGCGAGGCGATCGCGGGCCGGCTCGCGGCGGCGCAGGACCGAACGCCGGTGATCGTCGAGGCGGGCCTGGCATCGCAGCCGTGCCCTCTTTCGCGGGCGACACTTGAGCTGTTCGCCGCCATCCTGGCGGCGGAGGCGGGGAATCTCGCCCTTCGGATCCTGGCGACCGGCGGCGTCTACCTGGGAGGAGGCCTGCCGCGTCGACTGCTGCCGCTGTTGAATCGGCCGGACTTCTTGGCGCGGTTCGGACAGAAGGGTCGTCTCTCGCCCCTGCTCGCCACGATCCCGCTCCACGTGATCGTTCGATCAGGCGTGGGACTCCTCGGCGCGAGCCGGTTGGCGCTGGCGGAAGCCGGGCAGGGAGGGCCGACCCGTTCAGGTGCAGGACGGTAGCGGGCCCACCAGCACCGGCACCCTGGAGCCCCGCACGATCTTGTCGGCCACGCTGCCCAGGAGGAGCCGCTCCAGCCCCCGTGCCCCGTGCGTGCCGACCACGATGGCGTCGGGCCGGATCGCTCGAGCCAATTCGAGCACCTGGCCGGCTACACCGCGACCGACGAGCACCTGCCACGATACCACGCCCCATCCCCGGCCGCCCAAGCGGTCTGCCAACCGGGCCAGGTACTTCCGCGCGTCCTCTTCCCGTCTCGCGTTCCAGTCCGGCGGGAGGTGCGCCGGACGGGCGGCAAGGCCACTCAGGATCGGCAGCGCCGGCTCGACCACTCGAGTGAGCGTGCAACGAAGGCTCGCGCCGTCGCTTCTCAGGCGTTCCACCGCCGCGAGCACCGGCTCCTCGATCTCGCCGTCGAGGGCGATCAAAAGATGGTGGAACTCGGTGGGCCGGGGCGCTTCGTCGGGGTGCAGCAGCAGGACGGGGACCGCAAGGCGCCGGAGCATCCGGTCCGCTACGCTGCCAAGCCACAGCCGACTCAGACCACCGCGCCCATGGGTCGTCATCACCACGAGGCCCACCGGATGGGTCTCGACATACTCGGACAATGACTCCGCCGGGCCGCCGGTGACGACCGTGGCGACCACTGGCGTCGCCAGCGAGGCCCGGGTCGATGCCGCTACCGTCTCGAGGTACCGCACCCGCTCTTCGTGGACCTCGCGCTCCATCTCCAGCACCGGCATCGGGTAGTCGGGGGGCATCGCGGTCTGCGGCACGGGCTCGTGCACGCTCACGAGGTGCAGCGTCGCTCCTGTGCGGCGCGCGTGGGCCGCCCCGACCGGGAGTGCCTGTTCGGCAAGCTCGGACCCGTCCAGTGGGACCAGGATCCCGTGCAGCGCGGGCAGCTCGGGCTTGAGTCGTGAGTCGAGGGTGTGGATCACGTGGCCCTCCTGGCGAGAGGTCGTAGGCTGCATGTACCCCAACCTCGTGACCAGCCAATGAAGCCCGAGTGAACGGCGTCTCAAGAACTCTTCACCTCGCTCTCACGGCGGCTTCAGCGCTCGCCGGCAGAATTGCCTGAGAGCCGGAACCGCCCGGCGGCACGAGGACCGCGGGGGCAGACAGGAGCAAAGGGCGTATGAGACCGGTCTGGGAACTGATGTCCGCTGGTGTGCTTTCCGTGACTCCATCGCTGTCGCTGCGCGAGTCACTGGAGCTGTTCGCCGCCCGCCATATCGGCGGCGCGCCGGTGGTGGAAGGGGGCAAGGTGATCGGCGTGCTGTCGATCAGCGACATCCTGTCGTTCCAGGCCTCCACCCCCGCGGTGCCGAGTCTCGTGTCCGTTCGGTCGGTCTCGGAGAAGGAGCCTCCGGAGGAAGCCGAGGAGGGTGATGAGGCGCCGGCCGCCTACTTCGCGGATTTCTGGGCCGACGCGGGTGCGGACGCGCTGGAGCGGATGGAGCAGACGGGCACTCCCGAGTGGGACCCGCTCGCGGAGCACACGGTAGCGGAGGCGATGTCAAGGACGGTGGTGGCGGTGAGTCCGCAGACTCCGGCGCGCGCCGCGGCCCGGCTCATGACCCGGCACGCGATCCATCGGGTCCTGGTGCTCGATGGCGGCCGTCTCTGCGGCATTCTCACCTCGATGGACTTGGTGCGGGCGGCCGGGGTGGGACGGGTCTAGGGTTCTTGAGCAACGACCAACGACACGACTGGAGCGAAATATGTTGCATCGAATCATGGTGCCCCTTGATGGGTCGACTTTCGCCGAGGCGGCGCTGCCGATCGCGTTCGGCCTCGCCCGGCGCGACGGCGCGACCGTGCATCTCGTGAGGGTCCACGAGCCGCCGACGCCGGTGGCCGGACCCGAGGGTCCCGCCATGTACGACCCGGAGATCGACGAGGACCTCGAGCGCAAGGGCAAGCGCTATCTGGGTGTCATGATGGCGTGGACCGGCGGAGATGATCGGGCGCGGGCCGTCACGGCGTATCTGCACGGACCGGCGATCGAGTGCCTGAGTACCTACGTGCAGGAGAACGCGATCGATCTCGTGGTCATGACGACGCACGCCCGCGGCGGCGTGAGCCGCGCGTTGCTGGGCAGTGTGGCCGACGGGCTGGTGCGCTACTCCCTCGCCCCGGTGCTTCTGGTCCCTCCGCGGCACGAGGCCGCACTGGCACCCGCCACGACCCCGGTCTTCCGGCGCGTGCTTCTCCCGGTGGATGGAGGGACTGCGGGGGACCGGATGATCGAGCACGCGGTCGCTGTCGCGGGGGCACCCGGCATCGAGTACACGCTGCTCCGGGTGGTCACGGCCGGTGCGTCATCGGTCCGCGCGGCACTGCCCCACCGCGGTGAGGCCCCCGTGTCGCGCGTGCAGCGCGCCACGGTGCAGGCGACGCTCGGCACCAAGGCGGAGGGGCTCGCCGCGCGCGGGCTGGCGGTCCGCCCGCAGGTGGTGGTGGACGACGACCCGGCCGACGGAATCGTGCGCTACGCCGCCGAGAACGCCTTCGACCTGGTAGCCATGGCCACCCGCAGTCGCGGCGGCCTGGAGCGCCTGCTACTGGGGAGTGTCGCGGATCGAGTGCTCCGGAAGGCCGAGACCACTCTGCTGCTGTGGAATCCGGGACAACAGTCGGGCGTCGTGCCGGTGGAGGCTCCCGGCTTCTTCGCCGGGGTCCTCGCCCCGACACCGTCGTGAGAGCGGTCGACGGAGCATCGCCGGGCAGTCACGCCGTGGCCCCCGAGGTGAGACGTGAGCCGCGGGCGTAAGGTCCCGTCTGAACTGCAGAGACTGCTGGACACCTCACCCGACGCCGTGCTGCTGGTCGATCGAACCGGCAGCATTGTGGCGCTCAACGGTCGAGCCGAAGCCATCTTCGGCACCAGCGCCCGGGAGCTGCGGGGACGTCCGGTGGAGGTGCTGCTCCCGGCGCGCTTCCGCGGGGGCCACCTGAAGGCCCGCACGGATTACGGGCAGACCCCCACCGTGCGGGCGATGAGCGCGCGCCGCGGGCTCATGGGCCAGCGCGCCGACGGCGCCGAGTTCCCGGTAGAGGTGTCACTCGCACCGGTCGCCGGCTCCCCCGAGGGGCTGGTCATGGCCGTCGTGCATGACGTCAGCTCCCGCATCCGCGCCGAAGCGGCGATCGGCTCGGAAGGCCGGGCCGGCGCGACGCTCGACGCGATTCCCGATGCCGTTCTGGTCACCGACTCCAGCGGGAACCTCCACTTCCTCAACCGCTCGGCCGAGGAGCTCACGGGTCACCGGCAGGCGTCGGCACGGGGTCTCGCCTTGGAGACGGTCCTGCCGCTCGCGATCCCGACCGGCGATGCGACGCTCACCGATCGGGTCGCCGCGTGCCTCGAGCGCGGCGCGCCGACCGAAGCCTGGGAGGTGGCGCTGCCACCGCAGCGCGATCGCGAGCGGCGGGTGCTGGACGTCTCGGTCAGTCCCCTGCGCGATGCATCGGGGGCGATCACCGGCGCGGCCGTCATCGCGCGGGATGTGACTCGCGCCAGGCACATCGCGAAGGAGCTTGCCCACCAGGCGACGCACGACGCCCTCACGGGCCTGGTGAACCGTTCCGAGTTCGAGCGCCGTCTGGCCCGCGCGCTGGCGGGCACCGAGAGTGGTGGCGAGCACGCCCTCTGTTTCCTCGATCTCGACGGCTTCAAGAACGTGAACGATGCCTGCGGCCACCTGGCCGGGGACGAGCTGCTCCGCCAGCTCAGCGGAGTGATGCGGGACCGTATGCGCGCTAGGGACACACTCGCCAGACTCGGGGGCGACGAGTTCGGGGTGCTGTTGGAACACTGCGGAGTGACCAGGGCCGCTCGCGTCGCCGAGGAGATCCGAAAGGCGATCAGGGGTCATCGCTTCGCGTTCGGCGAGACGACCTACCGGGTCGGCGTGAGCATCGGGATCGTCCCGATCCGCTCGGTCGGCCCGGCCCGCGAGCTCCTCCGCGCGGCCGATAGCGCCTGCTACGCCGCCAAGCGAGCCGGGGGAAACCGCGTCCAGATGCAGGACCTCCGGGCCCCAATACCCGGCACGCGCAGCGAACGCGAGTGGCTGCGGAGCGTGCGGCACGCCGCCGAAGAGGGTCGATTCCGGCTCTACGCCCAGCCGCTGGTGCCGCTCGCGGGCGGCAATGGCGCGCTTCCGCGTCTGGAGCTGCTGCTGCGCCTTGACCAAGGCGGTGGGGAGCTGGTCCCGCCGGTGGGCTTCCTGCCCACCGCGCGGCGCCACGGTCTCATGCCGACCCTGGACGAGTGGGTAGTCCGGGGTGCTGCCGAAGGGCTGTCCCGGTGGCAGCGGGCTCACCCGGGGGCCGACCTCCCGACCGTGGCAATCAATCTCGCCGACGAGACGGTTACCGGCGGTGATGCAATGCGCGTGATCTCCCGAGTGTTGGCGGGGACGAGCGTGACGGCCAGGGCCCTCTGCTTCGAAATCGGGGAGTCCGCGATGGCCGCCGATTCGACGCGGGCAGCGGATCTGCTGCGGGGACTCCGGGCTGCCGGTTGCCAGACCACGGTCGAGCACTGCGGAACCGGCATGGCGGCGTTCACCCTGCTCCACGGCCTTGCCCTGGACTATCTCAAGATCGCCGGCCATGTCGTGCGCGGCCTTGTCCGTGACCCGCTCAGCCGGATTCTGGCTGCGGCCCTGAACCAGGTCGGACACAGTCTCGGCCTTCGGACGATCGGCGCCGAAGCGGAAGACGAAGGAGCAATCGCCGCGCTGCGGGAGATCGGGGTCGACCTCGCCCAGGGCTTCTGCATCGGCCGGCCGGAGCCGTTCGAGACCGCGCTCGACCGGCTGGCCGTCCTCAACCCGGCGCCGTGATGTGCCGCTCGGCCGATGGGTCCTGGGGCGGTAGCAGAACGGCGGCACCCCGCACCCGCCCGCTCCGCACGAGGGCGAGAGCATCGTTCGCCCGCTCGAGCGGTAGCGTCTCGGTGGCAATGCGAAGGGGAATGCGACCGGCGAGACCGAGGAACTCCTCCCCGTCCGCCCTGGTCAGGTTGGCCACCGATCGCACCACCCGCTCCTCCCAAAGGATCGAGTAGGGAAACGATGGGATCGGGCTCATGTGGATGCCCGCGCATACCACGGTGCCCGCTTTCGCGACGGCGCGCAGCGCCTCGGGCACCAGGGCCCCCACTGGCGCGAAGATGATCGCCGCGTCGAGCGCCTCCGGCGGGCGCTCGGTGGAGGCTCCCGCCCACTCGGCGCCCAGCTCGCGCGCGAAGGCCTGACTCTCCATGTCACCCGGGCGGGTAAAGGCGAACACGCGGCGGCCCTCGTGCCGCGCCACCTGCGCCACGATGTGCGCGGCGGCGCCGAACCCGTAGATGCCCAGCCGCTCCGCGTCTCCAGTTGCGCGGAGCGAGCGATGACCGATGAGTCCGGCGCAGAGCAACGGCGCCGCGTCGCCGTCGGTGTACGCGATCGGAAGCGGGAAGCAGTACCGCGCGTCCGCCACGGTGTACTCCGCGTAGCCCCCGTCCACCTGATAGCCGGTGAACCGAGCACGGTCGCAGAGGTTCTCCCGGCCGGCCCGGCAGTAGCGGCACGTCCCGCAGGTCCACGCCAGCCAGGGCACACCCACCCGGTCCCCCGGGGCGAGCCCGTCCGTGCCGGGGCCGCACTCCGCGACCTCGCCCACGATCTCGTGCCCCGGGACGAGCGGCAGCTTCGGGTTCGGGAGCTCACCGTCGATCACGTGGAGATCGGTTCGGCAGATGCCGCAGGCCCGCACGCGCAACAACACTTGCCCGGCTCCGGCCCGGGGAACCGGTGCCGAGGCCCGGCGCAGGTCCCGGCCAGGAGCGTCGAGCAGCATGGCCAGCATCGTCAACCTCGGCGCCGCAGGGTTCGATCGAACATAGCCGGACCCCGCCGGCGCCTGTGAGGATTGTTTCACGGTCGCTTCACGGCTGGTTCCGGCCCGGGTCCCAAATTGATCCTATGGACACTTCCCCTCGCTACGGCCTCGTGGCCATCGCAGCCTCGGCTGGCGGGATCACCGCCCTCCAGACCCTTCTGTCCACGCTACCGCGGGACCTTCCGGTCCCGGTGGCCGTGGTCCTGCACCGCTCCCGGCGGGACGTGGACCTGCTGCCGATGGTACTCGGCCGTTCGAGCACCCTGCCCGTGCGCCTAGCCGAGCCCGGCAAGCCGGTGCAGCCCGGCACAGTCTACGTAGCTCCTGCCGATGCCCATCTATTGGTTGGGTCCGACCGCCGTTTCGAGCTCATGGACGGGGGGCGCATCCGGCACGTACGCTCCTCCGCCAACCCGTTGTTTACCTCCGCTGCCTATGTGCTGGGCCCGGTGATCGGGGTGGTGCTCACCGGCATGGGGCAGGATGGGACCGACGGCGTCCAGGCGGTGAAACGGGCTGGCGGCATCGTCATCGCCCAGGACGAGGCCACCGCCGAATGGTTCAGCATGCCCCGCTCGGCGATCGGCACGGGCGCGGTGGACTACGTGCTGCCGCTCGACCGCATCGGCGCGAAGTTGGTGGAGCTGCTCGACCAGCATGCCGATCTGACCCCGACAGGAGCGACGTCATGACCACGATGAGCCCGACGGTCCGCACTGCCACTACCGTTGGCGACGTGCTCGCGACCGTACACGAGACATGGATGGAGCAGGTCGCTACCAACCTGGCGCCTGCGCTGAGCGACGAGGCGGATTTCTGGAGCCGGTGGGCGGTCGTCAGGTTCCTGAGCGATCAGTTCGGCGACCGGTTCCACCTCGAGTGCGCGCTGCTGGACGAGCTGGATCCGCTGCTGCCTGTCCAAGTGACCGGTACTCTCGCGTCGGCTCGAGCGGGACTCGAGCACACGATGGCGGATCTAATGATTACGGGTCGCCGGCGCGCGACCGGACTCCTCACGGCGCGGCTCGCGCGTCGGTTCATCGATCAGCTGGCGCTCTGGTGCGTCGAGCTGGAGATCGCGACGGGCCGGATCGACACGGCCGACCTTCCACCCGAGCCGAGTCGCCTGCTGACCAGCCTGCAGGCCGCCCACGCGCTCTCGCAATGACCGCGCTGGCGTCGCAGCCGCGCGCGCTTCGGGCTGAGTTGTTTCACCGCGCTCGTCGACTCGGCATCGACACCGGGCAGGAGCCGGTGGTGTACCTGCGCCGCGATTCGTCCATCGTGTGTTCCGAGGGCTTCGACTCACAGACTCGCGTCGAGCTCCGTGCCGGCGAGCGCCGCCTCCGCGCGACGCTCGCGGTCGTGACCGCGCCGTTGCTCGAGGAGGGGGAGGCGGGGCTCTCGGAAGCGGCCTGGGCCCGGCTCGGGGTGGACCCCGGCACTCGAGTCCGTGTACGGCACCCGCGCCCGCTGCCTTCCCTCCGGCACGTGCGTGCCAAGATCCACGGACAGCGGCTCGACGCCGCGGCACTCGCCGAGATCATCCGCGACGTGGCGGCCGGCGAGTACTCCGACATCCACATTGCCTCCTTCCTCACCGCCTGCGCGGGCGAGCGCCTGGACCGCCGGGAGACCATCGATCTGACCCGCACGATGGTGAGCGTGGGTGAGCGGCTCACGTGGTCCCGGGCGCCGGTGCTCGACAAGCATTCGGTCGGTGGCCTGCCGGGCAATCGGACCACGCTGGTGATCGTGCCGATCATCGCGGCGGCCGGCCACTTGATTCCCAAGACTTCCTCAAGGGCCATCACCTCGCCCGCCGGGACCGCGGATACGATGGAGACCCTCGCCCCGGTGGAGCTGGACACCGCGGCCGTCCGCCGGGTCGTCGAGCGGGAGGGTGGCTGCGTCGTCTGGGGCGGCGCGGCCCGGCTGAGCCCGGCCGACGATCTGCTCATCCGCGTGGAGCGGCCGCTGGAGCTCGACGCGCCCGGCCAGCTGGTCGCCTCCGTGCTCTCCAAGAAGGTCGCCGCCGGCTCCACCCATGTGCTGGTGGACGTGCCCGTCGGTGCCCGGGCCAAGGTCCGCGGACTCGACGCGGCCGCGAGACTGGAGCGCGAGCTGCGCGAGGTCGGCGAGGCGGTGGGGCTGCGGGTCCGGCCGGTGCTGACGGACGGCGCGCAGCCGGTCGGTCGGGGTGTCGGCCCCGCGCTGGAAGCACGCGACGTGCTCGCGGTGTTGGGCAACGACCCTCGGGCGCCGGAGGACTTGCGGGCACGCTCCCTGCTCCTCGCGGGTCACCTGCTCGAGCTGGCCGGCGCCGTCCCCGCGGGGAGCGGCGAGGCGCTCGCTCGCCAGATCCTGACCGACGGGCGGGCCCTGCGGAAGCTCGAGGCCATCTGCGAGGCGCAGGGCGGCATGCGCACCCCACCGGTGGCGGCGTTCACCCGACCGGTCACCGCACGCGTCGCCGGCCGCGTCGCCGCGATCGACAACCGCAGGCTCGCTCGGCTGGCCAGGCTGGCTGGCGCCCCACGCGACCCCGCGGCGGGACTGGAGCTGCACGTCCACGTGGGCGACTCGGTGGAGGCGGGAGCCCCGCTGTACACTATTCATGCCGAGAGCCGTGGTGAGCTCGCCTACGCGCTGACGTACGCGAGAACTCGTCCCGGGATCGTCGCCCTTGGAGAAGCGTCATGAGCCCGATGGTACTCGCGTTGCCAGGGGGAGAGCGGCTGGCGGCCCGACTGCAGCGGGCCCTCCACGGCGCGGATGGGGCACTGTCGATCCACCGCTTCCCCGGCGGGGAGGTCCGAGTGCAAATCCGTGGCGACCCGAAGGAACAGGTCGTCGTGCTCGTCGGCTCGCTCGACCGGCCGGACGAGAAGGTCCTGCCGTTCCTATTTGCCGCCGGGGCGGCTCGGGCGATGCATGCCCGTGCCATCGGCCTGGTGGCGCCCTACTTCCCCTTCCTCCGCCAGGACGCGGCCTTCCGTCCCGGCGAAGCGGTGAGCGCGCGGCTCTTCGGGGCGCTGGTTTCAGGGACGGTGGACTGGCTGGTCACCGTCGATCCCCACCTACACCGGATCCATCAGATGCGCGAGCTCCTCACCGTGCCCGCCGACGTGGTGCACTCGGCGCCGCTGATCGCGGGCTGGCTGCGTCACCGGGTGGAGCGCCCCGTGATCGTCGGGCCCGACGAGGAGAGTGCGCAGTGGGTGGCCGAAGTCGCCGCTGGAGTGGACGCCCCCTGGGTGGTAATGGCCAAACACCGTCGCGGCGATCACGCGGTCGAGCTCGTGCTCCCGCCGATGGCCGGCGTCGAAGGTCGCCAGCCCGTGCTGGTGGACGACATCGTCGCCAGCGGAGGCACTATACGCGCGGCATCCCGCCTGCTCGCGAGCGCCGGGCTCCCCCTGCGGTGGGTCGTGGCCGTACACGCCGTGGCCGACCCCCTCAGCGCGAAGGCGCTCGAGCGGGAGGCCGGCGTCGAGCTGGTCACCTGCAATACGATCCCTCATCCGAGCAACCGGATCGACGTACTGGACGCCATTCGCACCGCGGTGGAACGCCGGATTCCGGCCGGCGCCCCTGGCCGAAGCCGCGACGGCGGCGAGGTGAGACGATGCGCGTGCGCTGGCGCTTGAGCCTGCTCCCGGTCCTCGCAGCCGCGTGCGTCGGCGGCCCCAGCAGGCCGGCACCACTGCCTCCCGCGCCGGTAGAGGGATCGGCACGTGACCTCCGCTGGCTGGCGGGCGACTGGGCCGGCGAGTTCGTCAGCTCGCGCGACGATCGTCGCGGGAGCATCGCCTTCAGTCTCCGCGGAGGGCGGGATAGTGCCCAGGGACAGGTCGTCTTCACCGGGCCGACCCCCCCTCCGGGATGCACCGACCCGGTCTCGGCGGCCGCCGCGTCCCGCGCCGAGGGCGAGATCGTGCTCACCTTCGCCGGGGTCACCATAACCGACCGCTCTATCGCAGGCTGGATGCATCCCTATCGCGATCCGGAGCTGGGCTGCCTGATGGACGCCTGGTTCGAGGGAGAGGCGATGGGGGACACGCTGGTCGGCATGTACTTCTCGCACCCCGCCGACGTCGCCTCCTCGGTGCGGCTCGGTACCTGGTGGGTTGCCCGCTGGCGCTAGCTCGATCTCCGATTTCGTTTCACTCCGGCTTCACGATCGCTTCAGGGGAAGCATGCGAGATTCGCATTGGCGCTGCATTGCCGCCGCGCCGTTGCAGATCACCGTGAACGCCGGAGGACCCATGACATACCTCGATCATGACATCCAGAAGGACATCGTCGCGGAGCTGGAGTGGGAGCCCAGCCTCCGGAACGACGACATTGCCGTCGGCGTCCGCGAGGGCGTCATCACCCTCGGCGGCTTCGTGGACAGCTTCGCCGACAAGAGCATGGCTGAGCGGGTCGCGGGGCGGGTCAAGGGCGTGAGGGCGGTCGCCAACGAGCTCGAGGTCAAGCTTCCCGCGGGCTCCAAGCGCGCGGACACGGACATCGCCCGCGCGGTGCTCGGTGCCCTCGAGTGGAACGTCACTGTTCCTCACGAGAAGATCCGGGTGAAGGTGGAGGACGGGTGGGTGACGCTGGAGGGCGAGGTGCCGTGGCACTCCCAGAGGGCCGCCGCCGAGCGGGCCGTGCGGTACCTGACGGGCGTGCGCGGTGTGTTCAACCTGATCACGATCAAGGTTCAGGCCACGCCGCGCGACGTGAAGAAGCGGATCAAGGACGCCCTGCACCGCGGTGTGGAGGTTGACGCGGAGCACATCACGGTGGAAGTCGAAGGGAACAAGGCCGTCCTCTCGGGTACGGTTCGCTCCTTCGCGGAGATGAAGGACGTGAAGCGCGCCGCGCGGAACGCGCCGGGGATCACCGAGGTCGTGAACCTCCTCGGCATCACCAGCGCCTACGCCGCCGTCTGACGCGATACTGGCACGGGTGGGGGAACGGCCGTCACGCCCCCGCCCGTGTCTCCCCTCCCGGTCGCGGCGCGGAGCGCATTCAGGATCACTCCCACATCGATGGCCTCCTGGAGGAGGGCCCCCAGCGTGGGCGGCACGTAGCCCAGGCTCGCCGCCGCCATGGCGCACGCGCTGAGCCCGAGCCCCACCCAGATGCTCTGGCGGGCGAGGCCAAGCGTGCGCCGGCTGATGGCAATCGCCGTGACCACCCGCGACGGGTCGTCCGCGAGCAGCACTGCGTCCGCGGCCTCGGCCGTGATCCCCCCGCCTCCCGACGCTAGCGCGATGCCGACGGTGGCGCTGCTCAGCGCCGGCGCATCGTTAGTTCCGTCGCCGACCATGAGAACCTTCTCGCCGGCTTTCACCAGCCGCCGCACGTGGGCCACCTTGTCCTCGGGCAGCAATTGTCCGTGCGCTTCCTCGATGCCGATCGCCCTGGCGACCGCATCGGTGTTCGCCTGGTCGTCGCCCGAGAGCAGGACCACCCGCCGGAGGCCCAGCGCCCTGAGACGCGCGACCAGTCCCTCGAGCTCCGGCCGGACCCGGTCGGCGTACTCGATGATCCCTGCCGCCTGTCCGTCCACCGCCACGAAGGCGCGCAGCGCTGCACGCCCGTCCGACCCGCGGAGCGCTTGCAGCTCCTGGTCGATCCCGGGATAGCGCGCCGTCAGGTAGTCCCAACCCCCGACCGCGACCTCCCGTCCCTCGACCCGCCCGCCGACACCCTGACCGGGGGCCTCCACGATGTCCCGCGACTCCGGCGGCACGAGACCGCGCGCCCGGGCCGCCCCGACTACCGTGCGCGCCAGCGGGTGCCCCGAGCCCTGCTCGACCCCCGCAGCGAGACGGAGCAGCTCGTCCGCGCTGAACAGTCGCGCGGGAATGACCTGCGCGACCTCGGGGTGGCCGACCGTCAGGGTCCCTGTCTTGTCGAAGATCGCGACGTTGACCTGGCCGAGCTGCTCCAGGGCGCCCCCGTGGCGAAAGATGATGCCGTGCCGGGCGGCCCGATTGATTCCCCCGATGATCGCGACCGGGGTGGCCAGGATCAGCGGGCATGGAGTCGCCACCACGAGCACGGCGAGCGCGCGGACCGGGTCGCCCGAAAGCGCCCAGGTGGCACCACAGACGACCAGGGTGAGCGGGGTGAACCAGACCGCGTAGCGATCGGCGAGTCGCTGGAGGGGAGACTTGCTGGCCTGAGCGGACCGGACCAGCTCCACGATCCGCGCATACTGGCTCTCGCCGGCCGGCGCGAGGACCCGGGCCTTCAGGACGCCGTCGAGGTTGAGGCTGCCGCTCAAGAAACGCGAGCCGGGCCGGGCGGGGACCGGCATCGGCTCACCGGTGAGCCGGGAGGTGTCCACGCTGGAGCTGCCGTCCACCACCTCGACGTCGCAGGGGATCAGCTCCCCCGGCCGCACCAGGATCAGGTCGCCGACCTTCACGGCGTCGACTGCGACGTCCCTCGGCTCACCCCGCTCCAGCTGGTGCGCGATCCTGGGCGCCGCCGCCTCCAGCTCCCGGACCGCTGCGGAGGCGCGGCCCTCGGCGTATCGCTCGAGCGCCTCGCCTCCCGTCTGCATGAGCACGACGACGAGTCCTGCCAGCGGCTGGACCAGGAGGACCGAACCGACGATGGCGAAGGAGGCGACGAGATCCGCGGCGAAACGGCCGGCAGCGGCGCCGCGGACCGTGCTCCAGACCACCGGCATGCCCGTGATGGCGAGCCCGACGGTCCAGAGCAGCAGGGCGGGGCGAGGGCCGACGGTGTACCGGAGGGCGAGGCCGCCGACGATGCTGAGCAGGGCGCCGGCCGGAAGCGCGGCGGCGCCACGGCCGATCAGCTGTTGCTGGCGCTGGCTTCCGTCTGGCCGTCCCGGCGCAGGCTGAATCCCACCCCGCGGACCGTGCTCAGCAGTTGCTCTCCGGCCCCCTCCGACAGCTTCCTGCGCAGGTTGCCGACGTGGACGTCCACGACGTTGCTCTCCGGGTCGAAGTGCATGTCCCATACCTTCTCCAGGAGCGTGGTCCGGCGCACGACTTCCTCCGGATGCAGGAGGAAATACTCGAGCAGCTGGAACTCCTTCGGCGTGAGGTCGAGCTTGCGGTCGTTGATCAGCGCGACGTGCCGCAGGCGGTCCAGCGTGATGGGGCCGTACCGGAGGATTTCGAGCCGCTCGGCTCCTCCGCGGCGGTGCAGCGCCCGAATGCGGGCGAGCAGCTCATCGAACTGGAAGGGCTTCGCCAGGTAGTCGTCGGCCCCGGCGTCGAGCCCGCGCACCACATCCTCCACCGCGTCGCGGGAGGTGAGCATGAGGATCGGGGTGTTCCGCCCTTCCCGCCGCAGCTCGATCGCGACCTGAAAGCCGTTCTTCTTCGGCAGGACGATGTCGAGGAGGATGATGTCGTAGTCGTACACGTGGGCCAGCAGGAGGGCCTCGTCGCCGTCCGGGGCGACATCCACCACGTAACCCTCTTCCCGCAGACCCTGTTCGATGAATCCCGCGACTTTGCGGTCGTCTTCCACCACGAGGATTTTCATGGCCACCAATCTCGGGACCCGACTCTGAGTTCGCCGGGAAGCTGGTATGAAGATGTCTTCACGATAACGACGTGGCGGGAAGCGACAGTCTGAACTCCCCCCCACCCGCCGCGGGCGCCACCGCAAGCAGGTCCCCGCCCATCAACCGGGCGAGCCTCCGTGAGAGCGGGAGACCCAACCCCACACCGCGCATGTCTCCTTCCTTCCTGGTCGTGTAAATGTCGAAGATGGTCTCCAGCTCGGTCGCGGGCACCCCCGGTCCCTCGTCGCGCACCGTGAACACGACGAGCCCATCGCGCGCGGAGACCTCGAGTCGGATCGAGGTCCTCTCGGGGGTGTGCTCAATCGCGTTCCCCAGCAGGTTCACGAGGATCTGCTCAACCCGACTCGAGTCCGTCTCGCAGGTGGGCAGGGAGCGCGCGACCTCGAGAACCAGTGTCACCCGGCGCGCCTGGGCCGCCGGCGTCACCCGGCCGGCCGCACGCTTTGCCACGCTGCCCGGCTCGATCGACCGGATCACCGGCTTGAGCCGGTCCTCGTCCAGCCGGCTCAGGTCCAGGAGGTCGTTGATCAGCCCGATCGCCTGCTGGGCGGAATCCAGCACCTCGAACGCCGCCTGCGGCACGGTGCTGGGGTCCTTCTTGCGCACCAGCATCTCGGACCAGCCGTAGACCGCCGCGAGCGCGTTGCGGAGCTCGTGGTTCACCATGGCGAAGAAGCGCTCGCGCGCCCGGTGCAGCTGGTGGACTTCCTCCAGCAGACGCGCGCTTTCCTCGTGGTGTCTCGCGTTCTCCACCACGGCCGCCACGCTGTTCGCGAGGAGGACCGCGAGGTACTCGTCCTCCTCGGTGAACAGAGCCCCGCCCACCTTCTCCGTGAGGTAGAGGTTGCCGAACACGCCCCGTCGGCCCACGATGGGCACGCCGAGGAAGGAGTGCATCGGGGGGTGGTGCGGCGGGAAGCCGTAGGAATCGGGATGCCGGGCCAGGTCCGGCAGCCGCATGGGGCGGGCCTCCCGGATCACGAGGCCCAGGATACCGTGCCCCCGCGGCGGAGGACCGATCCTGGCGCGGAGCTCGTCGTCGATCCCGTACGTCGTGAAGCTCTCCAGCAGGCGGCCGTCGGGCGCAAGCACGCCCACCGCCGCGTAATGTGCCCCGATGAGCTCGGCCGCCGAGCGGACGACCTGATTCAGGACGCCGTCTATGGACACTTCGGCGATCAGAGCGGAGGTCGTGACGACGAGCCGCTCCAAGCGCTGCTGGGTCGATGGGGTGGCAGGGGCTTCGACGGGGGTCACGATTCTTAATTTGCCACCGGAGTGCGGGTCGTCAAACCCCTGCCAGGCTTTCGCCTGGGCTTCATCGTTCCTTCATCCGGCCGCGGCTACTCTGGAGCCCCGATCTCGAAGTCGCGCATGAACCGGAGGTCACCATGAGCGTCAACATCGGCTGGCCCGAACGGCTGATCCGGCTCGCGGCCGGTATCCTCATCCTGGGCCTGTACGGTGCCCTGCCTGCGCCTTGGCGCTATCTCACGCTGATGGGGCTGTTGCCCTTCGGCACCGCCCTCACCGGGCACTGTCCCTTCCGGGCCGCACTCGGCAGGCGGCGGGCATGACCAGGCGCTCCGAGGCTCCCGAGCCGCTCCGCTTCCGCTCCGTCCTCCTGCCGCTCGACGGCTCGCCGTTCGCCGAGCAGGCGATTCCCTGGGCTACGGCCATCGCCCGGAAGGCACGCGCGCGGCTCCGGCTCGTGCTCGTCCATCAGCCTCCGTTTCCGCCACCGCTCGACGAGAATAACCTAAGACTGTACACCAAGATCGAGCTGGCGGTGAAGAAGTCCGAGCGGGAGTACCTCCACAGGGTGGCCGCCAGGATCAGGGAAGCCGGCGCCATCCAGCTCGCCACGGCGCACCTGTCCGGCTCGCCCGCGCCGGCGCTGGCTGACTACGCGCGCGAGGTCGGCCCTGACCTGGTGGTGATGACCACACATGGCCGCGGTGGGCTGCAACGGGTGTGGCTCGGAAGCGTGGCGGACCAACTGGTGCGGAGCCTTGACGTTCCGGTCCTGCTGGTCCGCCCGGAGGAAGTCGCGCCCGTCCAGCGGGTCCCGGTGCTGGAGGAGATCCTGGTTCCGCTCGACGGCTCCCGCTGGGCCGAGGCGGCGCTGCCGCCGGCGCTCGGTGTGGCGAAACTGTTCGGCGCTCGGCTCGGGCTGGTCCAGGTCGTCCCCCCGGTCGCGCTTCTGCTGGACGCGCCCGTGATCCCTCAATCGCTCGACGAGGAGCTCATGGCGCTCCAGCGGCGTGAGGCGCAGGACTATCTGGACGACATCGCCGATCGGATCAGCGGTCAGGGTATGGTGGGCCGCGCGAGCTCCGTGCTCGCCGGGAACGCGCTCGCAGGGATCCAGGCTGCGGCGGCCGGCCCCGGCGTTGGCATGATCGCCCTGGCGACCCACGGCCGCGGCGGTCTGCGCCGTCTGGCGGTCGGCAGCGTCACCGACAAGCTGGTGCGGACGGGAGACCTGCCGGTGCTGGTGACGAGGCCCCGGGGGAAGTAGGGGGTGGGGCGAGGGCTCAGGCGCCGGCGGCGAGGACGACCGGCTCGACGGCTGCGACTGGAGTGATGCCTGCGGCGCCCATGCTCGCCACCTCGCCGATTACCGTGACGACCGGAGCCTCGAGGCCATCTCGCTCGGCGGCGGCGGCGATGGTGGCCAATGTCGCGATCGTGACCCGCTGGTCGGGTGTAGTCGCCGACTGGATGCACGCCGCGGGTGTGTGGGGGTCGCGCCCCGCCGCGATCAGATCGGCCGTGAACCTCGGCAGTCCGGACCGTCCCATCAGCACCACGATGGTATCCACGCCGACGAGTGGGCGCAGGTCGGTCGCGGCTGATTCGCCGGCCTGGTGCGCGGTCACCACCACGAACGACCGCGCCACGCCGCGCGCCGTCACAGGAATGCCCGCGGCCGCCGGTCCCGCGATCGCGCTGGAGATACCGGGCACCACCTCGCACGGCACACCCGCCCCGCGGCACGCCTCCAGCTCCTCGCTCCCGCGGCCGAACACGAACGGGTCCCCGCCCTTGAGTCGCACGACCGTGCGTCCGGCCTTCGCATGCTGCACCAGCAGCTCATTGATCTCCTCCTGCGTGAG
>Ga0247825_10000187_pt1 | contig 36588 bp, 29 predicted proteins | sample 13C_Vanillin_Day_FD_194413 | JGI IMG/M metagenome (GOLD analysis project Ga0247825, IMG submission 194413) | Soil microbial communities from agricultural site in Penn Yan, New York, United States - 13C_Vanillin_Day48 | ecosystem: Environmental > Terrestrial > Soil > Agricultural land | place... | reverse complement strand
GAGTGGGAGTGACAGGGTTAGAGGCTAGAGGCTAGGGGTTAGGGGTTAGAGGCTAGGGGTCCGGGGTTAGGGGTTACAGAGTGGCCGACTTCGTCCATCTTCACCTGCATACCGAGTTCTCGTTGCTCGACGGCGCGTGCCGCATCGACGAGCTGCTGGATCAGGCCGAGAAGCTGAAGATGCCGGCTCTCGCCGTGACCGAGCACGGCAACATGTTCTCGTCGGTGATCTTCCACGATCACGCACGGCAGAGAGGGGTGAAGCCAATCCTCGGCTGCGAAGTTTACGTGGCCCCGGGCGATCGGCGGACGAAGAGCGGCAACCCGGGGGAAACTGCCAATCACCTGGTCCTGCTCGCAGAGACGAGCGAGGGCTATCACAACCTGATCAAGCTGGTGTCGGCGGGATACACGGAGGGTTTCTATTACAAGCCTCGCATCGACAAGGCGCTGCTGGCCGCGCACTCCGCCGGTCTGATCGGGTTGAGCAGTTGCCTCAAGGGCGAGGTGGCCGAAGGGCTCTCGCACCAGCACGAACGGAAGGCCGTCGAAGCCGCGGCCGCGTACCGGGACATCCTCGGCCGGGAGAATTTTTTTCTCGAGCTCCAGTGGCACGGCATCGACGATCAACGGGTGGTCAACGCGGGTCTGCCGGCCATCGCGCGCGACCTCGGGCTGTCGCTGGTGTGCACGAACGACGTGCACTACGTGCGCGAAACCGACGCGCACCCCCATGACATCCTGCTCTGCATCGGCACCGGCAAGGCCTTCAGCGATCCCAAGCGGATGCGGTACGAAAGCCGCAACTTCTTTCTGAAGACCGCCGAGCAGATGGCGGAGGCGTTCAAGGACTTCCCCGAGGCCCTGGCGAACTCGGTTCGTATCGCGGATCGCTGCGACGTCCGGCTGGGCGAGGGCGAGAACTATCTCCCGAACTTCGACGTACCTGCGCCTTACTCGCTCGACGAGTACTTCGAACTGGTGGTCCGAGAGGGATTCAAGGACAGGCTCGAGCGTCTGCGCCAACTGGCGGGTGCCGGCGCCCTGAGGCACACGATCGACGAGTACGAGCGACGTCTCTCGTACGAGATCGAGATGATCAAGCAGATGAAGTACCCGGGGTACTTCCTGATCGTGTGGGACTTCATCCGCTACGCCCGCGAACAGGGGATTCCGGTCGGGCCGGGTCGCGGGTCGGCCGCCGGCAGCCTGGTCGCGTACTGCCTCCGCATCACGGACATCGATCCGCTGCATTTCGATCTCATCTTCGAACGGTTCCTCAACCCCGAACGGGTGTCGTTGCCCGACATCGACATGGACTTCTGCGAGCGCCGACGCGGAGAGGTCATCGAATACGTCACCCGCAAGTACGGCCGCGAGAACGTGGCTCAAATCATCACCTTCGGCACGATGAAGGCCAAGGCGGTCATACGCGATGTGGGCCGGGTGCTCGAGATGCCCTTCGCGGATGTGGACAAGGTGGCCAAGCAGATCCCTGCCGCCCTGGATATGACGCTCGACAAAGCCCTCGAGGAAAATCCGGCGTTGAGGGAGATGGAGCAGACCGATCCGCGGGTGAAAGAGCTGCTCGCCGTTGCCAGACGGCTCGAAGGGATGACGAGGCATGCCTCGGTGCACGCGGCCGGCGTCGTGATCGCCCCCCGGCCGATTACGGAATACGCGCCCGTCTACAAGGGTGCGCGCGACGAAATCACGACCCAATGGTCGATGAAGGAGATCGAGCGCATCGGTCTTCTGAAGATGGATTTCCTGGGCCTCAGCACGTTGACGCTGATTGACGATGCGGTCGTCGAGATCGAGCGGACCACGGGCGAGAAACTGGACATCGGGAGCATCCCGCTCGACGATCCCAAGACGTATCAGATCTTCCAGGACGGTCAGGCCTACGGCATCTTTCAGTTCGAGAGCAGCGGCATGCGCGACATCCTGCGCAAGGCCAAGCCTCAACGCCTCGACGATCTCATCGCGCTGAACGCGCTCTATCGGCCGGGTCCGCTTCGGAGCGGGATGGTCGACGACTTCATCGCCCGAAAGCACGGAAAGACCGAAGTCACATACGAGCTGCCGCAGCTCGAGCCGATTCTCTCGGAAACCTACGGCGTCATCGCGTATCAGGAACAGGTGATGCGCATCGCCCGGGAGCTCGCCGGATTCACGCTCGGCGAAGCCGACATTCTCCGCAAGGCGATGGGGAAGAAGAAGGCCGACGTCATGCAGGCGCAGCGCGCCAAGTTCGTCGGCGGCGCCCAGCGACACGGCGTGAGCGCCAAGCGGGCCGGGACCATCTTCGATTTGATGGAGCATTTCGCCGGGTATGGTTTCCCCAAGGCGCACGCGACCGCCTACGCGCTGCTGGCGTACCAGACGGCCTACCTCAAGGCCAACTACCCGTGGCACTTCGCTGCCGCGCTGCTGACGATCGAGGCTCAGAATACCGACAAGCTCGCCGTGTACCTGACCGAGTGCCGCGAACGGGGGATCCCGGTGCTGCCTCCGGACATCAACGAGAGCCAGCTGCGGTTCACGGTCGAGCCCGGCCAGGGGGTGCGTTTCGGTCTGGCCGCCATCAAGAACGTCGGCGAAGGAGCCGTGGCGTCGTTGCTGGAGGTTCGCAGCAAGCAGGGTCGCATTACGTCGCTCGCCGCGCTCTGTGAGGAGCTCGACCTGCGCCTCGTGAACAAGCGCGTGTTCGAGAGCCTGGCCAAAGCGGGTGCCTTCGATTCGATCGTGCGCGGGCAGGCTGACTACGATTCGTTGCCGATCTCCGCGTTGCGTCCGCGGCTGCTCGCGGCCGTCGATGCGGCGTGTGAGCATGGCGCGCGGGTGCAGCGAGACCGGAGCGAGGGCCAGGCGCAGCTGTTCGCGGCGCCCGTCGCCGAGGGCTCGGCGGACCAGGGTCTTCACCCCATGGCGCTGCCTGACGCCCGGCCCTGGACCGAGACCGAACAGCTCACTTTCGAGAAGGAGACCCTCGGCCTATTTTGGAGCGGTCACCCCGTCGATCGCTACGCAGCGGCTCTGAAGGAATTCGGTGCCAGGGCCACGACCGAGCTCGCGGACGCCCCCGCAAACGGGTCGCGCTCGGACTCATGGAGCGCGGGCGGTCCGAAACCGATCGAGCCTGACACCAGCATCGGGGGGATCATCGCCGCGTGCCGGCTGTTGAAGACGCGAAAGGGCGACCGCATGGCCGTGTTCACCGTCGAAGACGCACAGGGGAGCGTCGAGGTCATCGCCTTTCCCGAGGCGTTTCAGCGAAGCGCGACGCTGATCGAAGCCGGAACGCTCGTGCTGGTTCGCGGGAAGCTGGAACGCGACGAGGAGTCGGTACGGATTCTGGCATCGGAGATCGTGCCGCTCGAGAGCGTCAGGGAGCGGCTGACGCGAGAGGTCGCGATTTGTGTCCGGCAACCAGCCGATCGCGGGCTGTTCGAGACCTTGGAAGAAATCTTCTCCCGGCATCGGGGGGATCGCCGCGTGTCCTTCGTCATCGAGTTGCCGGCGGCCCCGAAACAGCTGCGGGTCCGCGCCGACGTGTCGGCCCAGATTCGCGTCCGTCCGTCCCCATCGTTGATTGCGGAGGTGGAGCAGGTGGTCGGTGTCGGGTCGGTGGAGCTCCGGTGATGGATCGGCGATGGCGCTAGAGACGCTGGACTTCGAGGAGCCGATCGGCGCGGTCCTGAAGGAACTCGAGGCGCTGAGCGCTCTCCCGCGCACGGATGCGCGCGAGCGGGAAATCGAGCTGATGAAGCGGCGCCTCGAGATAATTCGGCGCGACCTGTATCGGGACCTCACGCCCTGGCAGCGTGTGCTGGTGGCACGGCACCCCAACCGTCCGGGACTCGAAGACATCATCCCGCAGCTGTTCAGCGGGTTTGTCGAAATCCACGGCGACCGCCGTTTTGCAGACGATCACGCCATCATGACGGGGTTCGCGGACTACAAGAATCAGCCGGTTCTCGTCGTCGGCCACGTCAAGGGCCGGGACACCAAGGACAAGATTTTCAGGAACTTCGGCTATGCGCGCCCGGAGGGGTACCGCAAGGCGCTGCGCGCCATGCGGCTGGCTGAAAAGTTCAGCCGGCCGGTGATTGTGTTCGTCGACACGCCAGCTGCCTACCCCGGCATCGAATCCGAAGAGCGCGGCGTGGCCGAAGCCATCGCGGTGAATCTGCGCGACATGATGCTGCTCGATACACCCATCATCGTGATCGTCAGCGGCGAGGGAGGCAGTGGCGGCGCGCTGGGCATCGCGGTCGGCGACCGGGTCCTGATGCTCGAATTCGCGATCTACAGCGTGATTCCGCCCGAAGGGTGCGCGGCCATCCTCTGGCGCAGTCCGGCGAAAAAGGTCGATGCAGCCGAAGCGCTGAAGCTGACGGCGCCCGATTTGCTGAAGGCCGCGATTATCGACGAGATTGTGCCCGAACCGATCGGCGGCGCGCACACCGATCCCGCGGCGTCGGTGCGGATCATCGACGGGGTGCTGGAACGCGTTCTTGCGGAGGTGAGCGCCCTGGATCGCGACGTGCGGCTGTCGCGTCGATACGACAAGTTCCGCAACATGGGGCGGCTGGGCGTCGAATTCGTGGACGAGGGTAGTTAGTGCACGACGCGGGAACGGCACGGTCGCTCGGACAACGGCTCGGTCGCACGACCGAGAGCGCCGGCGCCCGTGCGCGCTGAAGATCGACCGACCATTCGTTGACGACGATCGCGCAAAACCGGTGAAAACAAGTGACGCAACCTGACCATCTCTGTGCGAGCCGCGCATGATTTCGGCACGCTGGGATCCCCAGCCGTGTGACACCGCCGCGTCGATAGCGCTGGCGTCTGCTTTGCAAATCGACCCGACTGTGGCGCGGTTGCTGTGTCAGCGTGGTTTGGGGGATGCCGAACAGGCGCAGAAATTCCTGAGCCCCTCGCTCGACCACCTTCACGACCCCATGGCGCTGACCGACATGCGGGTCGCGGTCGATCGCATCCTCGGCGCGATCGCGCGTCGCGAGCGGATCGCGGTTCACGGCGACTACGATGTCGACGGCGTGACGTCGACGGTGATCGTGCGGCGCGTTCTGGAGCTGCTGGGCGCCGATGTCGTGCACTTCATCCCCGAGCGGTTGCGCGACGGATACGGCCTGCAGCCCGCCTCCATCGATCGATTGCACGCCGGCGGCGTCGCCGTGGTCGTCTCGGTCGATTGCGGGATCCGCGGCGCTGACGCCGCCCGGCGCGCACGCGAGCTCGGGATCGATCTCATCGTCACCGATCATCACGAGCCGGACGTCGAGCTGCCGCCCGCGTTCGCGGTCATCAATCCCAAACGCCACGATTGCCGCTATCCGGACAAGCACCTGGCGGGTGTGGGCGTCGCTCTGAAGCTCGTTCAGGCGCTCTGCCGGGAGGCTGGACGCGGGACCTGGCTGCCCGGATTCGTCAAGGTCGCGGCCATCGGGACGCTGGCGGACGTCGTGCCGCTCGTCGGCGAAAACCGCGTGATCGCGAAAATTGGGCTCGATCTGCTGTCCCGCGGTCCGCACAAGATAGGGTTGCGCGCATTGCTCGATGTGGCCGGCCTCAGCGGCAAGGCCATTGACGGATATCACGTGTCCTTCATGCTGGCGCCCCGACTGAACGCCGCCGGTCGGATGAGCACGCCGGATTTGGCTACGCGCCTGCTGCTGGCCGGTGACGACGCGATGGCCGACGAGGCGCGCGCCCTGGCCGTTCAGCTCGACGGCGAAAATGTGAGGCGGCAGCTCGAGGAAGCGACCATCCTGGCCGCTGCCAGGAAAATCGTGCAATCCGATCCCGACGTCGGCGCGCGCTCCGTCCTCGTGGTGGCAGGCGAGTCGTGGCATCGCGGCGTCATTGGCATCGTCGCCTCGAAGCTCGTCGAGGCGTTTCATCGTCCGGCCATCGTGCTGTCGGTCGAGGACGGGATCGCACAAGGGTCGTGCCGGAGCATCACCGCGTTCGACATGCTCGGGGCGCTGGAGCGCACCGCGCATCTGCTGGTGCGATTCGGCGGTCACCGCCAGGCCGCGGGCCTTGCTCTTGATGCCGATCGCATCCGCGAATTCCGGTCGGCCATCAACGACGTGGCAGATGAGACCCTGACGCCGCAGGACCTGATGCCGCGGCTACGGATTGATGGGGATTTGACGTTCCGGGGCATCACGTCCGGCGTGGCGTCGGGTGTTGCCTCGCTTGCGCCGTTTGGCGCCGGCAACCCGCGTCCCGTGTTCGCGGCTCGCCGGGTGGAAATCGTGGATGGTCCCCGCAAGCTCAAGGAGCGTCACCTGAAGATGGCATTGAAGCAGGAAGGCCGCATTTTTCGCGCCATTGCCTGGCGGGCGGCCGAGCGCCACGACCACCTCACCGGGCACCGCGGCGCGCTCGACGTGGCATTCTCGTTGGAGCAGAATCAGTACAACGGGGAGACGTACACGGAACTGAGCATTGCAGATTTCAGATTGCAGATGGCGGATTGACGGTCGAACCGCAGGATTCCCGTTCGAATGGCCGCTCGCCGCTCGGAATGCGGTGGGATTTCAAGGTCGCTGATTCAAAGGCGGAGATTGGGTAAGGAGTCCATTCCCGAACCATGAGCCGATGGCAAAAGCGCGCCCGGCTGGCGATCGCGATTTCGGCGTTGGGATTCGCCGTGGTCGTGGTGTTCGCGCTGAAGAAGCGGGATGCGCAGCCGTCACCGGGCGCGGCTGTCCGAACCGACCCGTCGGCAATTGTCGAGGTCACGGGCGGGCGGGTGGAGCGGTTCAGGCTGTCTCGCGAGGACGTGCGGGTCGCCTACGAACGACAGTTGACCTACGCTGACGGCGCCACGAAATTGATCGGCGTCACGATTAACGCCGACGAGCGCGCCGGGGGGCGGACCTTTACCGTCACGGCTCGCGAGGGCAGCGTCGGTCAGAACGAATCCCTTCTTCAACTGAACGGTGACGTGCGGCTGACGGCGTCGGATGGCCTGACCGTGCGCACCGATCATGCGAACTATTCCGATAGGGACGGAGCGGTGCGCGCCACGGGCCCGGTCGAATTTTCCCGAGGCCGGCTGACTGGTTCGGGTGTCGGACTGTCTTACAACACGGTCCGCGATGTGCTGGTGATTGCCAATCAGGCAGTCGTGCACGTCGCTCCCGATGAGCGCGGGATGGGTTCGGTCGAGATCGCTTCGGGGTCGGCGACCTTCTCGCGCGGATCCGCGGCTGAACAGGGCGGTCAGGGGCCCGAGGGGGAGCAGCGAACCATCCGTTTCGATCGCGACGTCACGCTGCAGCGCGACGGCCAGAACATGGAGGCCGACCTGGCTGTGGCGCACCTGACGCCGGACGAGACACAGATTCGGTTGATGGAGCTGCGGGGACGCTCACGGATCGCGATCGACAACGCGGTCAGCGGCGGCTTGAAGGAGTTGACGGGCCGCGATATCGACCTCACGTACGGCGCCGACGGCCACTCGATCGAGCGGGCAGTCCTGAACGGCGAGAGCGCGATCGTCCTGGCGGGCGCCGCCGAGAACGCAGGCCGACGCATCACAGCAAACAGCATTCACGTCACATTCGCCCCCGACGGACTGACCCCAATCGAGATGAGCGCGCGGGAATCGGTCGTCTTGACGTTGCCCGCGGAGAGTGCCGTGCCGGCCCGGACCATTGAAGCCGACGTCATGGATTCCACCGGCGAGGCGCCTCGAGGGTTGACTCAGGCGCGGTTCACGGGCGACGTCGAATACCGTGAGGCGGGCCCGTCAATCAACCGTGAGGCCAGTGCCGCGATCCTGGATGTCGCGCTCGAGCCCGGCATGGCCGGCTTTCGTGAGGCGAGATTCTCGCGACGGGTTCATTTCGTGGACGGGGAGATGACCAGCGATGCGGCCGAAGGACGATACGACCTGGCGAAGGGGATTCTGGAGCTGACCGGGTCCGAGCCCGGCCTGCTCCGGCCACGAGTGGTGAACGCGCGGCTGACGATCGATGCCACGCGGGTCGATGTCACGCTGGCTGGTCCCCATCTCAGTGCCTCGGGGGACGTGAAGAGCGTCGTCCAGCCGACCACAAAAGCCGACGCAGCTCAACCGGCTCGACTGCCATCGATGTTCAAGCCGGACCGGCCGATCAATGTCACCGCCGAAGCGCTCGACTATGACGGCGCCGCCCACAAAGCCACCTACCGGGGAAACGCACAGCTCTGGCAGGACGACCAGTCGCTGAAGGGGGGGACCATCGTCCTTGATGACGCAAAGGGGGACTTGACGGCCGAGAACGAGGTGACCACGGTGAACGTGCGTAACGTGACAGGCGCCAGCAAGAAGCCCGAGCGGAAACGGTCGATCTCCACCGCGTCGAGTTTCCGCTACGAAGAAGCCGATCGGCGGGCCACCTACACGGGCAATGCGCACATGAACAGCACCGACGGGGACATCACGGCGGCGAGGATTGAGTTGTACCTCAAGCCCTCGAGTTCCTCACGCCAGGAAGGCGCGGCTGGCTCGGCCGGGGACGACCTCGAGCGGGCCGAAGCGTTCGAAGGCGTGACGCTCAGGGATCGGAACCGCACGACCACCGGCAACCACCTGGTTTACACGACCGCCGATGAGCGGTACGTCGTCACCGGAACACCCGTCAAAGTGGTTGACGAATGCCGCCGTGAGACGATCGGCCGGACGCTCACCTACTTGAAGTCCGCGGAGACCATCACCATCGACGGGAACGAGCAGACGCGGACGCAGACGAAGGGGAGCGCGCAGTGTCCGTGACTGCAGGTGTGACATCCCCGCGGGAACGGCGCCGAGACGGCAGCGCTGACGAGCGTCGACATGGACAAACCCGGCGTTGATGGCGACGCTTCGCACGCAGGAGCTCACGAAGTCCTATGGCGGCCGCACGGTAGTGCGGGGCGTCAACCTCGATGTCGGATCGGGGGAAATCGTCGGGCTTCTCGGGCCAAATGGCGCCGGCAAGACGACGACTTTTTATATGGTCGTCGGGTTGACGGCGCCAGACTCGGGCCGCGTCCTGCTCGACGGGCAGGACCTGACCGACGACCCGATGTATGTCCGCGCGCGGAAGGGGATTGGTTACCTCCCGCAGGAGCCTTCCATCTTCCGCGGCCTGACCGTGGAACAGAACATTCTGGCGATTCTCGAAACGATGGACGTCGACGCCTCGTCCCGGCGCGCCCGTTTGGGTCAGCTGCTCGCCGAGCTGAACCTGACCCCGCTCGCCCATGCCGCGGCCCATACCCTGTCGGGCGGGGAACGGCGCCGAGCGGAAATCACCCGGGCCCTGGTCGTCTCGCCGAAGTTCATCCTGCTCGACGAGCCTTTTGCCGGGATCGACCCGATCGCCGTTTCGGACATTCAGAAGATCATCTTCCACCTCCGAGACCGTGGCATCGGCGTCCTCATTACGGATCACAACGTGCGGGAAACGCTGCGGATTACAGATCGGGCGTATATAGTCCACGGTGGCGTGATCTTCAAGAGCGGAACCCCCGAGACCCTGGCCGCCGATGACGAGGTCCGCAGGATTTATCTGGGGACGGAGTTCCGTTTAGACTAAAATAGGCGTGGGAATTGCATTGAGCCCTTGGACCTCACGCACAGCACCAGGTGCCTCGGGCTTGGCTTAGAGTTGTAAGTGCCAAGATGAAAAGGACTTAGCGCAGACGCACCTCGGTCTATGGGTATCCAGCAGAAACTTCATACCAAGCTCGTACAAAAGCTGATCCTGACGCCGTCGCTCCAGCAGGCGATCAAGCTCCTTCCGATGTCGACGCTCGAACTGTCAGACCTCTTGAACCAGGAGATGGTCGAAAACCCCATGCTCGAGGAGGTTCCGACCGAGGAGTTGCAGCCGGCGGAGGCCTCGACCGCCCCCGAGAAGTCAGACGCGGAAGAAAAAGTCAACAAGACGGATACCTGGGACGACCAGGACTACGAGTACTTCTTTGGAGACTACCTGGACGATGGCTACCGCCCGCGGGCTCCCCAGGAGATCAAAGAGCTCCCGCCGATTGAGAACACCCTCTCGACGGCCAGCTCGCTGGCCGATCACCTGATGTGGCAGCTCTCGATGCAGACCGACGACCCGCTCATGCGGGAGATTGGGTCGGCCATTATCGGCAACCTCGACGACGACGGGTATCTCGTGGCGTCCTTCGAGGAGCTGGCGGGAATGGGGCCGTGGCCCGTTCCGGAAGTCGAGCGCGCGCTCCGTCTGGTGCAAGGCTTCGACCCGGTGGGCGTCGCCTCACGAGACCTCCAGGAATGTCTGCTGCTGCAGCTGCGTCATCTGGGTCTGGAAGGGACGCCCACGGAAAAGGTGGTGACCGACCACCTGCGGCTCCTCCAGAACCACCAGGTTCCCGAGATTGCTCGCAAGCTGGGTCTGACGATCGACGATCTCAAGGAACACATCGAAATCATCCGGCACCTCGATCCGAAGCCTGGAAGCCGGTACAACCCGACGCAATCGCAGTACGTGATTCCCGATGTGTACGTGGTGAAGGTTGAGGACCAGTACGTGGCCGTGCTGAACGAGGACGGGCTGCCCCAGATGCGCATCAGTCCGGTCTACCGGAGACTTCTCGACAAGGGCGCGGACAACAGCGACGAAACGCGGGCGTACGTCAAGGACAAGTTCCGCTCGGCCCTCTGGCTCATCAAGTCGGTCGAGCAGCGCCAGAAAACGATTCACAAGGTCGCGAACAGCATCATCAACTTTCAGCGCGATTTCCTGGACCACGGCATCGAGCACCTGCGGCCCCTTGTTCTGCGGGACGTCGCCAACGACATCGGCATGCACGAATCGACCGTCAGCCGCGTGGTGACGAACAAGTACATGCACACGCCACAGGGTGTGTTCGAGATGAAGTACTTCTTCCACAGCGGCATCAGCAGCTCGTACGGGGAAAGCGTCTCGTCGGTGACGATCAAGCAGCGGATCAGGAAGATCATCGAGAACGAGGACCCTCGGAAGCCTCTGAGTGATTCGAAGATTGTCAGCATCCTTCAGCGTGAAGGGCTCGTGCTCGCGCGCCGCACGATTGCGAAGTACCGGGAGGAGCTGAAGATTTCGACGTCCAACCAGCGCAAAGTGTTGTATTGATGCAGCTTGAGCTCACCGGCCGGCACCTCGACATCACTCCGGCGTTGCGGCGGCTGGTCACCAGGAAAGTTTCCAAGCTGGAGCGGGTGCTGAACGACAGCGCGGTGTCGACGCATGTCGTTTTGTCGCGGGAGAAGCACCGCCACCTGGCAGAGATCAATCTCCATGCGCGCGGGGAGAAATTTCTGCACGCCGTAGCGGGTGGTACCAGCTGGGAAATGTCGCTCGGCGGCGCGTGCGAAAAGCTGGAGCAGCAGGCGCTCAAGATCAAAGGCAAGCGGCAGCGGTGGAAGGGACGCCGCGCCGCGGCGTCGGCCACTCCAAACGAGGGGCTCGAGGCGCTCGAACGCTCCGAGGCAGCTCAAGGCCCGTCGGCCTCGCGGCCGCCCACGCGTCCCCGGATGCCGCGCATTCTCCGCGCCTCACGTCAGGCAGTCAAAGAAATGTCGGTGGCCGATGCCGTTCGGGCGGTGGACCACAACCGTGACGGTCTCGTCGTGTTTCTCGATCGCGAGACGTCGGCTGTCAGCGTGATGTACCGCCGGAACAACGGCGAGCTCACGCTGGTCGAAGTCGAACTTTAGAGGCGGCTCTCGAGCAGCGCCCTGTGAGACTCATTCCCGTCTAGAATCCCCGGAGATGGCGCCCGTCCCTGGCGTGAGCGTTGGCGTGCTCCTCCGCAGCCGGACCGAGACGTTCGGTCTGCCGCTCGAGCTCCTCGCCGGAGCCGACGGCTTGACGCGTTCCATCACGAGCCCGCACATCCAGAAAACCGGCCTCGCGTTAGCCGGGTTTCATGAGTACCTGAAGGCGGGCCGTGTGTTGATTCTCGGCGAAAGCGAGGTCGGGTATCTCGACAGCCTCGCCCCCGCGGCTCGAACTGCGGTTCTGCGGCTGGCGCTGACCACCGATCTGCCCTGCGTCGTGATTACCAGCGGGTCTGCGCCGCCCGCCGAACTGCTCGTCGAAGCCGAGCGGGCCGGCCTGCCGCTGCTGAGGACCGCGGTCGCCACGCCGACGGCAATCGCCAAACTGACCTCGATCCTGGAAGACTCCCTCGCCGATCGGACGATCATGCATGCCGTCCTGATGGACATTCTGGGCCTGGGCGTCCTCATCGTGGGCGAGAGCGGGATCGGCAAGAGCGAGTGCGCGCTCGATCTGATCGTGCGCGCTCACCGCCTGGTCGCCGACGATACGGTGGAAATTCGCCGCCGCGCCGAAACCATCCTGATCGGCACCTGTCCGGAGATGACGAGGCATCATATGGAGCTGCGCGGCCTCGGCGTCATCAACGTGAAGGATCTCTTCGGGATCGCATCGACGCGGTTGTCGAAACGGGTCGAGCTGGTGGTGCAGCTCGAGCGCTGGGAGCCTGGTCGCGAGTACGAGCGGCTCGGACTCGACGACGAGTTCTATGAGATTCTCGGCCTCAAGGTGCCGCTGATCCGCATGCCGGTCGCGCCAGGTCGAAGCGTCGCCATCCTCGTCGAGGTAGCCGCCCGCAACCAATTGCTTCGGTCCCGCGGGCATCACGCGGCGCGTGCTCTTGCCGAGCGACTCGAGCGGACGCTCCGGCCGTCTGCGTTTCCTTCCGACGATGAAGAAGACGAAGAAGTCGAGCCGGGAGGGGGGCGGTGAAAGGCGGCGTCGCAAGGGCTGTTGGCGCCGCCCGCAGGTCGGGTTTGACGGGTCGCGAACTCCGGGCGGAGCGGGCGGGAGGACCGCAACGGGAGGCCAGGGCTGGGAAGCGGGTGCTCGGGAGAGGGGAGCGGCGCACCGGTGCAGGCCAGCCATTTATCGTGCTCACGGGGCTGTCGGGGTCGGGCAAGTCGCAGGCGATTCGGGCGCTCGAGGATTTGGGCTACTTCTGCGTCGACAATCTGCCCACCACGCTCATTCCCACGCTGGCCAATCTTTCGCTGCGTGGTGGCCGCGGCATCGAGAAAGTCGCCATCGTCGTCGACGTCCGCGAACGAAACTTCCTCTCGTCGTTCCCCAAGATCTTTCGCAAGCTGCGAAAGATGCCGCGGCTCAACCCGATGCTCATCTTCCTCGAGGCGAGCCATACCGCCCTGGTTCGGCGGTTCAGCGAGACCCGCCGGCCCCATCCGCTGGCGCCCGGCCGGTCGGCAAGCGAGGGCATCGTGGCCGAACGGTCGCAGTTGAATGCCATTCGCGGCATGGCGGATGAGATCATCGATACGTCGGACATGACGGTGCACGAGCTGCGTCAGTTCTTCATGGGCCTGTCGCGCGGCAAGCCGGGGAGCGGTCTGGTGATTACGCTTCTCAGCTTCGGATACAAGCACGGCGTTCCGGTTGACGCCGACCTCATGTTCGACGTGCGGTGTCTGCCGAACCCCCATTTCGTCCCCACGCTGCGATCCCGGACCGGCCGTGATCGCGCGGTCGCGAAATTCATGGAAAAGGACGGCCCGACGCGCGAGTTCATGGACCGACTGGAGCAGTACGTCCGGTACGTCGTGCCCCACTACGTTGCGGAAGGCAAGAGCTATCTCACCATTGCCATCGGCTGCACGGGCGGCCGCCACCGGTCGGTGATGATTGCCGAGCGACTGCGTCGCGCGTTGTCGGACACGGCAGGCGCTCGAGTCCGCGTGCGACATCGGGACATCGCGCAGGCCCCCTTATGATTGGCGTGGTCGTCATCACGCACGGGCAGCTCGCCAACGAGCTCCTCAACGCGGCAGAGATGATCGTCGGCGATCTCCCGCAGTTCACTGCCGTGTCCATCGGATGGCACGACGATGTGAACGAGGCGCGAGAGGAGATCGTGCAGGCCATCGAGCGTGTCCGAGGGGACCAGGGGGTGCTCCTTCTCACAGACATGTTCGGCGGGACGCCGTCGAATCTTGGCATGACCTTTCTCGAAAAAGACAAGGTCGAAGTGATCACCGGTGTGAACCTCCCGATTCTCATCAAGCTGGCCGGCCTCCGGCAGTCGCAGGATCTGCTGGCGGTTGCCAGGCAGATGCGCGACGATGGGAGGAATGCCATCTGGGTCGCCTCCGATCTCCTGCGCGGGGAAGCAAGAGGTGATTGACATCAACCGCGCGCGCGCGATCGCCTGCAGACGGTGCGCGTCATGACCACGCGTTCGGTCACCGTCGTGAACCAGTTGGGAATGCACGCGCGGGCGGCGGCGAAGTTCGTGCACCTCGCGACGAAGTATCGGGCCCGCGTTCGAGTCGGGCGGGACGGGCGGGAGATGGACGGCAAGAGCATCATGGGCATCCTGCTGCTCGCTGCGGCGTGTGGCACGACGATTACGATTAGCGCCGAGGGCGCTGACGAGGGTGACGCCATCGAGGCGCTCGCGGCGCTCGTCGCGTCCGGGTTTGGTGAAGACCAATGCAACGCCTGAGCGGAATAGGGGTTTCTCCGGGGATTGTCTCCGGCCGAGCGGTCCTTCTGATCCAGCGAGGACACGTGCTCCGTTACCACGTCGGAGAAGGGCGGGTCGCGCACGAGCTCGAGCGCTTCAGGACCAGCTGCGCGCGGTCGCGACAGCAGCTGCTGGACATCCGCGCGCGAGTGGCGGCCCGCCGCCCCGAACTCGCCTCGCTCTTCGATGCCCAGCTGCTTATGCTGGACGATCCGATGCTGGTCTCGCGCGTCGGCGATATCGTCCGCGGGCAGCGGGTCAACGTGGAGTGGGCGGTGCAACAGGTCTTTCACGAGTTCAGCGCCGTGTTCGACGATGCGGCCGACCTGTACCTGCGAGAACGGAAAGGCGAGGTCTCGGACCTGTCCGGCCGAATCAAGATGAACCTCCTCCAGGGCGCCTCGACGCCGCGCGATCTGCTGCGTGATCTGGACGAGTCGTCGGTGATCATCGCCGACGAGCTGACGCCTTCACTGGTAGCTCAGGTGGACTGGACGAAAGTCCGGGGCTTTGCGACCGACGCGGGCAGCCGGACGTCGCATACGGCCATCCTCGCGCGCTCGCTGGAAGTGCCGGCAGTCGTCGGCCTGCATAACGCGAGCGACATCGTGCAGCCGGGCGAGCTCGTCGTGATCGATGGAACCTCCGGCGAGATCCTCGTCGATCCGTCGGCGGATGATCTCGCACGGGCGGCCCGTGCCGAAGATCGTTCACCGGCTGTTGACGGCGAGGCGGAGCGGCGGCGGCCGGCGGCAACCGCGGACGGTCTGCGGATTCGGCTCGAGGCGAACATCGAATTTCCCGACGATCTGGCGGGCGCCCGTTATGCCGGTGCCGAGGGCGTCGGCCTGTATCGGTCGGAGTTTCTGCTTACGAGCGCCGCCGGCGTGGAATTGAGCGAGGACGAGCAGTTCGAGATCTACCGGGGGATGCTCGAGGGGATGGCGCCCGATCCGGTGACCGTGCGCACCTTCGATGTCGACGAGGATCAGCTGGCCTCGCGGCTGGGGCACCGACCGCGGACGGACGGATGGGCAGCCGAGGAGGAACGCGCCAGCCGGCAAGGGCTTCGCGGGATCCGGCTCGGCCTGACGCGGCCCGAGCCGTTCCAGCTACAGCTACGTGCCCTGCTGCGTGCGGCCCGTCATGTGCCACACGGTCAGCTGCGGATCATGTTTCCCTTTGTGTCGAGCGTCGAGCAGCTGCGGGAAGCGCGGCGCCTCGTAAAGGATGCGGCGGCGGCGCTGGCCCGCCGGGGCGAGGCGGTGCCGGCCGTGCCAATCGGGGCCGTGATTGAGATTCCGGCCGCGGCCTACACGGCGGACCTGCTCGCGCGTGAGGTCGACTTCTTCACGATCGGCACGAACGATCTGATTCAGTACTGTCTGGCGGTGGACCGTGCCGACGAACGGGTGTCGCAGCTCTACGAGCCGTTGCATCCGGCGATCCTGCGGGTCATCGTCATGGTGCGCCGGGCGGCGACACGGAACCGGATTCCGGTCTCGCTCTGCGGAGAGATGGCATCGGACCCGGCGCTGTTGCCGTTGCTGGTGGGGCTGGGACTGACGGAATTCAGCATGACGCCGGCGGCCATTCCGGTGGCCAAGCAGGTCCTGGCCGAAGTGCGCGCCGGGGAGTTACGGGCGCTGGCGCGACGCGTTCTGCGTCTGCCAACGGTCGAGGACATCGAACGCGAGCTGATGGCGGCCTTGGGAGGGGCCTCCCTTGAACGATGACATCACGCGCGTGGAGAAGCCGTGGGGCTACGAGCTGCACTGGGCGAAAACCGATCGGTACGTCGGAAAACTCATTCACGTGAACGCCGGGCATGCGCTGAGCCTGCAGTACCACAACCTGAAGGACGAGACCATCTACCTTCATGCGGGCCTGCTGCTGTTCGAGATTCAGGAGGGCGACCGCCTCGTCAAACGCGAGATGCGGCCGGGTGAGCGGGTGCACATCACGCCCAAGACGGTCCACCGCATGACGGCGATCGAGGACAGCGACATCTTCGAGGTGTCGACTCCGGAATTGCACGACGTGGTCAGGCTGGAGGACCGGTATGGGAGAGAGGACCGGACATAGAGATGGTGAATTGGGTAATTGGGTAATCTGGTAATTGGGTAATTGATTGGGGGATTGGCCCAATGCCGCAATCAATTACCCGATTACCAAATTATTCGATTATCCAATTCACATAGCTAGAACGGAATGTCGTCGTCTGTCAGCGGGTCTGGCGACTCGGGACCGGGCGACGCGGTGTGACCGCCGGCATCACCACCCCGATCCGTAGCAGCAGCGCCGCGTCCGCCTCCGCCGCCGAGCAGCACGACCTTGTCGCCGCGAATCTCGGTCGTGTACCGCTTGTTCCCGTCCTTGTCATCCCACTGCCGCGTCTGCAGGCGTCCTTCGACGTAAATCTGTTTGCCCTTGGTGAGGTACTCGGTCAACGACTCGGCCGGTTTACCCCAGAGCACGACCCGGTGCCATTCGGTCTTCTCCTGTCGCTGCCCGTTCTTGTCGTTCCAGACTTCGGTCGTGGCCATGTTGAGGGTGGCGACGGCCGCGCCGGCTGGCGTGTACCGCAGCTCGGCGTCGCGCCCGAGATTGCCGACCAGAATCACTTTGTTCACGCTTCCCATAGGAGTCCTTCGTGCATCGGGCATTAGCTGCGGAGGGGCAGAAGTCGGGCGCCATTCTACAACACGTGCATCGGGTCATTCGGACATCTGGTCATCTGGTCATTGATCGTTGAATTCACAAATCAATGTCCAGACGTCCAGATGACCAGATGTCCCAATTCCAGGATTCCCCTACGGTTTGGGTTGCGCAATTTGCTGACGGGCGAGAAGCGCGGCGGTGCTCTCCGGATAGGTTTTCACGACGTACTCGAACGAGGCGCGCGCCGCATCGAGCTGCTTCAGGCTCTTGAGTGCGAGCCCCCTTCTGTAGTACGCGTCAGGCAGGGCCGGCGATCCGGGATAATTCGCAATCGCCGCGTCGTAGGCTTCGACCGCCTTCTCGTTGTTTCCCGCCTGCAGGTACGAATGTCCAATGTGCACCTGCGCATCGGCCGCGCGCTCGGCCCTGGGGAAATACATGATGACGGCCTGAAATCCCGAGATCGCGAGATCCCATTGGCCCAGCGTGTAGTCGGCGTAGGCAACATCCCAGAGCTTCTGGGGCGACGTGCCCACCGGCGCGGCGGGCGGAGGCGTCGAGGGCGGCGGGAGCGCGGGCGCGGCCGCTGATGGGACTGTGCCAGTCGCCGTGGGGGTGTCACCCGCGGCTGCAGCCGCGGGCGGTGGCCCCGGCGGCACGAGTGCGCCGGCCGGGCCGGGCGCTCCGGTCTCCGGCGCCAGCGGGCTCGGGGCGGAGAAGGCCGGCAGCGCGCTGAGCTGCTGGAGCCCTTGCCGCACCGCGTCGACCTCCTCGCTCAAGGAGCCGAGCCGCACCGTGTTGTCATCGAGCTTCTCGCGCACTTCTCGCACGCTGTTCGTGATGTTGGTCACGATCAGCTTCTGATCGGCGAACGCCCTCCCCGTGATGCCGGCTTGCTCGTCGATCCGGGCGTTGACGGTCTTGATGGCGTCCGCCAGCGAGTTCAGCAGGTTCTGCAGCGTCTGATTCTGCTCCTGCAGGATCCGGACATCGGCCATCAGCTGCCGTTGCTCTCGGCTCTGCGCCGCGGCGGGCGTGACGAAAGCGAAAGCCAGGGTCACCACTGAGAGCACGCGAAACGGCGATGGTCTGCTGAGGCTCATAACGTCTTCTTTCACTTGGCCGTGATAACGAAGTGGGCGCGGCGGTTCTTGCCGTACGCCGCCTCGTCGTGACCTGGATCGAACGGGAACTCCTTGCCGTAGCTGACCGTGCGCAGCTTATCGGCCGGGATGCCGAGCGACACGAGGTACGCACGCGCCGCGACCGCGCGGCGCTCGCCCAATGCCAGATTGTACTCGGGTGTCCCACGCTCGTCGCAGTGTCCCTCGATCGTGATCGTCCACGTCGGATAGCGCTTGAGCGCGACCGCATTCTCGTTGAGCGCCGTCTGCGCCACCTGGCTCAGCTCGCTGCTGTCGTAGTCGAAGAACACCGGCTTCAGCGGCGAGTTGCGGTTCAGATCGTCGAGCGATGCCGACGAAATCGAATCCACGGGCAGCGGTTCCGGTGGCACGACGATCGGCTCGGCTGCAGGCTCCGGGGGAGCAGGGGGACGCGTGCCGGCGTCGGCCACGGGTGGCGGCGGAGGCAGCGGTCTGGCTACGGGAGGCGTCTTGTTGCCGCACGCAGTGATGAACCCCAACACGAAGAGAAGCGGCATTACCCTGCGAGTCTTCATCGTCTGCTCCTGGCGGACCCCCAGAGGGCCCGTCTTGTCTCGATCAGCCGGGATGGAGAGGTGTGCGCGGTTCGACGACCTCGTCAATTGGACCAGTCCGGCTGGTAGTTGTTGCCGGTTCGCGTCAGTTGCCTCAGGTTCTTGCCGTCGCGGGCGACCGTGAAGATCTGCGTCTTGCCCGAGCGCGTGGAGGTAAAAGCGAGATGGCGCCCGTTGGGCGCCCACGACGGGCTCTCGTTCGTGCCCTCGCCAAATGTGATCTGTCGGACCTCGCGTGTCGCCAGCACCATGATCTTGATATCGTTGCCGGGGCCAGTGCGCGCCGTATACGCGACCTCGTTGAACGGCGCGGGCGACCATGTCGCGCGATCGGCATAGGGTTCCGACGTCAGTCGCTGGAGCCCGAGGCCGTCGGCGCCCACGATGTAGATCTGTGGCGTGCCGCTGCGGTCCGACGTGAAGGCGATTTGCGTCCCCGAGGGCGACCAGGTCGGCGTGATGTCGCTGGCGGGATGATTGGTCAACCGGCGGACGTTGGACCCGTCGCGGTTCATCACGTAGATTTCCATGTTGCCGTCGCGGGTGGACGCGAAAGCCAGGCGTGTGCCGTCCGGGGACCAGGACGGCGTGAAGTTGTTGCCCCGCTCCTTCGTCAGCTCTTCGAGCGTCCCCTGATAGATGTGGGAAACGAAGATGTTCGGGAGCCCGCGTCGGTACGACGAATAGGCAATTGAGCGTGCATCGGGCGCCCAGGTCGACGTGATGTTGAGGGAGCGGCCGACCGTCACACGCTTCTGGGATTCGCCGTCGTAGTCGGCGATGTAGATCTCCTTCACCGAACGATTCTCGACGGTCCCGGTCATCCGTTCACCGTCCCGGTCGGAATTGAATGTCAGTTTCGTGCGCGCGATGCCTCGCAGCCCCCGCTGCGTCTGGTGCAATTCGTCGGCGATGGTATGCGCGTAGGCCCGCGGGTTCGCCGTCGATCCGCTGTACTCCTTACCGAACGCGGACGGCGGAATCGGCTGCCGCCCGTGCAGATCGAACAGGCGCACCTCGATCCGGATGCCGGTCGCCGTCTTCTGAACCGTCCCGATGACGAGGCCGTCGGCGTTGAGCTCGCGCCAGCGGTCGAATGGCACGTCGGCAAAACCAGTTGCAGGTTGGATGGTCGCGTACACGTCGCGAGGGATCAGCGCGAACTCACGCTCGAACGCCAAATCGTCGAACAGCACCGTGCTGATCGTACGAGCGACCGCCTGGGATTCGGCATCCGGCGAGAGCGCGATGAACGCCGGGAGGGCGAGTCGCGGAGGCAACCCCCCTTCACCGGCGATCGTCGTCGTGATTTCCGAGGGTTGCTGCGAGGCCGGTGGACCGGCCGGCGCGGGCGGTGCCTCTTGCGCGCGCGCGCCGAGCGCGAGACAAGCCGCCACGACGGCGGCCACGAGCAGCGGTTTGGGTTGTACGGTCAGAGACATCCTGATCACCGTTGATATTGGAAGTGGAGGTGAACCGTCAGGCTCGGATTGGAATACGCGGCCGGAAGCGGCGGTAGTTGGCCGGTAACGATGACGGCCCGCTGCGCCGCAAGGTCGGCGACAGTGAATCCGCTCGACCGCTCCAACTCGATATCCTGCAGCTTGCCGTCGCCGGCAATTGTGAATTTGATGGTTGTCAGTCCGGTGACGTTCTGATCCTGACGCCAGTTGCCCTTGATCCGCGTGATCATGGTCACCATGTAGTCCGGGCAGCAGAAATCGCCGACGTCCAGGTTCGCTCCGACCCCTGGTCCGCCGCCGCTCGAAAGACCGAAGCCCTGACCACGAGCGCCGGTGACCGCGACGGCGCTGCCCGCCTCCGTCTGAGCGCCGCGCGTCGGAGTTCGTCCACGGGCCTCGTCAGGCGCCTGTTTGACGGCGCTCGAGGACGGCCGCGCGGGCTTTGCCGTGGGTGATGGCACCGTCATTTCGGGAGCCGCAGCCGCAGGCGCCCGCACCGCCTCGCGAGGCGCATCGGGTTGCGCCTGCGCCTGGACCGGACGCCCGCCCATCGAGGTCATGCCGCCGCTCTGCGGACCGTCGCCACCACCGCCGAGCGTAATGGTCATCACCGCCGCGGGATCGACGGCTGAGCGCGATGCGAACCAGCCCGCCGGCGCGAAGACGAAGATGGCGAACAGCACGACATGCGCGGCCAGAGAAATGGTGGCCATGCGATTGAGCCCTGTCGGCTCGTGCATGCGATCCCGAAGGATGTCGGTAACGTCCATCAACCTCTTCTTACTTCTTCGGCGTGGCGGCGACGATGCCGATCGTCTGGACGCCGGCAGCCTTGAGCCGATCGATCACGTCCATCTGATCCTGCACCTGAAGCGTCCCCTCGATGCGCAGGTAAACCTGCTTCTCACTCTGATTCTCCATCTTTTGGCGCATCCGTTCCTGAAGAATCTCGAGCTTGATCGGTTCGTTCGCCATGTAGACGACGCGATCCTGCCGGTAGGCGAGCGGGACGTCGATGAAGATGCGCTCGCCCTGAATGGCCGTCGCGCGGACTGCCGTCGGCAGCTTGACGTCAATCCCACGCTGCAGGAGCGGCGCCGTCACCATGAAGATGATGAGGAGCACCAGCATGACGTCCACGAGCGGGACGACGTTGATTTCGGCCAGCGACGTCGAGACGCGATGACCTCGTGCGCCGCGCCCCGAGCTGTGACTACTGGCGGCCTGGACTTTGGGCATCAGGTGAAATTCCGTTCCGCGATGTTCAGAAACTCCATCGAGAAATCGTCCATTTCCGAGGCGAACAGCTTCACCCGGTTCGAGAAATGGTTGTACGCGACCAGCGCGGGAATCGCAGCAGCGAGACCGAACGCGGTCGCGATCAGCGCTTCAGCAATTGGCACGCCGACCACTTCGAGGCTGGTCGATCCGGTTTCGCCGATGCTGAGAAAGGCCATCATGATGCCCCACACCGTACCGAACAATCCGATGAAGGGCGCCACGCTCGCCGTCGTCGCCAGCAGCGGGATGCGCCGCTCGAGCTTGTTGAGCTCGACAACAGACGCCCGGGTGAGCGAGCGATCTACCGCGGTCAGGCTCTTGAGAGTTGGACGATTGGCGGCTGGCTGTGGATTGCCGCTGGCCTCGGCTGTGCTGCCGCTCTGACGCAGCTGCGCCGTCAGCTCCGCGTAACCCGACTGGAAGAGCCCTACGAGCGGACTCTCGCCGAGCGACTTGCAGACGGCCTGCACCTCCGAGAACTTGTTGCTGCGACGAAACACGTCCAGGAACTGACCGGTCTGACGCTCCGCCTGCCGGAACATCCAGACCTTGTAGAGAATGACTGCCCAGGATGCAATTGAGAACAGCGCGAGGATTACCAGGACGACTCGGGAAACATAAGTCGTGTTGGCGAGCAGATCGACGAGCTGCGAACTCGAAGTCCCAGATACAGCGCTGCCTTCACCCTCGACCTGCAGGGCGAACAACAGGCCTCCAAGCGTGCGCAAACGGCCCTCCGCAACATAGCTGTGCGCCGCTGGGACAGCGCCCTCCGGGGCAGGAGCCCCGAATTAGATAGGCCAACTGTAGCATGCGGCTGAACGACTGTCAAACCTATGTTAGGATTGGAGTTCCATCCATTTTTCATGCTTCGTTTTCTTCGCGTAACTCACCTTGCCGTTATCGATTCCGTCGAGGTGGAATTCGAGGCCGGGCTCAATGTCCTGACGGGCGAGACCGGGGCGGGCAAGTCGATTCTCGTGGGGGCGGTGGGCCTCCTGCTCGGCGGTCGCGCCTCTGGAGACCTCGTCAGGACAGGCGAAGAGATGGCAACCATCGAAGCCATCTTCGAGAGCGGTGGTCGCGAGATCCTGGTGCGGCGCGAGGTGACTGCTCAAGGTAGGAGCAGAGCGTTCATCGACGGCGCGCTGGCGACGGCAGGCAGCCTCAAAGAGCTCTCGACTCATCTGATCGAGCTGCACGGCCAGCACGAGCACCAGACGCTGCTGGATCCGGGCACACATCAGCGGGTGCTCGACGCGTATGGCCAACTCGAGCCGCTGATGCGCCCCGTACGTGATCGCTTCGATGCAGTTCGGACATCGGCCGAGGCGTTGTCGCAATTCCGCCGCGCGCTCGCAGATCGCGTCGCACGCATCGACCTGCTGACCTTTCAGCTGAACGAGCTCGACAAGGCGACGCTCAGTTCGCCCCGCGCAGGCGAGCCAAACGAGGAAACCGAGCTCGGCGCGCTCCGCCAGGTTCTCGCCAACGCCGAGCGGGTCGGCCGCCTCTGTGAGGAAAGCTACGCCGCGTTGTACGACGATGACTCGGCTGTCCTCACCGGTCTTGGACATGTGTGGCGGCGCGTTTCCGAACTGGCGAAACTGGATTCGAGATTTCAGCCGTACGTGGATGCCCGCGAAGGCATCAAGTCGCAGCTGGAGGACCTGGCAGGTTTTATCAGGCGCTACGCCGACACGATCGATGCGTCGCCGTCAAGGTTGCAATACGTCGAGGAGCGCCTCGCTCTGCTCGACCGTCTGAAGCGCAAGTATGGCCCGTCACTGACTGACGTCATTGCTTATCGCGATTCGTGCCGCGCGGAACTTCGTGAACTGCAACAGGGCGACGATCGGCTCGCGGAGCTGGAGAGACAGCACAGCGCGGCGCGCGAGCAGTATCTGGCGGCGGCCCAGGCCCTGAGCCAGGCCCGTCGAAGGGCCGCTGCGAAATTCGCCAGCGAACTGCAGCTGAGCCTGGCCGATCTGGCCCTCGAGCGGACACAGTTCGACGCGCGGTTTTCCCCCGCCGCCCCCGCCGCCCCGGGTGATGGATTGGAATCCTCCTGGACGGCGGAGGGCACAGACGTCGTCGAGTTCTACGTGTCGACGAACCCGGGCGAGGAGTTGAGGCCGTTGGCTCGTGTGGTTTCTGGAGGAGAGCTTTCGCGCATCATGCTCGCCATCAAGACGCTGATGTTCCGCGCGAGGCTCGAGGCCCAGGACATCGCCGGACAGCCTGGCCAGGGCGCTCCCGGGCTCGTTTTCGACGAGGTCGATGCGGGCATCGGCGGGCGTGTGGCGGACGTCGTCGGGCGCAAACTGCAGGCGCTCGCCTCCGCGTTCCAGGTCCTGTGCATTACGCACCTGCCCCAGATCGCCGCGTACGCGGACGCGCACGTCCAGATCGAAAAGCGTGTGGCTGACGGCCGAACCACTACGACCGTCCGACGGCTCGATCACGACGGTCGCGTCGCCGAGTTGGCCAGGATGTTGGGGGGCGCGTCAATTAGTGAGGGGTTGCGAGCCTCGGCTCGTGAGATGCTTGCAGGACGAGCCCGCGGAACGCGGTCGGGCATCGACGCAACTGGCGCAACGGCGGGCGAAGCAAAAGAAAAGGGCGAAAGCGAAAGGGCGAAAGCGAAAGGCCCGTCGCCACGAACGAAACGGCGGACAGCGGGCACAAGGGCATCTTGAGATGGCGCGCAAGTACTTGATAGAAACGTTCGGGTGCCAGATGAACGTGCACGACTCAGAGCGCATGGCCGGACTGCTCGAGCAGGCGGGCTTTGAAGCGACGGGCGACGCCGCGGACGCCGACGTTGTCGTGATCAATACCTGCAGCGTGCGGGAGCGCGCAGAAGAGAAGCTTTACACGAGGCTCGGCGAGCTCCGCGAGCTGGCGTCAGAAAGCGGGCACGATCGCATTGTGGCCGTGGCCGGCTGCGTCGCACAGCAGGAAGGCGAGTCGATCCTGCGTCGCGCGCCGGGCGTGGCGAACGTGATCATCGGGACGCAGGCGTTGCGCCGCCTGCCGATTCTGGTGGCGCAGGCGGCCGAGAAGACGGGCGCTGGGGCGATTCTGGACCTCGACCCGTATGAGGACGTGACGTTTCCGCTCGGCGTGACGCGACGAAGCGATCCAGTCAAAGCCTACGTGACGATCATCGAAGGGTGCAACGAATTCTGCAGCTTCTGCGTCGTGCCGTATACCCGCGGACACGAGAGGATGCGGCCGAAAGCCGACATCCTCGCCGAGGTTCGGGAAGCCGCGGCTGGCGGCCGACGCGAAGTGCAGTTGCTCGGGCAGATCGTGAATCATTACGTCGCGCCCGACGATCCGCGGTGTGACTTTCCCGCTTTGATCGAAGCCATTCATGACATCGAGGGGGTCGATCGCATCCGGTTCGCGAGCCCGCATCCGCGGCACGTGACTCGACGATTTCTCGACTGCATGGCTCGCTTGCCGAAACTGTGTCGGCATCTGCATCTGCCCGTCCAATCCGGGTCCACACGGATCCTCGAGGCGATGCGGCGCCGGCACACGCGCGAAGACTATCTGGACCTCGTGAACGGCATCCGCGAGCGACTGCCGGACGTGGCGCTGTCTACCGACATGATCGTTGGGTTTCCGGGTGAGTCGGAGGCGGACTTCGAAGATACGCTCTCGTTGACGACGACCGTGGGTTACCACAGCATGTTCTCGTTCAAATATTCGCCGCGGCCGAACACCCTGGCGGATCAGCGCCTGTCAGACGATGTTCCGGAAGAGGTCAAGACCAGGCGTATCATGACACTGCAGGCGTTGCAGCGTGAGATCCAGAGCCGGCTGAACGCCGAGATGATCGGACGAGAGGTCGAGGTGCTGGTCGACGCGGCGAGTCGCCGCCGGGTGACGGAGCTTTCGGGCCGGACGAGCACGAACGTGGTCGTGAACCTTCCGGGTCCGCCGGAGTGGATCGGGCGAACGTTGCCGGTTCGCGTCGAGCGCGCTGGGCCGCACAGCGTATGGGGGCAGCCATGCAGATAGAGATGACGATTAAAGGATTGATGGTCGATCCGGTGACCAACGTGCCTATCGTCATCCTGCGCGACAAGGAGGGGCAGCGCGTGTTGCCCATCTGGGTCGGGATCTTCGAAGCCAACGCGATCGCGCTCCAGATCGAGAACATCGCGACGCCTCGTCCGATGACTCACGATCTGCTGCGAAACGTCATCCAGGATCTGAAGGCGTCGGTGCAGAAGATCGTGGTGTGCGACCTGCAGGAGAACACGTTCTACGCGCTGATCTACCTGTCGCTCAATGGCGATACGGTCGCCATCGATGCGCGACCGAGCGATGCGATTGCGCTCGCGCTTCGCGCCCGGGCACCGATCTTCGTCGAGGACGTGGTGATCGACAATGCGAAGCCGGTGGACTTTTCCACCGAGAAGGCCGATCCCGATCGGCTGCATCGGTGGCTGGAGAGCCTGGATCCGGAAGACCTCGGGAAGTACAAGATGTAGCGCCATGAGATTGGGTAATCGGGTAATCGGGTAATTGGGTAATCGATTGGGAATTGGGTATCTGGCATCCACCCAATTTTCGCTTCGCTGTATTATCCGCGCTCTGCGGACTCCCATTCACGGTTACAATCCTTTCACCCTGTATCCCGTCCGATGATCGTCGCTATCGCCAACCAGAAGGGCGGCGTCGGTAAGACCACGACCGCCATCAATTTGGCTGCTGCGCTTGCCTTGCGCGGCAAGCGCACTCTTCTTGTCGATCTCGACCCGCAAGCCAACAGCACGATGTCGTTTCTCGACCTGCCGCAGGTATCGAAAAGCGTTTACGACGCGATCGTCGATCCGGCGGTGGGGATGAAAGACGTCATCATGCCGACGCCGATTGAGAATCTGTCGATCGCCCCGTCGCGGATTGCGCTGGCCAAGCTCGAGGCGAAATTGGTGGGGGAGCTGGACGCGCACTTCCGCCTCAAGGACAAACTCGAGCCCATCCGAAAGGATTACCCGCACATCGTCATCGATTGCGCACCGACGCTCGGGCTCCTGACCGTGAACGCGCTGGTGGCGGCGACCCATCTGTTGATCCCGATTCAGTCGTCCTACTTCGCCCTCGAGGGGACCGACGACTTGCTCGAGACGATCGAGAAGGTCCGCGCGCGTCCGAACCCGGCGCTCAGGATTCTCGGCGTGGTCATTACGATGCATGACAAGCGGACGGCGCTGGCGCGGGACATCCGGACGCAGATCCGAAAGGTCTTCGGCGGGAAGGTCTTCAAGACTGTGATCACCAAGAGTGTGCGGCTCGAGGAAAGCCCCGCCTACAAGGAATCGATCTTCACGTTCGCTCCCGATTCGACGGGGGCGACCGAGTATTACAGCCTGTGCGAGGAGGTTATCGACCGTGCCTAGACGAGGGCTTCCGAGCTCCATGGCGATGCGCCATGACGCGCACTACGTGGAGGCGTTGGCGGCGTCGGCAGGTGCACCGATTGGCCGTCTGGTTCCCATCGAGCAAGTCGATCCCAACCCCAATCAGCCGCGTCAGGTGATGGGTGATCTGTCCGAGCTCATTGCCTCGATCGCGGAAAAGGGGATTCTCGAGCCGCTGGTCGTCCGGCCTCGCGGCGATCGCTTTCAAATCGTGGCGGGGGAGCGGCGCTATCAGGCGGCGGTGCAGGTCGGCCTGCGCGACATCCCCGTCGTCGTGCGGGAAGTCGATGATACCGAGGTCATCGAGCTCGCCCTCATCGAGAACCTGCAGCGGAAGGACCTGACTCCTTTCGAAGAAGCCGAGGCGCTCGACGGTCTGGCGAGAGAATGCGGGTACACGCACGAGGATCTGGCGCGCCGGCTAGGGAAGTCGCGCACGTCGATTACCGAATCGCTCTCCCTGACGGCGATGCCGGAAGAGGTGCGCAATCTATGTCGGCTGGCCGACATTTCGGCTAAGTCGCTGCTGTTGCAGGTGGTTAGGCAGGAAACCCCTGAGAAAATGACGCGGCTCGTCGAGAAGATCGCCAGCCAGGGCGGCGGCGTCACTCGTCAGCAGTTGCGGGAGGCGGTCGCGACGCCGAAAGCCGGTCGTCCCAAACAGTACGTGTTCGCTTATCGCCCTCCGACGAAGGCCTTCAACCTGAAGTTGCGATTCGCCAAGAGTCGCGTCACCCGGGAGGAAGTCATCGAGGCGCTCCAGGCGATCATTCAGGAACTGCGAAGCGAGTAGACCGCTCGGCGCTCGAGAGACTGTCTAGTGGCCCGTCCACGTTGATCAGGGACCACCTCGCGGGCGGCGCCATCCCGTCTGGCGGCGTTGCTCCTCCCTCAAATACTCCCGGCATTCCCTGTCGTCGCGCCTTGCCAGTCGGGCGCCGCGCTCCGCGATCTCGTCCTCGTTCGACGTGGACGGGCCACTTTATTAACCGTTCCACAACGTCAGGTGTCCGCGGCGTCGATCACATTCCCGCTGCACCACTGCGCCTCGCCCGACCGTCGGCGCCTTTCCTGTATTGGCGCGGCCCGGACGGCGTGCGCCGAGTCTTGGTCGCAACGTTGCCGCGTGTCTCGCATTGATCAAATCGATCCCAACCCCAGTCAGCCGGGCCAAAGTGATAGGCGATCTGTCCGAGCTCATCGCCTCGATCGCGATGAGGCCGAGGCGTTGGACGACGGTCTGGCGAGAGAATGGCGGGGCACGTGGACCGAGGGTCTGGCCCGCCGGCGGGAGACCCTTCGCAAGAGCGACGAAGTGCGACGAGCGAGACCGGTAACCAAACGCCTGGTAACGATCGGCTCCATCCCACATTGATGGCGGCCACGGCACCGATTGGGGAGTCCGATCGAGAGGTGGCGGCGGGGGAGTCCGACGTCTTCGACGACGCCGGGGCGTGTCGGCGACGCTCCGCGAACGGCTGTGCCAACGAGCGCTGACCGGGCAGCTGGGGACGTCGCCTACGTTTCACCCGAGGTCTCACGGCCCGGGGCCAGCCGCGTCAGACAACGGCGTCAGACAAGACGGCGTCAGACAAGACGGCGTCAGTCATTGTCGGCTGGCCGACATTTCAGCTAAGTCACTGCTGTCATAGGTAGATCAGCAGAGAGAATTCCGTTGGAAGTGTCGAAGATTGGCGAGGAACGGAAGCAGCCACGAAAGCGGGAATTCACGAAAACAAAAGCGTCCCAACGCGTCGCCTCCTTCAGGCCGCCGGCCTCTTGAGATCGCCTCTCGAACACACATCGCAAGCGAATCCAGAGTGGATCTGTTGACCGGCTTGTGTTTCGCACCGTGGTCCGAGGGCGCGCCGCAAAGGGGGCCGTTGCGACCTTCCGGTTTCGTGTTTCGAGCGTTCGTGGCGGTATTGACTCTGTCGGCCCTCTAAGGTCATCTCCCTGCAAGCCTGCCGGATGGCTTGCGCGGTGGGCCCTCGAGGAGGGTCCAGACTGGCTGGCCACCCCGGAACTCCGCTTGACCACCGACGTGTCCGGCCGCAAGCTGGCCGCCTCCGCGAACCGGGTTCGACGGCGCGGGAACCCGCGTCGCCGGCGGACATGTCGGCAGCACGCCGGCAGGTCCGTGACCTGCGCGGATTTCCGGCGCCTGCGACGCGAGTTCCCGTCTGACGCGTGCGCCGCGCCGCTCCAACAGCCCGCAGCCGCAGCCAGTTTTCGGCCGATCCCGTGCACGAAACGTCAAAGTCATACCAGAAGGCCATCGGCTTTGCGGCGGCTGAGTCTGCACCCACCAGGTTCGCGAGAAACCCCGGCCCCCGCACAGGGTCCGGTCTTGCGCCGCCCATTCAGACGATGGCCACAGAAGACCGCTCGCAGGCGCAACAGTTTGTGATTGCCACGCCGGAGGCTCGCTTCACTCTATTGGCGCCTAGGAATTCAGAATGGATTGCTGGCCAAATAACCCCGAACCGCGGCTGCGGCACGCCAGGCTGGAAAACGGCATTTTGCGTGACGACGGGACCTGTCCCCAGGGGTGAAAGACACGCAGGTTAACATAACACCCATTATCAGACTCTGCGAATATCGAGAAAACAGCGCCTTCGCCTGTCGTTCAATCAGGCACTCCAATGCTGCGCCTCAAACAGGTCGTCAGGCACCCTCACCTCAATCGGATGATGGGCCGGATGGCTTTCCAGTTCCGACCCGTCTGCGCCGGAGACCGCCGCGAAGAACGCCACCTGCTCCAGGCGTGACGCGCAAAGCGCGGTCAACGGGATGGCCAGCTCGAGGACGCTGCCGACGGCCACATCGGCCCCCGCCGCGCCTCGTTTCGTCCACGCGGCGCCGCTCGGCCCCCGCACCCAGAAACTGGCCTCCGTCTGACCGGCATTGGAGCTGATGACGAAGCGGACGCCGGGCGGCATGAGGAATTTCAACGTCATCGAATGCCCGTCGGCCAGCAGATCGGCGACAGGCCGATCGCTGTCCAGCCGGACGCAGAGCCGGTCGCGCGTTGCGGCGAACCCAAACTGCACCAGCGTCAGGATGGAGCCGCGGCGCGAGGTCTGGTGCATGGCGCCGCCGACATCGCGGACCTCGAGCGCACCAGCGCCGAGCCACTCGAAGTAACTCGTTTCCTCCCCGTCGAGCGTCGGTGCCAAGAGTGCCGTCGGCGCTGTCTGCGCGGGGGGCGTTCCCAGGCCCGAGATGTTGCTCACGAACAACTCGTCGGGAACCGGCTTCCGCAGCAGCTGGTACACGTTGCGAAGGTGGCGCCGGAACAGATCGTCGAAGTCCAAATCGTGGCTGGAGGATCGATCGTCGCCGTACCACCAGAACCAGTCGCTGCCTTCGGCGATCAACACCTCTTCGCGGGCGCTGGCGAGCGCCGCAGGGTCGATCGATGTCTCCCCTGATGCCTGCTCGATCGTATCGCGCGCATCGGCCAGCTGACTCCACGCGCGACGATCGTCGGCGTGGCCGATCCAGACGTAGAAGTTCGCGTCAATCCAGGAACCGGGAAAAATGCCCGTCAGCTGGCGTCGCGGACCCGCGCACCCCTCGGTCATCGTCACCGTTCGCAGCTCGGGGTGCTGCGACAGGCGTCGATACAGCGCTCGCAGAAAGGGCCGTCCGCCTCCTTCGAAATGCTCCCAGGCGTTCTCGCCGTCGAGGATGATAGGCAGCAGGGCCTCTTCCCCGCCGCTCCGCTCGCGGTAGCGCCGGCCCGCCTCGGAAAGCCGGTTGACGAAGTCCTCGGCCGCTGCTTCGGCCTCCCAGCCGGCGTACGAGAACCCGATCAGATCGGAGAGCGCATGATCGCGGAAGACACATGCGATGGTGGCGCTGCCGGCGGTCACGTCGTAGGGCGTATACAGGCGTTCAGGGTGTTCGAGCTGCCCGTGATGATCGCGCGCCAGCACGACCCCGAGCGTGCGCGCCAAAATCAGCTCGTCGGTGGCCATCCAGGTGAAACCAGCCCGAGTCGCCAGCGGAATCATGGCATCCGAGACCGAACCCTCTGACGGCCACAGGCCGCTCGTTCGGCGGCCGAACAAACGTTCGTGACAGCGGGCCGCGCGCTCCATCTGTTCGCGCGCGTCTTCAGGGTGCACGAACCGCTCGCGGGGCATCGGCGAATCCGGATGGGTCCTCAGGTAGACGTTCGTGTCGCACAGGAGCGGCAGGATGGGATGGTAGAAGGGGGACGTCGAGATTTCGATCTGGCCACGGTCCGCCGCCGCGCGATACTCGGGGATGACGCGGTTCAGCAGTTCCAGTTCGATGCGTCCCAGCATCGCCTTGTCGTCTTCGGTGTAGCCGCTTCCCTTCTCCACCAGATGCCGAACGCGAGAATCGCCCTCGAGGTACGACGGATCGATCCAGGCCAGCTTGTGCCAGACCTGGAGATCGAGAAGATCGTCGGTGGTGAACCGGCGTGCAGCGGACCGCTTGTCTGCCTCGGTCGGCAGCGATCCGCCCCGCCGCGCCAGCAGTTCGCCGTAGCGCGGGTAGATGTCGATCATCCGCTGACGTTGCGCGTGGAAGAAGTTGTCCAGGATGAAGTCGATGTCGGACTCTGTGAGCTCGGCTGCCGGCTTCAGGCTCAACTCCAGGTGTCGATCGCTGGCACGACCGGCCGCGAACGCCTCGAGCTGGACGAGCAATGACGGCACGAGGTTGAACGTCATCTTGATGTCGGGGAACTCCCTGAGCAGCGCCACCATGCCGAAATAGTCCTTGAGTGCGTGCAGCCGGACCCACGGCAGGATATGTTCCCGGGTGGCCAGGTCCTCGTAGAAGGGCTGGTGCATGTGCCACAGGATCGCGACCCGGGTCATCGGTGGTACCCTGTTGGCTGAACGGGCCGAGTGAGCGCCCGGCATCTCATGTTCCGCATCATCGATCGGTACATCATCCGCGAGGTCCTGGCACCGATGGGCCTCTCGCTGCTGCTGCTGACGTTCATCCTCTCCGTGCCGCCTATTCTGCGGCAGGCCGAGGAGTTGATCGTCAAGGGCATCGCCTGGACGACGTTTCTCCACGCGCTGATTCTGCTGCTGCCCTCATCGCTCAGCCTGACCATTCCGATGTCGGTGCTGCTCGGCATCCTGATTGGTTTCGGCAAGCTGTCCGCCGATCGAGAGTTCGTGGCCATGCAGGCGTGCGGCGTCAGCCCGTTCCGACTGATTCGTCCGGTCGCGTGCATCGCCCTGGTGGGCGCCCTGGCTACCGCGCACCAGATCATAGTCGCTCTGCCCGACGCGAATCAGACGTACCGCGAGATCGTCTTCAACGTCATCGCCAACCGGGCGGAAAGCAACGTCAAACCCCGCATCTTCTATACCGAGTTCCCGAGCCGGACCATCTACGCCCGCGAGGTGACGTCGAGTGGTTGGAAAGAGGTGTTCCTGGCCGACACCTACGAGGAGGGCCGGACGACGCTTTACCTTGCGCAGACCGGGCGCCTGCTCGTCGATCGGGCGAAGCGGACCGTGTCGCTGGAACTCACCGACGGGACGCGACATACGACCTCGGCGGCGAAGCCTGACGAATACGAAGGCGCCGACTACGACAGGGTCCTGATCCATCTCGACCCGAACACCGTCTTCTCGAGCATCACCCCGACGAAGACGCCGACGGAGATGAGCATCGCGGAGTTGCGCGAAAGTATCGCCGCGGCCGCCAAGAACGGCGATTCGGCGAACGCTCAGCGCTACACGATTCAGCTGAAGTTCGCCATTCCCACGGCGGCCCTGGTTCTCGCGCTGATTGGTCTGGGGCTCGGCGTCAGTCATCGCAAGGACGGACGCCTGGCGAGCTTCGTCCTCGGCTTCGGCGTCATCTTCGCCTATTACGTCGTGCTGTGGACTTTCCGCGCGGCCGGCCACACCGGGCGCGTTCCGCCTGGACTGGCGCCCTGGGTGCCGAACGTGATTTTCGGAGCGGCTGGAATCGCGTTGGTGTTCTGGCGCGCGGGATCGGCCGACCGGCCGATTCGCATCGGCATTCCGACGTTCTGGCGGCACCATTCCACCACCACGACTGTCGCGGGGACAGGAGACACCCCGCGGCGAAATCGGGTTGTGCTGGTGATTCGTGTCCCGCACCTGAACCTTCCCCGCCCTGCCCTGCTCGACTTGTACGTCTCGAGCCAGTACCTGCGGATCTTCTTTCTGGGCCTCGTTTCCCTTCTGGGCGTGTTCTACATCTCGACGTTCATGGATCTGGCCGACAAGCTCTTTCGGGGCACGGCCACAACGAGCCTGATCCTGCAGTACTTCTTCTACCAGACGCCGCAGTACGTCGTATACGTCATCCCGATAGCGGCCCTCGTCGCGACGCTCGTGACGATCGGCCTGCTGACGAAATCGAGCGAGCTCGTCGTCATGCGCGCATGCGGCATCAGCCTCTACCGGACCGCCGCCCCGCTGCTCCTGTTCGGGGCGGCGGCGAGCGCCGTGCTCTTCGGACTGCAGGAGCAGGTCATTGCCTACTCCAACCGCGAGGCCGATCGTCTCAATCGCCTCATTCGCGGCTATCCGCCGGCGAGCTTCGGGGCGCTGGACCGCCGGTGGATGATTGGAGAAAACGGGAACGTCTATCACTACGATCTCTTCGACTCCGCGAAGAACGAGTTTCATCAGTTCACCGTCTATCAAGTCGACCCTGCGCGATGGGACTTGCGCGCGGTGACTCGCGCGACGCGTGTCGCGCTGACGCCATCGGACGGGACCGATGGACAACGCACCTGGGGTTGGGTCGCAACAGACGGGTGGTCCCGCGACATCTTGCGCACGACCAAGAACGACGTCACCAAGACGGTCGTCAGCTATTCGCCGTTTTCCAACCGGCCGCTGTCCCTCGAGCCGCCCAGCTATTTCAAGAACGACCAGCCGATCGCCGACCTGATGACATACAGCCAGCTCAAGCGTTATGTGGCGCAGTTACAGGTCGGTGGATACGACGTCATGCGCTACATGGTGGAACTGCAGCGCAAGATTGCGTTTCCCTTCGTGACGATCGTGCTGACCCTGCTGGCGGTTCCTTTCGCCGTCACCACCGGTAGCCGGGGGGCTCTCTACGGCGTCGGCGCCGCCATCATCCTTGCCATCGTCTATTGGCTGCTCGTGAGCGTGTGTGCCGCATTGGGGGCGGGCGGCCTGCTGCCGCCGATGCTGGCGGCGTGGACACCCAATATCCTGTTCACCGCCGCCGCGGCGTACCTGATCCTCACCGTCCGGACGTGACTGCGTTCGGTCCTGCTATCGCTCGAAGGCCGCGCGCCTGATCCAGAAACGGCCGGAGGATCCCGGCAGGTTGTTTCTCGTATCGACGACGAACAGAACCTGACTGATTTGGTCGAGGGGCGGCGTCGATTCGCCGGTGCCGGCGCTCGGCACGACGTCGCTGAAGGCGACAGTCCGTTCCTGATCCGCCGGATCGAGATAGACGGACCGCTGCCAACGTCGAAGCGTTTCTCCGCCGTTTCCCGTCCGCAGCTGCACCGAGATGCGCATTGGACGATCGGCCCGGCCGGTGAACACCAGCCGGTGGAAGTTCGCGACGTTCGTAGGAGGATGACCGATCGGCGTGCCCCAAACGAGGGCCGCCCATTGCGCCCCGGATGATTCGCCTGACAGCCCATATCGCACCCGCAGCTCCGCGCCGTCCGCTGTCTTCGCGACGTCGACTGCCGCGAGCGAACTGGGGTCGGTTTCGAGATGCCAGCCGCTGTCTGTTTTGCCGTCGAACAGTTGGAGCGCAGCGGCGACGGTCTGCGGCGCGGCTGTCAGAGGCGCCGCTGGCGCGCGTAAGTAGATCGCGTTGCTGAGCAGCCAGGTTTGCGGTCGCTGACGATCGCCCGTGCGTATCTCTGCCCGATACACCGCAGGCTCCTCCCCCGCACTGATCGACAACTCGTTCTGCTGCTCGGCTGCCAGCATTTCGCTGCCGCGCCAGATGATGGTCGTGAACCCGGGCGGCGCGTTGCTCCGGGCACTGAGAGACACCGGCCCGCCCACGACGAGTTCCTCGCCTTGTCCGGCGCGGCCGCGTGCGTTGACGGCCGTGAACTCGAACTCGGGCGGTGCGGCAAGACCCGTAACAGCCAAATAGAGATGTCCCGAACGAATGGCGCGCATCAGGATGGCTGCGTCGGTGGTCGCGTTTCCGGACAGTGGCTGTTCGGGCGTGACGTGCACCGAGAGCATGCGGAACGAGGCGTCGTAGCTGGGAAGGGGGAGCGAGAAGCGGGTATCCACCGGATCGGAGTTCAGGAGCGCCAGGTTCGCATGCGCGTCGGCGCCGGCGAGGCCGACGACGGGCCGTCGGGCGGCGATGGTATTCCAGCGGGAAATCGCCTCGTCCGCATCCGTCAACAGGCCCGCGAGCGTTTCGGCAGGCCTGAATGGGTAATGCAGCAGCGCTTCGATGAGCCGGAAGCGCGAGCCCCAGCCGTTGGCGGCCAGAACCCGCCAGCTCGTATCGGGATTGACCCACTCGATCGCGTCGAAGGGCGCCTCCCAGGCGTTCCACCGGAGCTCGGACTTGGGGGAATCGGGATGCGCCGCCACGCCGAATCCCCCGAGGCGGCGCACGTCCTCGACGACATCGCGCGCTTCGCCGGCCAGCGGATAAGGTGAGGCCGGCATGTCCAGCGCGATGTAATGCCCGTTTGCCGTGCTGATTTCAAAACCGTCCAGACAGAGCACTCCCGACCGATACGTCGGCGGATCAGGGGTCCTCATGGCGTCGCCGTGGTCGGTGAACACCAGGAACTTGATCCCGGCCTGGGCGGCAATCGCGGCGACCTGCTCGGGCGCGTACCGCCCGTCGGAGCGGTTCGTGTGGACGTGAAGGATACCGGGGAGCGACCCTTCGGAGGCGGGGGCAAGCGTGAGACGCGCGGGCGGCAGCGTGACAGCCGTCCATGCGCCGAGCAGCGCCACGCCGGCTGCGGCGAGGACGGCTGCGCGGGCGGCGCGTTTCATGTCAACGAAGAAGTGCGCGTACGTGCGAATGCATCCGCGTCATGCGAGGCTCGGCGCATTCCTGCCGTCGTGCATGCTTGCATGTTAGTTAGAGTCCGGCGTCCGCGCGCAGCTTCGAGGCTTTGTCGGTTCGCTCCCAGGTGAACTCGGGCTCGCTGCGGCCAAAGTGTCCGAAGGCGGCTGTCTTCTTGTAGATCGGGCGGCGCAGATCGAGCTCCTCCATGATGCCGCGCGGCGTCAACTTGAAGTTCGCGCGAACGATGTCGGTGATCTGTTCTTCGGCAATCTTGCCCGTGTCTTCCGTGTGGACCATGACGGACACCGGTTCCGCGACGCCGATGGCGTAGGCGAGCTGCACCAGTGCCCGCTCCGCGATACCGGCGGCGACGACGTTCTTGGCGATGTAGCGGGCCATGTAGCAGGCCGAGCGGTCGACCTTCGTCGGATCCTTAC